>Ga0074197_1001546_pt1 | contig 19028 bp, 16 predicted proteins | sample EPASupsiteSAE305_FD_64526 | JGI IMG/M metagenome (GOLD analysis project Ga0074197, IMG submission 64526) | Bioremediated contaminated groundwater microbial communities from EPA Superfund site, New Mexico - SAE3-05 reassembly with SPADES | ecosystem: Environmental > Aquatic > Deep subsurface >...
CCTACAATACATTGCCGGGTTGGTTTCACGGCTACGACTACACCTTTTTCTACCGCAATATCGAACAGAATGTCATTGATCGGATCAAGGCTTACAGGCAGGACACAATAACAAATTAATGCAGAGAATAAATCAGTGATTGCCTCGTTAGGAGTCCATATTCCTCCTGTTCACCTTGATTGGAAATGACCGAACTCGGCATCATAATCATAGCTGCCTGGGGCGCGGGTTTAGCCGCAGTCGTCGGCGGAATTGTCGCCTGGCACCGAGCCGGAACGAATGCCGGAATTAAGTCTGAATTCACGCACGGCGTGATCGCTTTTGGTGGTGGCATTCTTGCCGCCGCAGTGGCTTTTGCTCTGCTCCCTCGAGGAATGGCTGTCCTGAGCCTCCTGAGTTTAGGCGGCGCTTTCTGTGCCGGCGGTCTCTTTTTCTGCGTTTTGGATGCTTACCTGAGTAGTCGCGGCGGGACCAAAGCTCAGTTCATGGCGATGCTGATGGACTTTCTGCCGGAAGCACTCGCCCTTGGTGCCGTATTTGGACACGACCGACGACTGGGTGTTCTGCTGGCCGCATTCATCGGTGCTCAGAACTTGCCGGAGGGATTTAACGCTTTTCGTGAGACTGTCGCAGCCGGGGTCAAACGCGGTTACGCGCTCCTAGTGCTCTTGGCGGCTAGTCTGCTTGGTCCGATTGCCGCATGCACGGGTTACTTCTTCTTTCAGGATCAGGCCGAGTTGACCGCTGGAATCATGACTTTTGCCGGCGGCGGTATCATGTACCTAATTTTCCAAGACATAGCTCCGCAAGCGAAGATGAGAAGACACTGGGTGCCCGCACTCGGCGCGGTCCTGGGGTTCGCCGTTGGGATGATCGGAAAACAGTTGATCGGCTGAGGTTACAAATACACCCAACCAGACAAATTCAGCGGGCGCAAAATTACTGCGCCGCAGATGTTAGCGTTATGATTCCATATTTCTCCAGTGCACCTTGATTGGAAGTAGTGCGCCACGAGGCTGCACGAAAGATGAGGGTAGGCCCCTCAGGGTCGGCTTGCGGGAGCTGGCTCCAAGCCACCTTAAGCTGCTGTGGTAAAGAGCCATGGTGGTGAGCGTTATAAGGAAAAGGCCCGGCGTTGGATCGGGTCAGGTATGGATCATGGAGACAAATAACCCTGAACCACTGATGAGGAGTCGAAAATCAAAAGACGCTGTCAAAACTGGGACCTATTTCCACACCAGGATAAGTTCGGAGAACCTGTTTACTGTCCGAGCGGCAGCCGGCATAAAGGTGGCGTGAACATGATCTGGGCTTTCGTGCGGAACGTGGGAACATGTCCACGATTGCTTTTGGGTCAACCAGAGATGGGAGGAACCTCGAAGTAATTCAAACCTCGGTTAAGAGGGGACATGAGGAGCCGGATGAGTCGAGAGGCTCACGTCCAGATCTGTGAGGGTCTGGGGGTGCGACTCTCCCTGGCTACTCGACTCAATCATAACCGCCCAACCGCTTGCAGGGCACGGCCCTTTTTAGCAAGAGGAGCAAGGTGAAGGACAGTCCTGCCCTTATCGCCTACTGAAGCTGGTTGAAGTTCGATGGTCATCAGATAAAAAAGGGGGCGATAGGATCGCCCCTTGTGTGTGCTTGACTTGAATTGTAATTGATTTCGAAAATGACCCTACTCTTTTATTTTTTTTGCATTGCGCGCCATTCTTCAATCACCGCTTTGCAAGCAGGAGTTGCTTTCTCAAAATTTTCAGGTTTGCTAACACAGCCTCTTCTGCCTCCATCACCTTTCGGAACATCGGCGCAAGGACCACCGGGAGCGATCATGACGGCGCACTCCTTCTCGAATTTTGCCCTGTTCGCTGTGTCCGCTGTGTCATCTGCAGCAAAAGCACTCACGCTCAACATCAACGATGCAACCAAAATGAACGCTATTCTCATAGTATCTTCTCCTATTCAGGCAAAAGGGAGGGTTGCGCCAATCGCACCCCAACTATGAGTAAAATTGTACATAATAATCAATAAAACTGCAACGATGTTTTAGTTGTATTGATAGTTGGTTGCTCCAGAGGGACAAGGATATTAACAAGTACGTCAATCGCCGAACATTGAAACCATTTTCGCCAAATGGTTCATGCTCAACAGGTTGGAATATCGTTCAGATACAAGATTTATGAACACCGAGATGTACGCTGATTAACGACCGCCTTAATATCTCAGCAAGGGGGGTAACAATGGAGGCAGTGGAACATAACGAATAAAGTTAGATTGTGAGAGCGCGGCGAGCTACAATCTGAACCGTTTGTTGGAAGAGCTGGGTGGTCCGTATATAGAAAAGAGCTCTTTTTGTGCCGAGGGGGTTGTGGGTTGAATCAGGCGGTTCAAAGGCAGAACGTTAAGAGGCAAGCTATCTCCAGTAAACTTTGACTAGATAATATGAACCAATGACTAAGGAGAATGGGCTTAGGATAATTTATTCTTAGCATGCCTTCTGATAAGGCGGTTAAAATATAGGCGGAAGCATCGTGTTTTCATAATGCAAATTCTCCAGTATCCCCGGTCCTTATTCTGGTGACTTCTTCAATTGTAGAAACGAAAATTTTACCATCACCAATTGTGCCTGTCCTAGCCTTTTCTGTAATTGTAGCAACCACTTTGGTGGCTAATTCATCGGTTACGACCGTAACAATTCTAATCTTCGGTTTAAACGAAATCGCATATTCAGAACCGCGATACATTTCTACGTGACCTTTCTGCCGGCCATATCCTTTTACCTCACTGACAGTCATACCTTGAATTCCTAACGAATCAAGAGCTTCCCTCACAGAATCCAGCTTGAACGGTTTTATGATGGCTTCTATCCTTTTCATAACTTATCTCCAATATACTGAAATGATGATGGATGGTGAAAATATTGCAAAGGGTTACAAACCTCTTGGAATATATTAGGTGCCCAATCACTAAGAGCTATTCATTTAAAGGCAATTATAATGCCATATGGTCATTTGAAAAATATCATCTAAAATCTATTCGTTAAGCACTGCCAAGCGACTCGTTTTTTCTGGCAAACGAGATTACGATTGTCATTATTGTTGAACACAAGTCAATTGTGTCGAATTTTATACAATAATGTTTTTTTATCAGTTGTGAGAAGTGGCCCCGAAAAATTGGACACGCCCTTAAGTGGAAAATCTGCTACTCGTAACGCTCAATGAAGGGCCTAAGCAAGGAGCAGACAATGGGGAAAGGAACAAGACGGAAACACTCAGCGACCTTTAAGGCGAAAGTGGCGTTGGCGGCGCTGGCCGGGGACAAGACACTGGCGGAACTGGCGCAGCAATTTGAAATACATCCCAATCAGATAACCGATTGGAAACGGCAGCTCAGCGCACGAGCCGCCGATGTTTTTGAAAAGAGCGGCGGGACCGAGCCTCCGGTGGACATCAAGGCGATGCACGCCAAGATTGGGCAATTGACCCTGGAGAACGATTTTTTAGAAAATGCGCTCACCAAGGCGGGGTTGCTGAGCGCAAAGCGATAATCGACCGTGGCCATGCCCTTGCAATCAAGCGTCAGGCCGAATTGGTCGGCATCAGCCGCAGCAGCGTCTATTATCAGGCCCACCCCATCCGCGCCGCTGATTTGGCGCTCATGCGGCGCATCGACCAACTGCACCTGGAACATCCGTTTATGGGCTCCCGTATGCTGCGGGATCAACTCAACCGGACCGGTTATGCAGTGGGCCGCAAGCATGTCGGCACCCTGATGAAGCGCATGGGGGTTGAGGCCTTGTACCGAAAGCCGGGGACGAGCAAAAAGCACCCCGGTCACAAGATTTACCCCTATCTGCTGCGAGGTTTGACCATCGACCGATCCAATCAGGCTTGGGCTCTGGACACGACCTATATCCCCATGGCCAAGGGGTTTGTCTACCTTATTGCCGTTATTGATTGGGCCAGCCGGAAAGTGCTGGCTGCGAAGGTCACGATTACTTTAGAGGCCTGCCATGCGGTTGATGTGCTGCAGGAAGCGTTCAACCGGCACGGCACGCCGGAGATCGTCAACACCGATCAAGGTAGCCAATTTACCGCTGACGAATTCGTCAAAGCGGTTGAAAATCGAGGGTGCAGGCTCCCCGGTGGCCCTGTCCTCAAACACTGTGACCGAACCGCCCCAGCCTGTATCCGCCTGGACAACGACGCTGTATTTGTTGGCAAAGGCGGTGGCTTGCTCGGTGGTCATTTCTGCATCTTTCACAAGGTGATTGATCATTGCTTGTTCCAGCATGGCAGGTGTCAACGTAGCATAACTTGCCAGGGATTTTTCTGCATTGATCGCGCCGGTTTGTATGAGTTGATTGCTTGGACTACTCATTGTACTCCTCCTGTGTTTTTGATGAATACATGTTGAGTGACATATTTGGATTCTTTGGGACAGCTATGGCTTGATGTGCCGTGGGCATTGAGCAACATCAAAAGCCAGCGAGAAGCGCTGCCAACCCGTCCATAATTAACGGATTCCCCCAGCAGCTTGCCGTCGGAACGGCGCAAAACTTGCTCATGGGTTCGGTATGCCCTGGGATCTGCTTGCTCGCCACCAGGATTTAGCCAAGTAGTTTGATACGTGTAGATGTACTCCGGCCCCAAGGTGTCTTTCTTCAAAACTTGCCTTCGACAAGAAGGCCGCAATCCTTGCAAAGCCGTTGAAGGCGCCTTCGATGTGTTCTTTCAGACCGCCCATTTTTACTGAGTTCTGCCGCAGTAACAGGCGCAAAGAATTCACCCTTCGCACGCTTCACGACCTCCCGGAATGTTTCCCGGAGGCCCGATGAGATAATTTTTCCGTTCAGCATCTCGAAATCGTCTAACCAGCCATCGGTGTCATTTGCATAACCATTTATAATTACTCGCATTATCTTTACTCTCCATTGCAGCCGGAGAAAGCAAAAAGTATCCCCATGTACTTGACACCCCGATTTTTTTTCGGGTAATCTGAGATTACGCATTATTTTTGTTCTCAGAAGTCTCAAGACTTCCGGATTGGCCGCAGGTGCTGGAACACCGGCGGCCTTTCTGTTTCTACAGCTCAGCTATCGCCCTCTGTTGTGTCACCTCTGGGCCGAGTCCAAAAAAAAACGCACTTGCCCCCCGGCCGGATCGGCCAAGGGGCAAGTGCGTCGCCTGTCTCTGCGGTCTGTTGCAGAGAAAAAAATAAAAAAAAGCCCCTCGGAGCAGCAAGAAACAATTTTCCTGCTGTCCCGAAGGGCTTTTCTTATGCTAAAGAGGTTTCTTAACGTCGGGAAAAACGATTCCCCGGCGCTTGTGAGTCTCTGCGACGATACCGCAGAGCTGGTATTAAGAAAACCTGTTGTTTGTGGCGCGCCTGGAGAGATTCGAACTCCCGACCTACGGATTCGTAGTCCGACGCTCTATCCAGCTGAGCTACAGGCGCAAAAACGGTTTCCTCATATACTCCGAACCTTGATTGTATTCAAGTTCTTTTTTCTCTAGGCGGGAAACTGTTTTATTCCTCCAGCCGACCGAGACATCCCGGCGATGCCGTGGAGCTCCCCCCTTTAACGGCTCGCCTCTGTTTCCAGAAAATCTATTTGGCTATCCGCAGGTTTCATCTCGACCCGGGGAATGATGTCGATTCGCGCCGAGTGCTTTTGCTCGAGATCAACCAGTTCCGCTCGCTTTTTATTGAGCAGATACTGGGCGACATCAAGCGGCAGGCGGCATTCGATTCGGGCCACCTTTTTGCGGCTGATGCCGGTTTGGATGCGACGCAGATGATAGAGGGCCAGGGTCTCGACCGAGCGCACCACTCCCCGTCCCTGGCAGTATTCGCAGGTTCGATAACTGCCTTTTTCGATCGGCGCCCCCATCTTTTGCCGTGAAATCTGCATCAGGCCGAAACGAGAAATTTTGCTGATATCGACCTTGGCCTTGTCGCGTTTCATGCTGACCTTCACCTGTCGTTCGACCTCTCGGATATGCTTCTTGTTCCGCATATCGATAAAATCAACCACAATCAGGCCACCCAGATCGCGCAGTCGGAGTTGTCGGGCCAGTTCGGCCGCAGCTTCCATGTTGGCGAGAAAAATGGTCTCATCGAAGTCAGCATTTTTCGAGGTCCGGCCGGAGTTGACATCGATGGCCACCAAGGCCTCGGTCGGGTTGATCACGATTGAGCCACCAGACGGCAAGAGCACCTGCGGCTTATAAATCGATTCGATCTGCTCTTCGATATTGTGCTGATTGAAAATGGGCTTGGAGCCACGATGCAACCTGACATTAACCTGCCGCTGCTTGGCCGGCAGCAGCTCGACAAAGGCATTCACATTATTGAGCGACTCTTCGGTGTCTACCGTTATCTCCTTGATTTCATGGAAAAAATGGTCGCGAAGAAAACGGACAACCGTATCCTGCTCCTCGTACACCAGGGCCGGCGCATCCATGGTCTGGCCGCGTCGCTTGATCTCCTCCCAGAGCGCCAACAGGGTGTGCAGGTCCTTTTCCAGAACCGCCTTGGTGATTTCAGCGCTGGCGGTCCGGATGATGTAGCCGATGCCTTCCGGGATCTCGAACTCGCTCATAATCTCGCGCAGACCGGCCCGTCGTTCCTCGCCGACGATCTTGCGGGAAATGCCGGCACTATCGCTTCCAGGCATCAGCACCAGGCAGCGGCCGGGCAGCGACAGAAAGGTGGTCATGTTGGCACCCTTGTTACCGGTCACCTCCTTCACCACCTGAACCAGGACCTCCTGGCCCTTCTGCATCACATCCTCAATCTTGAGTTTTTTCCACTGCTGTTGGGCGATCAGAGCGCGGTTGCGCTCATTGACATCCTGGCGATAATACTCCGGGTGGATCTCGTTGAACGGCAGGAAACCGTTGCGCCCGGTGCCGATATCGACAAAAGCCGCTTGCAGATTGGCCTCGACCGAGACGATCCGGCCTTTGTAGATGTTATTCTTGGTCGGCTCGCGATCAATCGTGGTAACATGGAAGGATTCAAGCCGACCATCTTCAACCAGGGCAATACGGCATTCCTCCGGCTCCTCAGCATTGATCAACAGCTTATAGGTAACCGCCTTGTCCGGAATCTCCGGCCCCTCGTCCTCCACCCGGTCGGCATCCTCGTCTTCTTCCATATCGGATAAGCGTTCCGCAAGCGGCGCTTCTCCGTCTTCCCCCACCTCTTCAGCGGACGAAGAGGGTTCCGGCTGCTTGGACCGCTTTCTTCCGCCCCTGCGAGATCTTCGTTTTTTAGCCGGGGCAGGGGCTTCCTCCTGGTCGGCGGCAATGACGTTTTCTGTCTCCGCCCTCTCAACTTGGACGGCGGGGAGTTCTTCTACCGGCAACTCCACCTCCGGCGCGACGGTCTTCCTGCCCCTTCCCCGTCTTGGCTTGCGGGCCGAAGGCGGAGGGGCGGCACCATGCTCTTGCGGTATTGCCGCAGAGCTGTCCACCATTTCGCCACCCTTGGGCTCAGCCGGTACAGCCGGCACCTCTGGAACCTCCTGCGGCACACTTTTCCACCAGGCACCGGTTTTAGCCTTGCGCACAGGCGGGGCTTTCTCTTCTTGTTCGTTGTGCTCGTTTTCTGACATTCGTATCCTTTGGGTATTATTTTCAGCAACGCCGTCCCGTTCACGATCACCTTAACCGGCAGGTAAAACGAGGCGAAACGCCCTCGTTTTCACGATGCAAGCTGGTAGTACCTGCTGCCGCCATGTTCCTGCTGTTGCAGGATTCCGGAGCGCACCAACGGTTCAAGCAGTTGCTTAACTTTTTCCGGACCCCCAAGATGGAAGGTCCGATCTATATCAATGGCGGTACACGGCCGCCGTTGCACCATCTGTTTGACTTCGTCCATCAGCGCAGCCACTGATGCCGAATCAGGCACTGGCAGCGCATCGGGCGATTGCCCTTCGACCTTTTCATCCGCCGCAACAAAGGGCAAATCAACCGGCAGGGCAAGTTCCTTGTGTAGGAGAGCAGCGATTGCCGCCAACCTGTCAGGGCTCAACGAGTGGGCATATTCTTCCGCCGGAGGCCGGACCACCGTGTTGAGCTGTATTCTGTCTAGCCGCATCCTCCGAAGAACCGCGATCAGGGCCTCGATGTCCTCGGGTGCGTCGTTTATATCTTGGACCAGGAGTATTTCCAGCCATATTTTCCCGGTATACGCATGGGAAAAAAAAGTCAGCCCGCTAATGACCGCATCCAGGTCCATGCCTTCGACCGGCCGGTCAACCTTACAAAAGCTCTCCAGGCGGGCCGCATCAAGTGAGGGAACAACAATATCCGCCGCCATGAGCGCCTGGCGCACATCTTCATCCATCAGGGTAGTGCCGTTGGTCAGAACAGCAACCGGTTTTTTTGCTTTCTCTTTAAGATGACGGATAATTCGGCCAAGCCCGCTGTGCAAGGTCGGCTCTCCCTTGGCGGTCACCGTCAACACATCAACAGCATCGAGCCGCTTTAGATCGGCGCACAACTCGTCGATCTCCTTGAGAATTGCCTCAGTGGAGGAATAAGCACCACGCCGGCTAACAGGGGAAAGAGTCGGCCCCACCTCACAATAGATACAATTGAGATTGCAGACTTTGCTTGAGAAGAGGTCGATGCCGAGAGAACGGCCAAGTCGCCTGGAATTCACCGGGCCGAAGATAAAGTTCATACAGCGCTGCGAACGGTTGGTGCTCTGCGAAAATCTCAAGCAAACGAAGACAGGGGCAAGCTTTGGAAAATCAAGCCATTAGGCAATATTAAACCTGTTGATACTTAAACTAATTTCCCCAGTGGCGCAAGGCAATTCTACGACTTTTCGCTTGACACAACGTATGCCGACACGTACATTCGACCCTGTTGCCAGCGATTGCTCTTGTCTTGTTTCTTTAATCGCTCCAACCAGTTGAGGCGCCATTCCCCCTTCAAAACGAGACCACGGTTCATTCCCCGGCGCATCCGCTCTGCTGTTTCCCTAGACATTCAAAGGAGCCGATCGAGGTGAAGCACGCCATCCCACCCTCCCCGATCCTTGTACTTGTATTCCTGGCCCTTAGCGCCCTACTCCTAACCTCCGCCTCAGCGCACGCTGTTTCCGTCGACGCGCGGCAATGGGAACTGACCGCCGACAAACTGACCAGGCTCGAGAATCCCCCCACCATTATCGCCGAGGGCAATGTCGTTCTGGAAAAGAAAGAACCGGTTGGCCCCACTCTAAAAAGCACGCCTTCGCAACAGGACAACCTCCCAGATAGCGAGTCTCCGGAAATACCGGCAGATCCGGACGCCCAGCCGGAAACCGCATTGAAAACCGTCACCACGATTAAAGCGGACTGGGCCTCCTACGACATCACCCGCGGCCTGCTGACGGCCAAGGGGCATTTGCTGATTGATATCGGCGCCGATCAATTGACGGCTGATTCCGGCAGCATCGACATGGAAAAATCCACGGGCTTGTTTGAAAATGCCACCGTTATCCGGCAACACAAGGAAATGCATCTCGAAGGCAAGGTCATCGAAAAAACCGGCGCCCTCACCTATCATATCGAAGACGGCTGGATCGTCACCTGTAAGCTCCAGCCGGGAGAAACCCCGCCCTGGTCCTTTGCCGCCGATGATGTCGAAATCACCGATGGTGGCTACGCCTTTCTTAAACACGCCACTTTCCGCATCAAGGATGTACCGATTTTGTATACGCCGGTCATGCTGTTGCCGGCAAAACGAAAACGCCAGACCGGATTCCTCTTCCCCGCCCTTTCCTTTTCCGATCGTGACGGCTTCAGCCTGGAAACACCGTTGTTTATTAATCTCTCGCCGAGCAGCGACCTGACCCTCTTTCCCCGCTACTTTGCCAACCGGGGCATGATGGCTGGCGCCGAATTCCGCTACGTACTCGATGAGGACAGCAAGGGCATGCTGATGGGCAATTTCCTGGACGACAAGTTATCCGACCCGTCCGAGGTCGACTATTACGAGGACGGCCAATTTACCCACACCAATGCGGACCGTTATTGGATCCGCGGCAAGGCCGACCAGAATATCGGCGCCTGGACAACCCGGCTGGATCTGGATATCGCCTCCGACCTCGATTATCTGCGGGAATTCAACACCGGGTCAACCGGATTTACCGCCAGTCAGATTAAATTTTCCGAGACGTTTGGCCGCGGATTCGTCGACAAAACCAATCAATATCGCGAGAACAGCCTGGCCACCTTACGTTCCTGGCAAAACGGCACCTCGCTTTTAGGCGAGGTCCTAGCGGTCAACGATATAACGGAACAGGTCTACACCCCCGACAATCCTTCGCGGTCCTGGACCTTGCCCTCTCTGACCTACTCGGGCCTCGTCCCCATCGCTTCCTCCAGTGGACCGGATTTTTTCTGGGATGCCAACTACACCAATTTCTGGCGGGACAAAGGAGTCGGCGCCCAGCGGATCGATCTCTTGCCAACGGTGACTACAGGCATTCCATTGAGCCCCTATGTTGAAGCCACCATCAGCGGCGGCATTCGCAACACCTCCTATATGATCGATGGCAACGGCGCCTCCGACTGGGAAGAAAGCGATTCGGAAAATCGCTTCCTCACCCGTCTCAACAGTGAAATCGCCACCACGCTGATGCGTGATTTTGCGGTCAGCATCGGTGAGGTGAACACCCTAAACCACACGTTGCGCCCTTTCCTCTCCTACAGCCACACCTCAATCCCGGACAAAAAAACCCTCCCCCAGTTCGACCCTGTTGACGAGCTTGAAGAGGAAAACGCCCTGTATTACGGTTTCAACAACTTCTTTGCCATCGCCGGCGACCACAAGGGCCGCGAATTCGAACGCGAATATGCCTTTCTCAAGGCCAAACAAGGCATTGATCTGCGCAGCGAAATGAGCGACACCCCGTTGACCCCAGTTATTGTCGAAACCGGCTTCTACCCCCTCGAGCAAATGCGTCTCAAATACACCACCAATATCGATGTGTACGGTGACGGCGCCTTCCTCCATTCCATCGACGGCAGTTATTACAGCAGCCATGGCGACCAATTCACCTTGGACTACCGATTCAACGAACGCACCGACGTCAACTCGGTCAGAGGCACCTTCTGGTATCTGCTGCCGTACAACTTTGCCACAGGCTACAGCCTCGAACGGGCCATTGAACAAAGTGAAACCATCGAGGAAGTCATCCGGCTGCGATATAACCAGCCCTGCTGGGCGGTGGAACTCTCCTCCCACTCCACCCCGGGCGACCAGACCTTCATGCTCACCTTTAGCCTGACCAATATCGGCAACCTTCTGGGCCTTGACCTGCCCGGATCGTAAAACGCCTCCCCCATTCCTCACCCCGCACTTGCCCATGAACTGGATTGATGTATTCAACGGCGATGCCGACGGCATCTGCGCCCTGCAGCAACTCCGCCTGCAGACCCCCCAACCGCAAGCACGCCTGATCACCGGCGTTAAACGGGACATTACCCTCCTTGACCTGCTCGGCGATACCAGCGGCAGCCGGATCACCGTCCTCGACATTTCGCTCGACCGCAACCGAACCGCACTCTCCCGGCTGCTGGCACTGGGGAACCACATTTTCTATGCCGATCACCATTACAGCGGTGACATACCCGTAACCGGATCGCTGGAGGCGCACATCGACCCTTCGCCCCTGACCTGCACCTCGCTGATCATCGACCGGTTGCTGGGTGGGGCGTACCGCCCCTGGGCGATTGCCGGAGCCTTTGGGGACAATCTGGATGAGGTTGCCTGCAAGCTTGCCGACTCCCTTGGCCTGGATCCTGACCAAAAACAGATGCTCAAGGAAATCGGACGACTGTTCAATTACAACGGCTACGGCCTGGAAGTGGAAGATCTTTTAGCGCATCCCGCCGATCTGTTCCGCGAGGTCAACCAGTTCGCCGACCCTTTCAGCTTGCACCGCGATTCTAAAGTGCTGGCCCAACTCCGCCAAGGGTATGAGGACGACATGGTCAAAGCGGCCACACTCTCCCCATACAGAGCCCATGCCGGCGGCCGGGTCTTTCTGCTACCGGAGGCCGCCTGGGCCAAGAGGGTTGTCGGTGTTCTGGCCAATCGGTTGTCCCGTGACCAGCCAGAAATGGCCCATGCCGTCCTGCTCTCCCGTCCCAGTGAAGGTTTTCTGGTCAGCGTCCGCGCCCCGTTGACCACCCGCCAAGGCGCCGATGGCCTGTGCCGTCAGTTTCCCACCGGTGGCGGCAGGGCCGCCGCAGCCGGCATCAATCAACTGCCAACCCAGGAATTGGAGGCCTTTCTCGCTGCCTTTGCCCGTCATTTTCCTGCGCCGGCACCATAACCCACTCGGCACGCCAATGAGCACTACGCTTTTAGTCAGACATCTTCTGTCACTCGTTGGCCTTGTTTTCGCATCCGGGTTGCTGCTAGCCGCCGCACTGTTTCACCCTGCACCAGTCTTTGCGCAACCGTTGGCAGCGGATCTGGTTGAGGACGGTCAGCTTATCGACCTCAACCAGGACAAATATCGTCAGCTCTTCACCGAACTCACCCAGAAGCATCAATTCTCTCAAGACGAACTGCAAGCGATTTTCCAGGGGCAGACCATCAACAGGCAGGTGTTGGTGCTCATGGACAAGCAGTGGGAGGCAAAACCCTACCACCAATACGCACCGTTGTTTCTCACTCCCGGCAATATCAGGGACGGCAAGGAGAAGCTGCGCCAACACAAGGCCTTGCTGAATCGGATTGAGGCCACCTTCGGGGTCGACCGGGAAATTGTGGTGGCCATCTGGGGCGTGGAGACCCGCTTCGGTACGCACCAGGGCAACTTCGAGGTCCTGCGGACGCTCAACACCCTATTCGACGCCTATCCGCGCCGCGCCGATTTTTTTCGCCAACAGTTGATCGATTTCCTGCTGCTCTGCCGGGAAACCGGCAGGGATCCCCATGGCATCATGGGATCGTATGCCGGCGCCTTCGGCCAGACCCAGTTCATTCCTTCCTCGTTTCGTCAGTATGCCATCAGTTTCGACGGCGACGACAAGCGCGATGTCTGGGGGTCGGTTCCAGATGTGCTGGCCTCAATCGCCCATTACCTCAAACGCTATAATTGGACCCTTAATGCGCCGGTTTACGCTGAACTAGGCTACACACTTCAAGAACCTCAACTGGCGGCGGCCGAGGAAAAAGGCCGCAAGGCGCTGGTGCCGCTTGATCTGGTCCGCCAGAGCCAGAAGCTCTCATTGCCGCCATCGCCCCAGAACAGACCAGTATCCATCGTCGGCCTTGAACTAAAACCAGGTGGACCGTACGCCAAACGCTATGTGGCCGGCTATCCCAATTTTCAGGCCGTCACCGAATGGAACCACTCCAACCGCTATGCCATGGCAGTTACCGAACTGGCGGAGGCTTTTGGCCGCTGACTTCACCATGACCGCCAGAAGTAACGAGTGCCTCCGGCACATCAGCATTTGGTGTGTGCTGCTCCTGACCCTCGCTGCCTGCGTCGCTTCGACATACGCTGCTACGAAACCCGAGAGCCTTTTTTTTGAGGATGACCTGCAACTGCATCAGCTTCAGAGCGCTCTCACCCGGAGTCTCAGCGCGCTACGCACGGTTCCCCCCACTACTCGCTATTCCGTCGCGGGCCAAATGGTGCCGGTGCAGCGGCTGATCGACTCCGCCCTCCATCTGCAACGATTCATCCAGTCCCGTCCCTCTGAAAAAGCGCTCCACCACGAGATCCAAAGAGCCTATGAGGCGATCGAGATCAACAGGGTTGCGGGCGCGGCCCCGAAGCGGATGCTGATCACCGGCTATTTCCAGCCCATCTTTCCGGGCAGCCTCAGCAGGCAACCACCCTATGTCCACCCCCTGTACCGGATGCCGGACGATCTCCTGGTCCGGCAGACGAATGGCAGGAAACAGGTACTGGGCCGCAGGAAGCAAGGAAAAATCGTGCCCTATTGGACACGGCGGGACATCGAACAGGGCAACCTGCTCCGGGGTCAGGAACTGGTCTGGCTCAAGGATCCCTTCGACGCCTTTGTCCTCCACATCCAGGGTTCAGGCATTATCCGCCTGCCCGACGGTTCCCGGCGGGGAGTGCATTACGCCGTCAACAATGGCCGAGACTATCGCAGCATCGGCAAATTCCTGGTCAACATCGGACGGATGCAGTTGGCCGAGGTCAGCATGGACAGCATCCGCCGCTACATCGACCAGCATCCTGGTGAACGGGAGCTGATCCTTCATCACAACGACTCCTTCATTTTTTTCCACTGGAGCCCGCCGGGGCCGGCAATCGGCAACCTCGGTCGTGAGCTGACGCCAGGCCGGTCCATCGCCGCCGATCAACGTTGGTACCCTCCCGGCAGTCTGGTCTTTCTCGACAGCCGCCGACCGATCATGGCTAATGGAAGCGTTGTAGAATGGAAAAGGATGCAAAGGCTGGTCACGGTGCAGGATACCGGTTCCGCCCTGACCGGACCGGGGCGGATCGATATCTTCTGGGGAACGGGCGATCAGGCGGGGGAAGAAGCAGGACAGATGAAGGAAGAAGGGACCGCCCACCTGCTGCTGTTGAAAGAGGAACTCCGGGAATAATCAGGTTTCGTGCCGCTTGCAGAGCACAGACCAGGATAACAAGCAATCTTTTGTGGCTCCTTGGCACTGTTTCCGGAGAAGCACCGCCGGCGGCAGGAAGGGGAAGAGGTTTTGCCCAACCTGCCGTCGACGGATCTGGACCTACCTTGTGCTCACTTTTCCGCCGCACCGATAAAGCGATACACCAGCGCACCCAACACGGCGCCGGCAATGGGCGCAACCCAAAACAACCACAGCTGGGCCAAGGCCCAATCGCCAACATACAGGGCCACGCCCAAGCTCCGGGCCGGATTGACCGAGGTGTTGGTGACCGGGATACTGATCAGATGGATCAGGGTGAGACAGAGGCCGATGGCAATCGGGGCCATGCCTTGCGGGGCCCGCTCATCGGTGGAACCGAGAATGACCAGAAGAAACATCATGGTCAGCACCACCTCGGCGATCAGGGCGGCCGTCAAAGAGTACCCTCCCGGCGAATGGGCGCCATAGCCATTGGAGGCAAACCCTCCTGCCAAATCAAACCCCGCCTTGCCGCTAGCGATGAGATAGAGCACGCCCCCGGCGAGAATGCCGCCGATCACCTGGGCGGCGATATAGGGTAGCAACTGGCTGGCCGGAAACCTGCCGCCGGCCCACAGGCCCACCGAAACAGCCGGATTAAGATGACAGCCGGAGATATGGCCAATGGCGTAGGCCATGGTCAGCACGGTGAGGCCAAAGGCCAGGGAAACGCCAAGCAGGCCAATGCCGACCTCCGGAAATGCTGCCGAGAGGACCGCGCTGCCGCAACCGCCGAAGACCAGCCAGAATGTCCCAAACGTTTCCGCCACATATCTTTTCATACGGCATTCCTCCTATGCAAGGTGAACGGGAGAGTGAAACGAAAAGAATAAGGATGACCGTACACCCGAATTGAATAGCGGCGCAACAATTTTCCGGTCATTTTTTCTGAAAAAACTCAGAAAATACAGCACTTCAGAAGCGGCGACGGCCTGGATTGTGGTACGGCACCTCCCTGAAGAAGCGGGACACGGTTTTCGACGAACAAAAAACTAGTGGATCGAGGCTGCATTCCGCACTACGCCATGAGTTCGCGCAAACGGTGAAGATTTTCGACATCCTCGGCCAGATCCGCTCCCTTGTCGGTTTCGAGCGTCATGGGATGATGGCGGAAACGGTGGTCATTGAGGAGCAAACGAAAGCCTTCCAGGCCAATCTGGCCCTCGCCGATATGCTCGTGCCGGTCGACCAGACTGCCGCACCCTTTTTTGGAATCATTGAGATGAAAGAAATGGACGCGGTCGCAGCCAATATGCCGCTCCAGTTGGGTGAGGGTCTGCTCATACCCGGCAGATGTACGGAAGTCGTATCCGGCGGCAAAGATGTGGCAGGTATCGACGCAGACACCGAGATGTCCGGGATAGCGGCTGTGCTCCAGCAGCCAGCCCAGCTCCTCGAAGCGGCTACCCAGCGAGGTTCCTTGCCCGGCGGTGGTTTCCAGCAGGACTCGCAGAGACGAATCGAGTGCGCCGGACCGTTCCAGCGCCAGATCCAGGTTACGCGCCACGCCGGTCAGCCCCACTTCGATGCCGGCGCCACCATGACTGCCGGGATGAATCACCACCAAACTAATACCCAGCTGCCCGCAGCGTTCGAGTTCCTCGGCAAAGGCAGCTACTGCTTTCGCCGTTTTTTCCGGTTCCTGAGTAGCGAGATTGATCAGATAGGAGGCGTGGGAAGCCACCGGCATCCCGCCGCTTTGCCGCCAACGTTCCTGGAACAGCCGGACATCATCCGAACGCAACGGAGCGGCGCGCCACTGCCGCTGATTGGCGGTGAAGATCTGCAGCGATTCGCCTCCAACTTGACTGATCCGGTCAAAAGCCAGGTGCAGGCCGCCGGCGATGGACTGATGGGCGCCGAGCAGCGGCATCACTGGCCTCGTTGCGAGTGGGAATCACGCATCACATTTTCCATTGCCGCTCCAGGTATTCCAGGCCATCATGGTTGGTCAGGTCGAGCTGAATCGGCGTGACCGAGATATATCCGTCGCGCACCGCCTGCTCATCGGTGTCATCACCGCCGGACCAGTGCACGGTACCTCCGCCGATCCAATAATGCTTGCGGCCCCAGGGATCAAACGTCTCCTGGATGGCGTCCCGGTACAGTCTGCGCCCCTGACGGGTGAAACGAATACCCCGGATCTCACCGGCGGGTAGTGGCGGAAGATTGATATTGAGCAGGGATTTGGGCGGCAGGTGCATGGCCAGGGCCATGGAGGCCAGTTTCCAGGCGACCGCCGCCGTCACTTCGAAATCATAGGGCGGACTGCCACTCAATGAAAAAGCCAGCGAGGGGATATCGTACATGGTCCCTTCAATGGCCGCTGACACCGTACCCGAGTAGCTGATGTCGTCGCCCAGGTTGGCGCCGGGGTTGATCCCGGACACCAGAAGATCGGGTTTGCGCGGCAGGATCTTGTTGATGGCGATGGTGACGCAATCGGTGGGTGTGCCGTCAATAGTATGAATGTGCTCCTCCAGTTGCACCACCCGCAGCGGCCGGTTCATGGTCAGAGAATGACTCACCGCCGAGTTATCCCGTTCGGGCGCGACAATCACCGCCTCACCCAGCGAGCTGACCGCCTCGTGGAGAGCTCGAATCCCAGGCGCATAGACGCCGTCATCGTTGGTGACCAGAATAAGTGGTTTGTGCATACCCTGCCTATTTCGCCTGCATGCTGGTAAATGTGTGCCGAAAGGCCCTGATCCGTTTGGCATTGATGCCCAAGTCGCTGACCCCGGCGCGGGAGGCGGAGCGGAGATCGATCCGGCTGCCCCTGTTGTCGGCGGTGATGCGGATGACAATATCATCGGTGAAGCCAAAGATCAGGGTCCGGTCGACCGCCTCGATCATCCCCTGTTCCCGGTCTTGGGCGACAATCCGCCAGCCCAGTTTCCCGGCCACAGCCAGGCTGTGCGCAAAAACCTCATCCGGCTGCTCCGGTACCTCCAGCGGCTTGATGTCGGAATACGCCTGCCGCTGCCGTTCAGCCGTTGCCATGCCCGGATATTCAGTGCCGTTGTCGCCGGAGCGGCGCAGGGCTTGCGCCGTCCGGAAAACAGGCGGATTGTCCATGTCGGTGGTAATATCATGAATCGGCGGCGCTTTCGCCCCCTGCATGCCCAGCACCAGCACACCGATCAGGGCCGGCAGGGAAACGGCGGCAGCGAGCAGGCAGTGCTTGCCGCCACCTCGCCGGCCCGACCGCACCAGCACAAACAAAACCAGCAGACTGAAAAAACCGGTAAGCACCAGTCCAGCCACCGCCGCAGCCACTATCATAAGGGCTGGCCGCCAGGGCAGAAGTGACGCTCTGAAGCAAAGAACCGCCACCAAGCTCACCAACAGCCAGAGAAACTGCATTCGCAGCAGCCAATGGGTTCGTTGTTCATCAATCGTTACTCTCCCTGGCAAACGATTCCAGCCACCATCGTCTACCGTCCCGGGTTGTGCTGCAAAAAGAACAGTCACGTCTTGAACCGGGGGCTTCTCCCCCGTATAATGTTTCTGTTGTCGTTTGCCTTCATCATGTTGCAGGGTCACGCTCCTCAGGCACCAAGTATGAACCAGGTTAGTTCCGAACTGAAAGCAACCATGGATAATAGCAAAGGCTCTCTCATCCTGAAAGCACTTTCCCCTTCCGCCGACGAGGCGCAGCTTATCGCCTACCTGGAGAAGCGGGCCAAGAGCATTCCTGCGGAGAGTATACCTGCCCTGCTGCACAACCTGCCGGTGGTTTTGAGCCGCAATGTCGCCGAGGACACTGGACTGCTGGTTATTCATAGATTGCAAGAACTAGGAGCCGAAGTCCTGTTTGTCCCCATCCAGGACAGCGATGCCGGCGAAATGGGCATGGCGGCGCCGAGCGCACCGATCGACGGCACCGGCCTTGTGCAGCAAGCAAGACAAGCCGGTCAACGAAAACAGAGTCCGCTTGTGCGCTCATTACGGCAAATCAACAAGGAGCTCTGGATCATCCTCTCGATGTTGGGCATCGCCTGGATGCTCAACTATACCATTGCCTCCCAGTATCTGCTCCTCGGCTTGTACACCCTGCCGGCCGTGCTTTCAGCTTACTATTTTGGCCGCCGGCAATCGGTACTCACCGCCTTTGCCAGCATTCTCCTGGTCGCCCTGGTCAGTTTTTTCAACCCGGGACGCTTCGACCGGTTTAACCTGGCCGGACTCGGGGGCGACAACCAATGGTATCACATCATTTCCTGGGGCTGCATCCTGCTGGTGACCGCCTATACCATGGGAACCCTGTATGAAAAAAATAAAAACAAGATGCAGGAACTAAGGCAGACGTATCAGGGCCTGCTGCTGATCCTCCGCCACTTTATTACCCAGGACGAA
>Ga0074197_1001550_pt1 | contig 18984 bp, 18 predicted proteins | sample EPASupsiteSAE305_FD_64526 | JGI IMG/M metagenome (GOLD analysis project Ga0074197, IMG submission 64526) | Bioremediated contaminated groundwater microbial communities from EPA Superfund site, New Mexico - SAE3-05 reassembly with SPADES | ecosystem: Environmental > Aquatic > Deep subsurface >...
TTCAATAAACGCCATTAACAAGAAAACTGCGATCCTTAATGACTGCATCCAGGAAGAAAGTATGATATAAAATTAGTCAGATACTCAAACAACAAGGAGGCAAAAGTCCATGGTATTAAAAAATTCTTCTGAAGCAGAAAGAAGGGAAAAACTGGGCGGATGCGGTATCGGTGCGGCAGATACTTTTCCTGTGACGATACCCGATGAAAACGGAGCTTTTATTATGTCAACAAGACTGGAACTGGATCCCGGAGCTTCTGTGGGCTATCACAAGCACGCAGGTACGGAAGAGGTATATTTCATTATGACAGGAAAAGGCCTTTATACTGAAGAAGGGGAAGAATGCGCGGCACTGCCGGGAGATGTCTTCCTTTGCAGGGAAGGGCGTTCTCACGGCATACTGAATACAGGTGAAGTAAAACTTGTCCTTGGTGCGGCTATCACAAAGAGTGCAGTTAGATAACGAAAAAACCGGGACTTTATACAAAGTGGAAAATACCTGGGTCCCGGCTTATTATTTAGTCTCGTATCCTATCAGCTGCCAGCATTTTAGAAGAGAAGAGTCGAGCCTTACAAGTGACGGCAGCATCAAGTCTGATTCATCCATCTCCCAGACCCTGCCGTATTTCACCGCCGGTGTCTCTTTGAACCTTATATCTTTTATTATCGATTCCCTTGAGACTGGAGGAACTCCCCTCCCAATGTTTTTGAGCGTTATTATGACGTCGACGTTCTTTGTGTTATTAGCCAATTTCTGCGGGCCATAAAAAATGTACCAGGAAAAATCCTGGACCTTTGTTCCCTTCGCATCGGTAAGTATCTCTGCCCCTGTCGCATTGATAAGCCTCGCACCCCATGAATCTGGAGCACAAGTTGAATAATCTGCGCCAGCTACTACAAAGACCTTCAATTTTCGCATCTTTGCAGACCTGATCGCGCTCTTTGAGAGTGATTTTTCAGAGAGAAGCAATGTCTGCGCAGCCTCTTTTGATCTGCCTGAAAGTGTCCCCAATTTTTCAAGATATCGTTCAAGGACAGCCCATTTAGGCCTGTTCAGGGCTACATACCTGATCTTGGCTTTGTCAAGGTCTTTCAGGAGGTCCTTGTTCATTTTAGCCCAATCAGCATCCATAATCACGATATCGGGCTTCAGCCCTGATATCTGTTCTACTGAGGGCAGTCTGGAGAGTCTTGGAATGTTTTTTAGGACCCATTTAGTGTCTGCAGAGAAATTAACTCCGACAAGCTGTCTTACTGCTCTTATCGCGACAAGATTTTCGGTATGTGAGTTGCTCAGGGATACTATCCTGACTGCAGGACGCGGCAATTCTACCTTTCTCTGCAGATCATCTATTATCGCAAGTGGTTTAGATGCCAGAGCAGTTCCTTGGATCATTAATATAAAGATAAAGGTCATGAAAGACATAATTATGCCTGTTTTATACTTGGTGGTCTGGTAAAAATGATTTTGTACCATATTTTCACCTCCTTATTTACAACGTTATCCACTTTTTGTGGATATTTTTGTGACCAACTCTGTTTTCTTCGGCAGAGATTCCTCTGTTTTTGTCTATTGCTCGATTAAAGAGGTGGAAAACAGAGATAAGGGTGCTAACATTTATAATAAATTTATCTAAATGTTCGTATTATTTAGTATGTGCTGCCTTAACCGCGTATATTCTATTCCAAATATATAAAATTGGGGAAGGTTTAAGACCCTCCCCCTTTGATGTTATTTTGGTCCGTTGTCAAATCAAAAAAATACTACTCGACTACTATTTCCTGTGCAGATTCCCAGAGACCGTGGATATTGCAGTAGCTCTGTACGATAAGTGTGCCTGATTTTGCAAGTTTTACGAGGGCGGAACTGCTTGGCTCGGTCATTGCAGGACCGGGCGCAGCCGGATCCATTGATGCCGCGTGCGCTGTATAATCAAATTTTGCCAGCTCGATCACAAATTTACCGTCAGTCGGCTTGTAAAAAAGCTGCATCCAGCAGATGTGGTGCTCCGGTTTATTGGGATGAGGGATCTCTTTGCCTACGGAAAGACAAACTTTGAATGCTTCTCCTGCCTTTACCTTTGCAGGTGCCTCAATTACAGGCACATGCTTCTCTCCTTTAAAATCTCCGCTCTGTATCGAATCTCCTAGTTTCATTAAAACGCCCCCCGATTCATATTTTTATATTTATCATGATAGTGTGCTTATATTTTTAACTTAGTTCATTATTGGCCACAATCCGCATTTTTACTGCATTGCATTAAGCAATTCAAATCATTAAGCAAAATATGATAAAAGAATATCATTATTTTCTTCTGTTTCGTTTTTCTATGATAGTTTTTAATTTTGCCAGGCTCTCTGCAAGTTCTTCGTCGCTGACATCACGGCATATATCTTTCATGTTTTTTTGAAGGCTGCTCTCTGAAATTACGACCGGGGGACGCCTAAGATGATCCGGAAGAGGATCTTTGACAGAAGATGGCTTCTTCATCTTTCCAACCTTTATCTCCAGTTTGACATTTTTTATTCCAAGATACCCGCTGATCGAACGTGAAATAAGCGGTTTTCTTGATTTCAGCGCCGGAAGGACACTCGGAGAATCTACATGGATAGATATGAGCAGTCCTTCTTCAGAAAACTCACAGGAAACAGGAGAGCTCCTCTCTGCCGCTGCAGCTCCGACTACTTCATGCCATTGCTTTTCCAGTTCTGCAAGCTTGAGACAGAGTTTCAGGCTGTAAGGAACGCTGCCCTTAAGCGCATCAGCTGTTTTTATTATGTCAGACATCTGTAGTTGCGTCCTTTGATCGCCTTTTGTTTTCCACTGCAACCCATAAAAGCTGAATGTCAGTTGGAGGGACCCCTGATATCCTTGAGGCCTGTCCAAGTGTTAGAGGCATAAATTTTAAAAGTTTCTGTTTTCCTTCCGCGGAAAGCCCGGTGACCTCAGAAAAATCAAAGTCCTCCGGAAATTTGAGTATCTCCATCCTGCGGAATTTTTCTACGTGGCGCATCTGCCTGTCGATGTATCCTTTGTACTTTGCGGAAACAGATATCCTCTCCCCAAGCTCCTTTTCTATAGTGCTTGAAGTGATTTCCGAGAAGACTCCCCAGCTTATCTCCGGCCTTTTTAGAAGCTCTGCTGCTGGTATCCCCTCATCAAGAGGTGAAGATACAGCACCTCGCAGTATTTGGTTTATCTTTTCGGATGGAGGAATCTTAATGTTTTTTATCCTTTGAGTCTCTTCTTCCATCTCCCGCCACCTCTTTTGGAGAATATTCCATTCATTGTCCTGTAAGAGGCCTATCTCTTTTCCTGTCGGTGATAGTCTGGCGTCTGCATTGTCATGACGCAGCAACAGTCTGTATTCACACCTGCTGGTCAGCATCCTGTAGGGTTCGCTGGTTCCTTTTGTAACAAGATCATCGATAAGGACGCCGATATACGCCTGGTCTCGTCTCAATACCAGCGGATCAAGGCCCTTGACTCTCAGCGCAGCGTTTATCCCTGCCATGAGTCCCTGAGAAGCGGCTTCCTCATATCCTGAGGTTCCGTTTATCTGTCCCGCAAGGAAAAGGTTGGCTATCGTTTTTGTCTCGAGCCAGGGATGAAGCTGTGTCGGGTCAACAAAATCATACTCAATTGCATAGCCCGGCCTCAGTATATGGGCAGATTCGCATCCCCTGAGCGTCCTGACGGACTCAAACTGCGCTTCAAGGCACATCGAAGTTGAAAAATTCTGAAGATAGACCTCCCTGCCCTCAGGGTTAATGGGTTCAAGAAATATGGGATGGGTATCCTTTTCCGGGAACTTGATGATCTTGTCGTCTATGGAGGGGCAATATCTGGGACCTTCTGAGTGAAGGGTACCCTGTATGAGCGGAGAGCGGTCAAAATACTTTTTCACGACCGCATGTGTCTCTTTATTAGTCCTGGTGAGGCCGCAAATGATGCCTTCATGTACCTTCTTTTCTCCAAAATGAGAAAAGGACTCGGGTTCATTTATGCTCTCCTGACGGTCAAGTATTTCCCAGTTTATCGAATCCGCAAGCACTCTGGGGGTAGTGTCTGTCCTGAGCCTGCCTACATTCAGGCCTGTTTTCCTTAAGCTCCTCGCAAGTCCTGATGAGGATACCATTCCTAGAGGTCCTGATTTGTGGGAGGTGAGGCCTATATGGATCTTCGCGGCAAGATAGGTGCCTGTAGCTATTATAACTGTCTTAGAAAGGAAAGTCTGGCCAGTGCGTATCTTTACACCCACAACTTTGCCTTTCTCTGTCAGCAGATCCGTCACCATAGCCTGATGAACTTCCAGACCGGGGCATGTCAGTATTGAAGTTCTGTAATGATTTCCATATTTTACAGGGTCACACTGCGCGCGGAGGGTCCTTACCGCCGGTCCTTTTGATGTGTTAAGCCATCTGAGATGATGGGTTGCTTTATCCGCCGCCTTCGCCATCTCTCCTCCCAGAGCATCTATTTCTCTGACCAGATGTCCTTTTGCAGGACCTCCGATCGAAGGGTTACAGGGCATCATTGCCGTGTTGTCCAAATAGAGGTTTAGCATAAGCACCTTTGACCCCATTCGTGCGGCTGAAAGCGCCGCCTCGCAGCCTGCATGACCTCCGCCTACAACTATGACATCGTATTTTTCTTCAATTTTCATTAATTATATCCACTCTCCCTGAATCAACACCATATAACCTGCCGGGAAAACTTTCGGTAAAGGGCTCGGCTGTAGAGGCAAAAACCTGTGTTTTTCTCTCCAAGAGAGCGCAGAAAAGTATGTTTCTTCCCTCTGAGTCCAGTTCCGCGGTGATCTCGTCAAGAAGAAGGACAGGGTTTTTACCAAGTTTCCTTTTTACGCCTTCGGCGGCAGCAAGTATCAATGCAACAGCAACACGGCGCCGGAATCCCCTGCTGAGCGAAAGTGCTGCGGGGGTTCCGTTTGTAGTAATAAGCATGTCATCTCTGTGTGGTCCTACCACCGGGACCTTCAGGACCTCTTCCCTGGTTTTATTTATTTTAAGCGAATATCTGAAATCTTCTTCCGGAAGCGGCAGAGAACCTGATCCTCCTCTTAAAAGGCTTATCTCGGTCGGATGGGGAAGTAGACCGCACATATCCTTCATCGATTCAGATATCATTACAAGGACCTCTTCTCTCATCTTCCATATCCAGGATGCAAGCGGAAGAAGGGCTCTGTCTATAAGATCTGTCCTGCCTCCGTTTCTGAGGATAGCGGTTTTCTGCTTTATGCCCCGCCTGTAATCATGGAGCCTTGAGGCATACATCGGTACTATCAGCGTAAGGACCATATCCATCAGTCTCCTTCTGAAGACGGAAGATCCCTCTATTATCGACATATCGTTGGGAAGAAATGAGAGGACAGGTATTTTCCACCTTAAGTCTGTTGCTGTTATTGTTTCTTCCTCTATTTTGATAGTATATCTTGATGAAATTTTAACTTTTATTATCTCACCGTTTTCATCGTCGAGCTGACCTGTAAGCTGGATTTCAGAAGTTCCGCTGTTCCAGGTCGGAAGCGATGAAGATCTGGTCCCCCGCTCGAGGGGTCCCCATCCGGAGACTATATTTATTCCCTCAAGGATGTTTGTCTTGCCCGAACCGTTTGGACCGGTAAGTAAATTCAACCCCGGGGACCATTTTATCTCCCGGGGTTCAATATTTCTGAAATTGTTGAACCGTACCCTGTTATATCCCATCTCCAGAATCCGGTTCTGTTTCACCTAAATTGAGTTCTTCTTCTGTAAGGTTGATAGGTGCTATAAGACAGATGAATTTTTCTCCGTCTGACCTTCTGACTACCATGTGCCCTGACGATCCGTTGAAAGAAAGTCTTACGTGCGGTTCTCTCAACACTTTGAGTGATTCCATGAAAAACTTTGAATTTACGGCTATCTTGAGGTCATCACCAGATATTTCTGCAAATATCTCTTCTTTTGCATTTCCGAAATCCGGTGCCCTTCCCCTCATTACAAACCTATTTTCTTTGGCTATATCAAGAATGACCATTCTGTTGTAATCCTTTACGATTACATCTACCCTTTCAAGAGCAGAGATCAGAGCTCCTCTGTCAAGTACTACAGTTGTTGAATGTGTTTTGGGAAGGATCTTTTCATAGGCTGGAAAATGAGATTCAACTCTTCTTACTGTAAATTCAACATTATCTGCCTTAAAATAAAATTGTGCATCGTCATAAAGTATCTCTACGAGATACTCAGGATTCAGAGAAGCCAGTATTCTCTGTATCTCTTTGATTCCCTTCATTGGCAGAAGGGCGCTTTCTGAATCAACACCTTCATTTACTGCTGCTCCTGAGAGAGCAAGCCTCCTTGTGTCCGTTGAAACGATGTTTAATACATTATTTGATATCTGAAAATTAGCTGAAGAGAGATAAAGAGGAAATTCCTCACCTGAGGATGCGGCAAGCGTTCCCTCTTCAATTACCTCTGCAAGTTCTCCTACAGAGAGTCTACAGAAGAGTTTTGCATCTGCCGATGTAGGAAGTGAAGGAAATTCTCTCACAGGGTAAGTGCTGAAATTATATTTGCTCTTTCCTGCTTTCAAAACAACCTTCCCGTCAGAAACAGTAAGATTGAATTCCTCGCCGGGAGCCTTTTTAAAAAGTTCACTGACAATTTTTACTGGAAAAACGGCCTCTCCCGGTTCAAGGACGTTTATGCCGGATGCTGTACAGATTATTGATGTTCTTATATCTGTTGCCTGCAAAGTTACCTGGTCCTGTGACGCTTTAACAAGGACAGAGGAAAGAATGCTCATTGAGCTGGAACTTGAAGTGCTTCTTTCAGCAAGCCCCCAGCTCTGGAGGAATAATTTCTTGTTTATCGAAAGTTTCATAAGGATGACCTCCTGCTCTTATCTGTATATAATCAAAAATAAGTAATAGGCGTAGTAGGGGCTGTGGATTTGTTTAAAACACATAAAAACACTTACAGATATTGATTTTATTATGTGAATAAAAACAGAAACAGAAAAATTATTAATCCACATAAATCACAAAATACAAGGAAAAAATTGAAAAACATTCTTACACACAAAAATATACACGAAAAAAACCAGAGAATCTACAGCTTACTTACAACATTATCCACAAAAGAGCGGACCCGTAGATCATTTTTTAGAAGTTCTTCAACTTTTTTACATGCATGAATAACTGTAGTATGGTCTTTTTTGTTGAACGCATATCCTATCTGCTGCAGGCTTTCACCGGTTCTGTTTCTTGCAAGGTACATTGCAACCTGTCTTGCAAGAGCGAGATCCGCCGTTCTTTTTGGAGAAATCAGATCCTCTGTTGAGATGCCGAATGTCTCCGCAACCAGCTGTTGGATAAGTCCAATATTTACAGGACCTGAACGCGTATCGTGAAGCAGGTCTTTGAGCCAGATAGAAACATTTTCCATTGTCATTGGATCTGAGTTGAATTCAGAACAGGCTACGATCCTGTTAAGGGCCCCTTCAAGCTCTCTAATGTTGCTGGGAATATTTTGGGCTATAAAAAGAATTATGTCGTCAGGAATTTCATAACTCTTTATCTCGGCCTTTTTTTGCAGGATTGCAACGCGTGTCTCGAGATCAGGCGGCTGGATGTCAGTCACGAGTCCCCATTCAAAACGGGAAACGAGTCTGTCCTCAACCCCCTGAATATCTCTGGGAGGCCTGTCTGAACTGATAATTACCTGCTTCTTTGAATTGTGGAGCGCGTTAAAAGTGTGGAATACCTCTTCCTGGGTCTGTTCTTTCCCTGCAATGAACTGAATATCGTCTATCATGAGAACGTCCAGCTCTCTGTAACGGGACCTGAATTCATTATTTGTATTATTTCTTATAGAGGTTATCAGATCGTTCGTAAATTTTTCTGCGCTTACATAAAGGACCTTGGTATTTGGCTGCGTCTTTTCAATGTGGTGTCCTATAGCGTGCATCAAATGTGTCTTTCCGAGCCCTACTTTTCCCCAAATAAAAAGAGGATTATATGCAACTCCCGGAGATTCTGCTACGGCCAGACATGCAGCGTGAGGAAGCCTGTTTGACTTTCCAACTACGAAAGAAGAAAAAACATAATTGGGATTGAGTCCATTCCTGCTGAGAGAAAGTTTTGCCGGGGAAGCAGCAGCGACAGCCCTTCCTGCAGCCCCAACATCCTCTTTTATCTCCTGGCTGACCTCTATCTCGATGCTTGTGCCGAACCCTGTCTCGACCAGAAGGTCATTCATTTTATTAAGAAAGCGGGATTTTATCTGCTCCTTGGCAAAAGGGGTAGGCACATCAAGAACAAAAACACCATCTTTCATTGAAACAGGAAGACAAGTGTCCAAATAAGTCCTAATAGCGCTGTCAGAGTTGGAAATTACTTCAACACAGTGAGTCTTGAATTCACTCCATAATATATCTAAATCTTTGGCCATCAATTTTCACCCCAGGGGACAGATAGTAACGAAGAAAGTCTGTCCGAACAATTGTATCATGAAGAACTCTTTGTGAGAAAAAACAAAAAATACAAATTAAATCCACAGGATATATCCACATGTCCACAAACATGTTCCGTGTTTATGTGGATGACGGGAAAGTACGGAACAAAAGCTCAAGCGTAAAATATAACAAAGTCAAGTAAATTAGACCATAGATGACCATGCTGTTTTTACAGCAGTGGATAACCTTTACCCAGTATTCGTTTTTTGTGGATATGATGATACTAATGAGTAAACAAACGCGCTTTTTGGGAACAAGATTTTGGTGATGCCTGGCTTGTGATTTTTTTGAATAACCGCAGAGAGAGTGAAAAAGCGAAGGAATTTCTATGTTTATCCACAGTATGTGGATAGAAAATGTGTGTATGTAGCCTAAAATTCAGAAAATAATAACTTGCATCAAGAAAAAGAGAATTCATTATATAAAAAGGGGAACAAGTTATGTTTTTAGTCTTTTAGCATGATCATTAAACTACAATCGCGGATCATGTGTCTAATGGGTGTTAAGAATGGGTCCGATGTATTATTTATAAGGGCTAGGATGCCGATTCTACATGATTAAATACTGTTTATTGTGTGTGTAACATTAGACTTTCTCTGACTATCAAAATAAAAAATACATGCCCTGCCTCATTACCGGCAGAGCATTGTTATGAATATCATATATTGAGGGCACTTTGATTAAATTACGGAAGGTTTTTCCACTTCCAAGTATCTCCGCCTTTAAATTCTTTCGGTTCCCCTGTCATGATGGCCGCTTTTTCTGTCATAGTGATCTTTTCAAATGTAACAGGAAATGGTATATCTTTAAATTCAAGCAAAGGATTTAATTTTGACAGTATCATATTGGTAAGTACCTCAGGCTGACTCATCCCTTCAACTTTTATGACTGTATTTTCCAGATAGACCCCGTCGTTGCGGAGACCCAGGACCCCTTTTGCTGATATCGGAAGTTCAATGTCTATAATGATCCGTGTCCTGAATTTTCCTGATGCGGTAAAGCCCTCCCTTTTAAAGTCGAACCGCAGGTCAGAGAAGCCTTCAGGATTTTCGTTTTTGTTGAAATAATCATTGACATCCTTTTCAGCAAGAACAACCTCGCCTTTTGAGCTTTTGATCATTTGAGCTAGGTACGATGTGCTGTCCGTTGATCCATCCGGAGTGGAAACGTCCTGCAGGATCGCAAGCAGCTTCATTTTTTCTATCCTTATACCGTCTATTATTCCTCCGTTGATCTCTATCCACGCGGTCTGACCTTTAACTGTTACTGCTGCTGATTCAGGCATGAATACAGCTGCGATGTTTTTCCCTATGGTCTCCGGAAGGGCATTCTGCAGAGCTGCATGAGCAGGCAGGTTCATGGTACAGGATGTGAATAACAAAGAAAGGATCAAAAACATATATTTTTTCATCAAAGATCCTCCAATAAATCATTTTTTTTAATTTTAGCTCTCTTTTCAAAATTTTCTACGCAATATCAATGATGTTTTCATTTTCATTTCTTTCAACTATCATTAAGGAAGCGATAATTAATGCAAAATGAACCGACAAGCCAATTGTCGATTGCGAGGACTTCAATGACGATAGTTCAGCTCTTCTTTTTCTTTTTTAGGATAAGCGCTGTCACATTCGGCGGTGGAATAGTGATCCTGGGAATGGTAAAGCTTGGCATAGCAGAAAGACAGGATATTTCTGAAGGAGAATTTTCTGATATGGTAAGCCTTGCAGCATCAGTGCCAGGCCCGCTTGCCGTCTCTATAGCATGGCTCCTTGGCAGGTATTACAGAGGGCTTAAAGGGAGCATGGCTGCAGTTGCGGGAGCTGTCCTTCCTCCTTTTGTAATAATCCTTATCCTCTCCCCGATAATTCTTAAATATTCAGGAACTCCGGAGGTACAGGGGTTTTTTAAAGGTGTCCTGGCCGGTACGGGAGCTATCATTACAATGGTCGTATTTGACAATGTCAGATCGACGCTCTCATGCGGATGGTGGAATATTGTTCCGTTTGTCGTGGTCATCGCCTTGATAGGAATTTTTGGAATCAACCCACTGCTTTCAATGCTCGCGGCATTTTTAGTCCAGCTGACGAGGGAAAAGCTGGTATTGCGATGAAAGTTCTTCTGGAACTTGTTTTTTCTTTTTCACAGATAGCTGCGGGGGCTTTCGGAGGGGGACTCTCGACGCTTCCTCTTATTGAATATCAGCTTGTTAGGGCGACTGGCTGGCTTACACCTTCCCAGTTCAGCCAGGTACTTGCTCTTTCGCAGGTAACTCCGGGACCTATTGCGATCAATGCGGCAACTTTCGTTGGATTTCAGCAGGCTGGGATCCCCGGGTCCATTGTCTCTACTTTATCAATCGTTATCGTACCGGTTTTGATTTTATGCGGCGCATTGTGCCTTTTAAAAAAATTAGAGGCAGAAAAAAGCAGAAAATTCAAAGATATGCTGCGTCCGATAGTGGGAGGCCTACTTACACTCTCCCTTATTTCTCCGCTTACAGTAACGGCCAAAAACGGCGTTACGGCTATGGCGATGCTGATTTTAGGCATCCTACTTCTCCGAACATGCAAATTTTTTAAAAATTACCCTCCCGTACTCCTTGTTATTTACGGTATAATTGGTGCGGTCATATTTTCCTGAAATATTATTACGGTACGAGATGAGTCCCAAAAGGGAGAACATGGTTAATAATTTTCAAAAACAAAAATAAATTATTTGAGAGGGACTTTTTTCATTAAAAACATACGAGTATAATATGGCCGCAGAAATATCAGATATATTAATAGCATGGACGCAAGATTGACGAAAAGGTCTCTTTGATGTAATTTGTTCCCGTGGTTCTCCCGTTTTTCAGTTAATTGTTCAAATGTTACTGAAGGGTGAATTTGAAATATTAGGTTTTGCAATTTTGGGAATTATACAAAAAAATACAGTTTCACTCTGTCATGCGGGAAAGGAGGGCTGTAAGGAAGAGCGATTTGTACAGCTTTTTTATTTAGCTCATGCATCTGCAGATAGTATTTAAAGTCATTATCCAAGAACAAGAAATAGAGACTTGAAGGGAGAGTTTTTTTGATGAAGAAATTTGCAATTATCCTTGCAGTAATGTTTCTGTTCGTAGCAGCAGTAAGCCCGGCAACAGCAGCTCCTATCGTTTTCCGTTTCGCAGGTCAGTCACCGCCCGACCACATGGCGACCAAGACAATGAACGACATGGCCAAGGAAATAGCACAGAAGACCAGCGGTCGCGTTGAGATCAAAGTCTATCCCGCAAACCAGCTCGGAAATTACTCACTTGTTATGGAAGAGATGATCCGCGGAACAGTCGACATGTCCCTTATGTCGATCGCAAGCGAATTTGACCCCCGCCTCGAGCTCGTTTACGTCAACGGATTTATAAGCGGCTATGATGATGCTAAAAAGGTCTTTGTCCCCGGTGCATGGCTGCCCAACAAGCTGAATGAACTCAGCTCCGCCCTTGGAGTAAGGCTGATTGGATCCTACATCGAAGGAATGATCGGTATCGGATCAACGAAGCCCCTCAAAGAACCCCTCAACCCGAAGGTAGACAAGGGCGTTCTTGCCAGAGTACCGAACATGGATGTCTACACTCTCGGAGCAAAAGCAATGGGTTTCCGCCCAATCACCATCCCTTACTCAGATGTTTACCAGTCAATGCAGACTGGCGTATGCGACGCAGTTGACGGCTACCCTGTAGCAGCGGCATACACGATCCTCGGAGACGTACTTAAGTACTGGTACCACACCAACTATTCAATGGAATACCTTGCAATCATGGTCAGCGACAAATCCTGGAAGAAGCTTACCCCTGCAGACCAGAAGGTCTTCCAGGAAGTAGCAAAGAAATACACCCTTCTCTCTATAGACAATGCGAAAGCTGAAGACAACAAATATATGGCTCTTATGGAGAAAAAGGGAATCAAAGTCTTCAAGTATAGCGAAGCTGAACTCAAGCCGATCAAAGAAGCATGCATCACAACATGGACAGAGCTTGGCAAGCGCGGCATGACTGAAGAACTTATGAAGGAATTTGTAAAGCACCTCGGTAAATAAAATTACCGATCATTAAAGCAGCATCCGGGAAGTCCACGGGGAGGATATCCTCCCCGGATTTTCCTTTTTTGAAAGGAGCCCCATTTATGACACAGGCGCAGTGTAAGTTTATCGAAGAAACAGAATACGAAGCACCAATTTCAACAGTAAGAGTTGCAACAAACCCCTTTGACAAGATCGTAACCAGAACTTTCGCCATAGTATGTTTTGTAATGGCCATGGTGCTTGCCGTAATTATCAGCGCGGCAACAGTTATGCGCTATGTACTCGAAATGGACCTTTACGGCTACGAGGAATGGATAAAGATATTCGCTTTCTGGCTCTATTTCATGGGAGCGGGTTACGGAGCTTTTGCCGGATCGCATGTCTCCGCCGACCTTGTTCAGTCTTATGTTAAAGAAGGATTTATCAAGCGGCTGCTGATCTTCACAAAAACAGTAGTGACTTTGGGTGTCACCCTTCTTTTCACATGGTATGGATGGGACTTCTTCTATTTTGGTTTCGCTGGTCCTCTCGGTACCGGAGTTGCTATCCCAAAGACAGTTGCATGGAGGATACCTCTGTGGACAGGCTACCTCCCAATTTTGATAGGTCTTTTTTTCATGTCCTACTATTTTTTATGGGATATGATAAGAGCCGCAAAAGCGCTTTTTACGGGGGGTAAGACGGAATGATCTATATCGCACTTGTAATACTGATGGCATGTCTGGTGATTGGTGTACCGGTTCCTGTCAGCTTTATGGCTTCATGCGCCTGGCTTATCTTCTTCGGAGGAGTTGATCAGGTAGGTTACCAGGCCACACAGCTTCTGCCCTATGGTTTCACACAGATGAACTCCGTCTCCCTCATCGCCATAGCAATGTTCATTCTTGCAGGCGGTATTATGGAGAGAGGCCGAATAGCTGAAAAGATGATAGATATGGTCGATGTATTCGTCGGGCATATCAGAGGTGGTCTTGGTGTAGTCGGGATCATTTCCTGTGCGATATTCGGATCCATTTGCGGAGCTGCGTGTGCTACCCTTTCCTGCATAGGCGCGATCATGTTTCCACGTTTCAAAGCCGGTGGTTACCCGATGGGACATGCCTGCGCCCTTATGGCGAACGCATCCCTTCTGGGTCTTCTGATACCCCCGAACGCGACTTTGATAATTTTCGCATGGATAAGCGGTATTTCTGTTCTTGCATGCTTCCTTTCGACCATAGGCCCCGGGATTGTGACGATAATCCTTCTGAGTGTGGTAAACCTCTGGATGCTTCGCAATAACAAAGATGTTCTTGTTAAACAGAAGCGTTCTCCTAAAGAACGCTATGAAATGTTCATGAAACGCGGACGTCTTGCGATCCCTGCTCTTTTTATGCCGTTCATGGTACTGGGAGGCATTTACGGAGGAGTAATGACGACTACAGAAGCATCCGCCCTTGCTGTCGTATACTGTATCCCCATAGGACTTTACGTTTATAAGGGGCTGAACTGGAAGACTCTTTTCAACATAGTGGTCGAAGGTTCGATAACGACTGGAGTTATCATGGTAATGCTCTATTCCGTTTCCATGCTCTCAAGGCTCTATATCCTCGAGGACCTTCCCGGCAAGGTGCTCGATCTCTTCTATTCGATTTCGACTAACCCCTACATAATCATGTTCATGATAAACGTGTTTCTGGTGCTCATGGGGATGCTTATGGATGACATAAGCGTAGTTGTTCTGACAACGCCGATTCTGCTCCCGATAATAGTGAAACTCGGAGTAGATCCTGTACACTATGCAGCAATAGTAGGAGTAAATACTGCTCTTGGATGCATCACACCTCCGTGTGCACCGGTGCTTTACCTGAGTGGAAGAGTAGGAGGCGCCTCGATCAACGAGATCATGAAACCGGCACTTACGTTCATGGCTCTCTGCTGGATCCCGGTGCTTGCGGTCACTGCTTACATACCGAAGGTCTCTCTTTTCCTTCCCCATGTAATACTTGGCCTTCCCTGGTAACAGACTTTAATAAGTCAGAGCAAGGAAGAATCAGCAAACATTTAATTGAAGCTCCCCGGCATTGGCTGGGAGCTTCAATTTTTTATACTGAAGTATCCACTGCATATTAGGCATATGTGCGCAAATTGATCTTTCTTGGGGAAAGATTAAACAGAATCTGATATAATACTTAGTTGGGCATCTGAAGTATTTTAGATTGGAAGCGATAATGTGTATTTTTACAAGGACCTATTTGCATCTCTATGTTTCATATTTTTTGGCGTAGCACTTGCCTTCAATGACGCCTACTTCTATTTTGGAGCTATGATGTGTGCTTGCCTTTCTACAACAGCTCACAGAAAAAAATGGCCCGATCCACTATGGGCGACTTTGATGATGGAAGATCTAAACACCAGATTTGAATCATTAAAAAAACGTTACTTTCCTAAAAAGGAATTTTCTAAAGAGGATGAAATAGGTCCCCTCCCTCCACTCGGAGACTAAAATTAGGATCAACAAAAACAAATATCGAGATTGATATATCACGCCCTTCGTGTTGAGGGCGTGATATTTTTTGCAATAATTGCTTATTTTCCTCCCTACGTAATCTGTAATCATAGGCAGCAAGCCCCTCTCAGACTGCAATAGAGTAATATAATCTCTCTCCAGAACTAACGCTGAACTATACATTTAAAATTTTTAACATAATAAACCGTTATGCATAAATTAAAGTGAAATAGTCTTTCCTTGACAACATGTTCCAACTGATATATCTTGTGAATCACATGAAACGAAAAACAAAAGAAAATATTGTGATTCACGGAAAAAGATATAGCGTGTTGTGCAATTATGCCTATTATTCAAATAATGTGAATTAATATACAAGTAATCATAAATATCAGTCATTTCCTGTGGCTGTAAATAATAGAACCAAAACTTGAGAGGAGAATATAAACCATGAAAAACACCAAAAAGCTAGCACTTGTTCTTGCTGCGATCATGATCCTTATCGCAATGGTCTCTGCCGCATCAGCAGCTGAGACGACCCTTCGTTTTGCAGGACAGTTTCCGCCTGACCATACTGCAACAGGATTCATGAAAGAAGTTGCCAAAGAAGTAAGCGCAAAGAGCAACGGACGCATCGACATCAAAATCTTCCCCGCCAACCAGCTGGGAGACTACACCCTCGTCTACGAAGAGCTTATCCGCGGAACTATTGACATGGCTCTTATTTCCGTCCCCAGCCAGTTCGACCCGAGAATGGAACTTGTTTACATCAATGGCTTTGTTACAGGCTACGATGGGATAAAGAAAGCCTTCCAGCCTAAGGGATGGATGGCCACGAAGATGGACGATTTCCACACCAGACTCGGAGTTAAATTCCTTGGTTTCAACGTTGAAGGAATGATTGGGCTTGGAAGCACAAAACCTGTAAGGGATCCCCTTAATCCCAAAGTCAACAAGGGCGTGCTGACAAGAGTTCCCTTTATGGACGTTTACAAGACAGGTGTAGAGGCAATGGGCTACAAGACTATCTCCCTTCCTTATGCAGACATCTTCCAGGCGATGCAGACAGGCGTCTGCGATGCAGTATCTTCCATCCCTCCGGCACTGGCCTACACAGTTCTTAAAGATGCGATGAAGTACTGGTACCAGACAAACTACTCACTTGAAAACGAATCATATCTTATGAGCCAGAAGACATGGGGCAAACTTAAGCCGGCAGACCAGAAGATCATCTTTGACGCAGTGACCAAGGTTGCCGCGAAGTCCATTGATCAGGCTAAGAAAGATGACGCACTCTACATGGATCTTATGAGGAAAAAAGGGATCAAGGTCTACACATACACAGACAAAGAGCTTGCGCCTATTCAGGAAGCGATCTCAAAGAGCTGGGTCAAGCTTGAAGCCAACATGGGCAAGGATCTTATGAACGAGTTCCGTAAGCAGTTCGCTCCCAAGAGCAAATAGTTAAAAGGTCGCTACAGTTCAACATACAAAGAGGCGGGGCATATTTATTGTCCCGCCTCTTTGTATAATTTCTGCTGTTATTTGTGCTTTGTTATTATTTCAAGGATATCTTCTGCTGCACTTGGCCTCGAAAATCGTTCAATTCCTTCGATCATACTCTCCAGAACCAGATGGTTTCCCAGTATTTCCAGGGCTTCTTCTGATGCCCTGATGCTGTTTTTTAAGCGCCTCGCTGCATTACTGCCGCATAGGATATCCATATTGAGCTGTTCCTGACCCGGAATGGGTTCCATAAGAAGAAGTGGAAGTTTTGCGGAAAGAGCCTCAGAGAGAGATAGCCCTCCGGGTTTCATCACAGCAAGATCGGAAGCGCAGTAATATTCAGGCATGTTGTCCACGAATGACATGATCCTGATATTTTCATTGCCGCTGTATTTTAAGGAGAGTTTTTTGTATAGCTGTGAATTGTTTCCGCAGATGACCAGGGTCTGAATACCCTTTTCTTCAGCAAGAGAGTTTGTTACATCGATAACAGGTCCGGCGCCGATTCCTCCTCCTGTAACGAGTACGGTCTTTTTGTTCTGATCGAGCCCAAGCTGCTCCCTCGCAGTTTTTTTTGAAATCGGAGAGCTGTATTTTTTTGAAACGGGTATTCCCGTATTGAAAACGTTGCCGATACCATCGATCCTGTATTGTTCAAGTGCAGCCTCGCTTGCTGTGAATGATGCAGAAAAAACGGGGCTTCTCTGAAACCGGTGAGTGACAAAATCTGTGTTTACGTAGAATACAGGGATCTTCAGGCGGTTTCTCGAAGCAAAGAGCGATGCTCCGAAGTAATGGGTGAAGACAACAGCCTCTGCTCCGGAAGAGGAAACGATATCTTCGATCTCTGGAAGGTAGATGCTGCACAGAAGTGAATGTATATGATCGAAGATGGAAGCCTGAATGGAGAGTTTGTCTGATCCCCAGTAAAATCTGCCCCATATCCATGGAACGTGGCGCGCGATAAGCAGATAGCCCTTTGAAACAGTCCCGCGCAGCCATAAAGGCAGGACTTCGAGCACATCAAGGCACATCGCAGTATTTTCGGAGCCGCTCTCTAAAAACCATTCTTTCAGATTCTCGGCAGCGGCTTTATGCCCCGTTCCTTCGGAGGCGTAAAGAAAGGCGATCGATCTCAAATTTTATCAAGCCCTTTGAATATATCCCCAAGTGTTACATTGGGGGCCTGGGTTCTTTCTTTCTCCTGTTTTATAGCAGCCAGTACAGTATCACGTATCTGAACTTCATTATAGCTGTAAGGAAAATAGAGCGCGGCAGCATCACCGTGGCCGCCGCCTCTGACCTTTTTGCCATCTTTTAGCAAAGTTATTATTTTTCCGGCAAGTCCGTCGCGGCTGCGAAGCGAAAGAGCCCAGTCGCCCCCCATCCTCTTTGCAGAAACTGCGGCCAGCATGGGAGGATTAGGATCCCTGTCAAGTATCAGTCCGCAGAAGTCCGAAACGTCCCCAAATTCGAGCAACCCGTCGCCAACAAATGAGAGATCATCTCCGGTCCTCAATATTCGGGCCTTTGCATGCTCGAACCTCTCTTCCTGGAGATCCACAAAATTCTGTGCTGAATCTCTCTCTCCCTTGGTCAGCTCGGCAGAAGAATCTGAGACCAGCCTCATCAGAACTCCCCATGGTCCGCATATTGTCACGAGACCTTGCCAGAGACGGCTTTCAGGGATCTCTCCAAGCCATAGATCTCTGTCGTTCGTTATTTTAATGAGAGGCTCAATTTCTTCAACGATCTTTCTCGTACTGTCATCCAGCTTTTGTTCCCTAAGCCATCTCCAATATACCATTGCCGCGCAGTACCCGGTATCGACCACAGCCCATTTTCTGTTGCCGTACCTGTCGTAGGTGCTTTTGTGATGGTCAAATACAAAAGGTGGACTGCTTTCAGTGAAAGTCCGGTCAATTTGGTCAACGGTCTGTTCCCGTTGGCAGAAAAGATCGAGAACGGTGAGCTTTTGCCCTGAATCAAGCGATTCCAGTATTGCGTTGTCGATTTCACCGTAACCCATGAGCGAGACTTTTATCGGCAGCCCGAACGACCTGTTTGCATGCCAGGCAAGAGCTGCGGAGACGACCCCGTCGAGGTCGGTGTGGCTAATTATATGAAGCACGTTTTCGGTCTGCAATTTTGGTTCCTCCCTGCAAAAGGGGATTTGTACCTAATTTTACAGCATCATTGGCTAAAATGACATTAGAACAGCTTTATTGCAGCATATTTGGGCTCAGGTTATAATCAATTTAAAGTGTTGTTAGGATAAAATTTCAGGGGGAGCAATAAGAATGATATTAGCAGCAGTTGATATCGGAACAAACTCTGTTAAGTACCTGCTTGCGCAGGCTGACGGTGAAAAAGGTGGTGCAACAGTCTTGAAAGATGCCGTGAAGATAACAAGGCT
>Ga0074197_1001552_pt1 | contig 18968 bp, 13 predicted proteins | sample EPASupsiteSAE305_FD_64526 | JGI IMG/M metagenome (GOLD analysis project Ga0074197, IMG submission 64526) | Bioremediated contaminated groundwater microbial communities from EPA Superfund site, New Mexico - SAE3-05 reassembly with SPADES | ecosystem: Environmental > Aquatic > Deep subsurface >...
CAATGGCTGGACATGGACGCGGCAATCAAGCATTGCACCGCCGGCATCGGCATCTGGGAATGGGCCAGCAACGACCGGGGCGGCGAGCCGGACCTGGTCATGGCCTGCGCCGGCGATGTGCCGACGCTGGAAACCCTGGCGGCGGTGGAACTGCTGCGCCGGCATTTTCCCGCCCTGAAGATTCGGGTGATCAATGTGGTGGACCTGATGAAACTGCAACCGCAGAGCGAACACCCGCACGGCCTGGATGATAAGGCGTTTGACGCCCTGTTCACCACCGACAAGCCAATTATTTTCGCCTATCACGGCTACCCGTGGCTGATTCATCGGCTCGCCTACCGCCGCACCAACCACAAAAATCTGCATGTGCGCGGCTACAAGGAAGAAGGTACCACTTCCACCCCCTTTGACATGGTGGTGATGAACGATCTTGATCGGTTTCACCTCTTTGGCGATGCGGTCGAGCGTTTGCCGCAATTGCAGTCGCAGCTTGCCTACGCCCAGCAGTTCGTCCGCGACAAGCGCCTGGAACACAAGCAGTATATTGCCGAGCACGGCGAAGACCTGCCGGAAATCCGCAACTGGAAGTGGGGCGCTCAGCAATGAAGGCCCAGGCCGGGTGCGCCTGCGGCTCGGCCCTCTGTGACCGGGAAAACTGGCAGCAACACGCGCCGCGCCGGCTGATGATGATACTGACGCTGGCGCTGGTGTTTGCCCTGACCGGCTGCGTTTCGATGGCGCCTTCGTACAAACAACCGCCGTTGCCGGTGGCGCCTGCGTATCCTGCGGCTCCCGCCATGATGGCCAGTGGTGGACAGAGCGCGATTGTAATCGGCTGGCGGGACTATTTTGCCGACCAACGGCTGCGGCGGCTGATCGATCAAGCGTTGCACAATAATCGCGACCTGCGGCTTGCGACCCTGCGCGTCGAGGAGGCCCGTGCGGTTTACGGCATCCAGCGCGCCGACCAGTTTCCGACCATCGGCGTTGGCGCCGACGCGGCCCGTTCGCGGGTTCCCGGCGACTTGAACGCCACCGGCCAATCGCTGGTTGGCAGTCAGTTCCAGGCCGGCCTGAACCTGAACGCCTGGGAACTCGATTTCTGGGGCCGGGTGCGCAGTCTCAAGGACGCGGCGCTGGAGGACTATCTGGCCAGCGATGCCGCCCGCCGCGCCGCCACCCTCAGTTTGATCGCGCAGGTGGCCAACGGTTACCTGCGGTTGCGCGAACTTGACGAACGCCTGGGGCTGGCCAGGGAAACCATTGCCAGCCACACCGAATCGCTTCGCATCTTCCGCCGTCGGGTTGAGGTTGGTTCCACCTCGCGCCTGGATTTGACCCAGGTGGAGACCCTGTTGCAGCAGGCGCAGGCGCTGGGGTCGCAACTTGCACAGGAGCGAGATCTCCAGGCCAATGGCCTGGTGTTGCTGGTGGGGGAGCCGGTCAATTTCGGCCCAATGCCGATGCGGTTTGAGGATGCGGCGGTGGTGCGCGTCGTCCGGGTCGGGCTGCCGTCCGAGCTGCTGATCGATCGCCCGGACATTGTCGCGGCCGAACACCAGTTGAAGGCGGCCCATGCCAATATTGGCGCGGCCCGCGCCGCCTTTTTTCCGCGCATCGCCCTGACCGGTTCCTACGGCACGGCCAGCGCCGAGCTTGACCATCTGTTGGGCGCCGGCAGCCGCGCCTGGACCTTTGCTTCCAATCTCTCCCTGCCGCTTTTTGACGGCGGCCGCAACCGCAGCAATCTCGATTTGGCTGAGGTGCGGCGCAACCAGGCTGTCGCGGTGTATGAGCGGACCATCCAGAGCGCCTTTCGCGATGTGGCCGACGCCCTAGCCGCCCACAAATGGCTGACCGAGCAGGTGCAGACCCTGCAGGCCAGTCTGGCGGTGCAAACCCAACGCGCCCGCCTGGCCAAGTTGCGCTACGACAACGGCGCCGCCGCCTTTCTCGAAGTGCTGGATGCCCAGCGCAATCTGCTGGCCGCAACCCAGCTCCTGGCGCAGACGCGACGGGCCCTGCTGTCCAGCCGGGTTGATCTCTATACCGCGCTGGGCGGCGGAGCGCAGTCGCTTGCTGCGGCTGCCCCCACGAAGATTCACCCATCCTTAAACACGGTCAACTGACATGACGTCCCCTACTCCGCCCGAAGAACCCTCCACCTCCTCCGCCGCTGCATCCGCCACCTCACCCGCCGCCGCGCCGACCGCAGCCGCGCCCGCAGCACAACCGGCAACTCCAGCGGCAACACCGTCGGCAACACCGCCGGCGCCTGCGGCAACTCCGCCCGCTCCAGCGTCCGCCGCCACGCCTGCAAACGCGGTCAAGCAAGCAGCGCAGAACTATCCGCTCAAAAAATGGGGAATCATTGCCCTGGTTGTGGTCGGCACGGCGGCGGCGGGCCTGTATGCCTGGACCAAGCTGCATAAAACCGAGCCGGGCGAGGGCTTTGCCAGCGGCAACGGCCGCATCGAGGCCACCGAGATTGATGTGGCCGCCAAGCTCGCCGGCCGGATCGACCAACTGCTGGTCAATGAAGGCGATTTTGTCGTGGCCGGTCAGCTGCTGGCAACCATGCAGGTCCAGGTGCTGGAGGCGCAGCGCGACGAAGCCCGTGCCCAGCATCAACGAGCGGTCAGCGCCGTGGTTGGCGCCCAGGCCCAGGTGACGGCGCGCGAAAGCGACAAGCTTGCCGCCCAGGCCCTGGTGATGCAGCGCGAGACCGAACAGGATGCCGCCCGCCGGCGTCTGGCCCGGTCAACCACCCTGACTGCTGAAGGCGCCGCCTCGGAACAGGAGTTGGATGACGACCGCGCCCGCGAACGGAGCGCCCAGGCCGCGATCAAGGCGGCCCAGGCCCAGGTTACGGCTGCCCAGGCCGCAATCGAAGCGGCCGAGGCGCAGGTGGTGGGGGCGCGTTCGGCGGTGGTTGCGGCTGAGGCGACGATTGCCCGGGTCGAGGCCGACATCCAAGACAGTCAGCTCAAGTCGCCCCGCGACGGGCGGGTGCAGTACCGCGTTGCCCAGGCCGGCGAGGTGCTTGCCGCCGGCGGCACGGTGCTGAATCTGGTTGATCTCAACGACGTCTACATGACCTTTTTCCTGCCTGAAATGGCGACCGGCAAGGTGGCGATGGGCGGAGAGGTGCATCTGGTGCTGGACGCCGCCCCCACCTATGTGATCCCGGCCAAGGTTTCGTTTGTGGCCAGCACCGCCCAGTTCACCCCCAAAACAGTGGAAACCGCCAGCGAACGCCAGAAGCTGATGTTCCGGGTCAAGGCGCAAATCGACCGTGAACTGCTGCAGAAACACCTCAGCCTGGTCAAGACCGGCCTGCCGGGGGTGGCGTGGATCAAGCTCGATCCGCAGGCCCCGTGGCCGGCCGAGCTGGCAATCAAGGTTCCGCAGTGAGCGCAGACCACGCAAACGCGGGCCCAGTGGCGCGGCTGATCAACGTCAGCCTGCATCACGGCAAGACCGTGGCGCTCGACGACGTCAGCCTGGATATTCCAGCCGGACGGATGGTGGGCCTGATCGGACCCGACGGGGTGGGCAAGTCAAGCCTGTTGTCGCTGCTTGCCGGCGCCCGCGCCGCCCAACAGGGCCAGGTAGAGGCGCTCGGCGGCGACATGTCCCAAAGCCGGCACCGCGAGGCGGTCTGTCCGCGGATCGCCTACATGCCGCAGGGACTCGGCCGCAACCTCTATCCGACGCTTTCCATTGAGGAAAACCTCCAGTTTTTTGGCCGTCTGTTTGGTCACACCGCCGGTGAGAGGCGGCGGCGCATTGACGTCCTCACCGCCAGCACCGGTCTTAAGCCCTTCCTGACGCGCCCGGCGGGCAAACTCTCGGGCGGCATGAAGCAAAAGCTGGGACTGTGCTGCGCCCTGATTCACGATCCTGATCTGCTGATTCTCGATGAACCCACCACCGGCGTTGATCCGCTCTCGCGCAGCCAATTCTGGGATCTGATCGACCAGATCCGCACCGAGCGCAGCGACATGAGCGTGCTGGTCGCCACGGCCTACATGGAGGAGGCCGACCGCTTCGACTGGCTGGCGGCCATGGACAGCGGCAAGGTGCTGGCCACCGGAACCCCGGCCGAACTCCATGAGCAAACCGCCACCGCCACCCTGGAGGCCGCCTTCATCGCCCTGCTGCCCGAGGAAAAGCGGCGCGACCACAAGGAAATCATTGTGCCGCCGCTGGCGGCAGGCGCCGAGGACGAGATCGCCATTGAGGCCCAAGGCCTGACCATGCGCTTCGGCGATTTTGTGGCGGTGGATCATGTCGATTTTCGCATCCGGCGCGGCGAGATCTTCGGGTTTCTCGGTTCCAACGGCTGCGGCAAATCAACCACCATGAAGATGCTCACCGGCCTGCTGCCGGCAAGCGAAGGGCAGGCCAGACTGTTTGGCCAGGCGGTCGACAGCGCCAATCTCGACACCAGACGGCGCGTGGGCTACATGTCGCAGGCGTTCTCGCTCTATGGCGAACTTACGGTGCGCCAGAATCTGGTGCTGCACGCGCGACTGTTCAAGCTCGCCGAAACAGATATTCCCGCACGGGTGGACGAGATGGTTCAGCGATTCGGGCTGGGCGAGGTTCAGGACAGCCTGCCGGAAAACCTGCCGCTCGGCCACCGCCAGCGTCTGTCCCTGGCCGTGGCCATGGTCCATAAACCCGAACTGCTGATTCTTGACGAACCGACCTCCGGGGTCGATCCCGTGGCCCGCGATCTGTTCTGGCAACTGATGATCGATCTGGCGCGCAACGACCGGGTGACAATCTTCATCTCTACCCATTTCATGAACGAGGCCGAGCGCTGCGACCGCATCTCGCTGATGCATGCCGGCCGGGTGCTGGTGAGCGACACCCCGGCCGCCCTGGTTGCCCAGCGCCATGCAAAAAACCTCGAACAGGCCTTCATCGCCTACCTCGAAGAAGCCGCCGGCAGCACCGAAGAGACGCCCACCTCCCCGGAATCGACCCCTCCTGCGGCCCCCGTTGCTGCACCGGCGACCACAACACGGCCTGCCCGTTTCAGCTTCGGCCGGGCCTGGAGTTATACGCTACGCGAGACGCTGGAGCTCAAGCGCGATCCGGTGCGCGCCACCCTGGCGCTCCTGGGCACGGCCATTTTGATGTTCATCATGGGCTACGGCATCAATCTGGATGTGGAAAACCTCTCCTATGCCGTGCTGGACCACGATCAGACCATGCTCAGCCGGAACTACGCGCTCAACCTTTCCGGTTCGCGCTATTTCATCGAGAAAACGCCGATCATCGACTACACCGACCTCGACCGGCGGATGCGCAACGGCGAGCTGGCCTTGGCCGTCGAGATCCCGCCGGGATTTGGCCGCGATTTGCAGCGCGGCGTCAAGGTGGAGATTGGCGCCTGGGCCGACGGCGCCATGCCGACCCGCGCCGAGACCGTGCGCGGTTATGTGCAGGCCATGCACCAGATGTGGCTGGCCGATGTGGCGGTGCATCGCCTGGGCAGAACCCTGGGCGCGAGCCACACCCTTGCAACCCGGTACCGCTACAACCCGGACGTCAAAAGCCTGCCGGCCATGGTGCCGTCAATCATCCCGATGCTGCTGATGATGATTCCGGCCATGCTGACCGCCTTGTCGGTGGTGCGCGAAAAAGAGCTGGGCTCGATCATCAACCTCTATGTCACCCCGGTGACGCGCAGCGAATTCCTGCTCGGCAAGCAGTTGCCGTACATCATGCTGGCGATGTTGAACTTTCTCCTGCTCACAGTGCTGGCGGTCACTCTGTTCGGGGTGCCGGTCAAAGGCAGTTTTTTCACCCTGGCGCTGGCCGCGTTGATCTTCGTGGTCTGTTCCACCGGCTTTGGCCTGCTGGTCTCGACCTTCACCAACAGTCAGATCGCGGCCATATTTGTGACCATGATCGGCACCATCATACCCTGCGTGCAATTCTCCGGTTTGCTCAACCCGGTGTCTTCGCTTGAGGGCATGGGCGCCATGATCGGCCGCATCTATCCGGCCACCCATTTTCTTACCATCAGCCGGGGCGTGTTCAGCAAGGCCCTCGACATCACCCACCTTACGCTCCCGTTCTGGGCGCTGCTGGCGGCTGTGCCGGTGATTCTCGGGCTGGCCGTTGTGCTGCTCAAAAAACAGGAGTCCTGAGATGCGCCTGTCGTTTGCCAATATGGGTCGCCTCGGCGTCAAAGAACTGTGGAGCCTGGCGCGCGATCCAATGATGCTGGTGCTGATCGCCTACACCTTCACGGCGTCCATCTACATTGCCGCCACCGCCATGCCGGAAAACCTCCACAACGCCGCCATCGCCATTGTCGACGAAGACGGCTCGCCGCTGTCGGCCCGCCTGGTCGCCAGCTTCTACCCGCCCCATTTCAAAATGCCGCAGATGATCTCGCTGTCCGAGGTTGACGCCGGCATGGACAACGGCGAGTACACCTTTGTCCTCGACATCCCGCCGAATTTCCAGCGCGAGGTGCTGGCCGGGCGTGCGCCGGCTGCCCAGCTCAATGTGGATGCAACCCGCATGACCCAGGCCTTCACCGGCAGCGGCTATATTCAGCAGATCGTCGCCGAAGAGGTCAGCGGATTCCTGCAGACTGCCCGCAAAACAGCCGGCCTGCCGGTTGACCTGGTGCTGCGGATGCGCTTCAATCCCAACCTGGAGCAGGCCTGGTTCGGGTCGCTGATGGAGATCATCAACAACGTCACCATGCTGTCCATCATCCTGACCGGGGCGGCGCTGATCCGGGAACGCGAGCACGGCACTATCGAACATCTGCTGGTCATGCCGGTGACGCCGGCCGAGATTATGTTGGCCAAGGTCTGGTCAATGGGAGTGGTGGTGCTGCTGGCGGCGCTGATCGCGCTGGTGTTTGTGGTGCAGGGGGTCTTGCGAGTGCCGGTGCAGGGGTCGATTGTCCTGTTCATGCTGGCGGCGGCGCTGCATCTGTTTGCCACCACCTCCATGGGTATTTTTTTGGCCACGCTGGCGCGGTCCATGCCGCAGTTTGGGATGCTGCTGGTGCTGGTGTTGCTGCCGTTGCAGCTGCTTTCCGGCGGTTCCACCCCGCGCGAAAGCATGCCCCAACTCGTGCAGGACATGATGCTGGCCGCGCCCACCACTCATTTTGTGGCGGCGGCGCAGGCCATCCTGTATCGCGGCGCCGGATTTGACGTGGTGTGGCCGCAGTTTTTGGCAGTCCTGGTGATCGGCGTGGTGCTGTTTTTCGCCTCGCTGGCCCGCTTCCGCAAGACCATCAGCCAGATGACCTGATGGCTGGCGGAAAGGAACTTGAACCCGTCATCTATGCTTGTTTTCGGCATTACGCTGAAACCTCGAGATGCAAGGTTTCCGCCTGGCAGGGCCGCCCCAAAAGGAGCGCAACGGATTGGCCTGTTATGGCAGGTGTTATTCTATGTGCGCTCGAGCCGTTTGGAGGGCGATCTCTTTATCTTTGGTAAACAGCCGCCATTTCATTGCCGAGGAATGAATCCCGGCGTTCTTGTCCTGGCCTCGACAGTAATACCAGTGTCCAAAACGTTCGACAGTGGAAAAAGGGTGATTTTCCACGCAGAGAAGCCCGCATGGATTGATGGTTTTAAAATAGAGCGTTTCATCTGGGTCTTCATCGTACGATAAATTTTTTGGCAAGACGATTTGAGACACATCCACGCCCTCTGCTTCTTTTCCATCCAGCCAGTCTGCTATCTTCATTGCATCCCCCCTTGGTATCCATCCAAAATAACTGAAAAAGTCAATGACCACCGGCAAAGCCGGTGGTCATTGACTAGCTGAGAATTTTACGAATAGCTTGCAACTCGTCGCGGCGCGCCTTATCTGCTTCCGGATATTGCATCTTCAAATCTTGAAGAGCGTCGACAATGATCTGGGAAATAATCAGCCGCGCATTCTCTTTGTGGTCGGCGGGAACAACATGCCAAGGCGCATGCAGGGTGCTTGTCGCGTTGAGGCAAGCCTCGTAGGCTTCCATGTAGGCCGGCCAGTATTCCCTCTCTTGCAAATCTGCATTGCTGAATTTCCAATTTTTGTCCGGATTGTCAATGCGCTCAAGAAATCGCTTTCGCTGTTCTTCCTTCGAGAGATGGAGAAAGAATTTTACGATCCGGACGCCGTTGCGGTGGAGATGGGCCTCAAAATCCACAATGGAACGATACCGCTGCTTCCAGATGGTCTTTTCGTCGAGTTGCTCATCCGGAAGTCCCTGACTCCTGAGAATCTCCGGATGCACGCGAACGATGAGCACTTCCTCGTAATAGGACCGATTGAAAATGCCGATTCGGCCCCGTTCCGGCAAACAGGCGGTTGTACGCCAGAGAAAGTCATGCTCCAATTCGCTTACGCTCGGATGTTTAAAGCTGAAAACCTGGCAACCTTGTGGATTGACGCCGGACATGACATGCCGAATGGCGCCGTCCTTGCCGGCGGCATCCATCGCTTGAAATATGAGCAGCACCGCATAGCGATTGGAAGCATAGAGGAGGCGTTGCAGATCCTCCAATTGTTCAACCTGCTTTTTAAGGAGTTTTTTATATTGCTTCTGTGATGTGCACAGAGGCTCGACAATCGTCGGGCACTGTTTGAGATGTATCTTTTCTCCGGGCCGCACACGAAATTCATCTTGAGTCATTTTCGCCCCTTTTGTTTTGCATCAATGCACACTCCCGTTTGCTTCGCCTCTGCGCTGCCTTTGTTCATTATTTCTCCGTGCGCATTGGCAAGCAATTTACGGATCTATTTACGATTCTTGCCCAATCGCCTTTAAGCTTTAACCTTGTGTTCACATTATCTGTGCCAAATTAGTTGTAAATGGTTTGGGATCACCGTATGCCGCCACATCGACGGCAGAGGGATGCTTGAATCTTTGCGTTTCTGCACGCATTAACGCGGAGTTTTCCCTCTTGCTGTCCGCTCCCGGCGCAATTGACCATGCATGCCCTCTGCCTCGCGCTTCCCGTCGTGCTTATTTCTTGTTCTGCGCCGCCTTTATTGGCTGAAACGGCCCATACTGATGTTGCTCTTGGGAAAAATCATCGGCATAGGGCGGATACGGGCAGTCTACCGCTTTTTTCGCAAGGTTGGGATAGTCCTTCTCCAGGCCGCTCATCTGCGGCCGTTCCTTGGAACTGAGATACGCGGCAACGTCATAGGCGTCTTCATTGGTGATTGACGGACGATTCCACGGCGTTCCCAACGGCATGTTGCTGTGAATAAACGCAGCGGTGGTCAGCATGCGGTTCATTCCCGCGCCGTTGTTATAGCTGGCGGCGCCCCAGAGCGCCGGAGCGACATGGTTGCCCGACTTTCCGGCCGACATGGATTGATAGCCGCCCCCGTCCTCGCCGTGGCAGGACATGCAGAACTGGCTGTACGCCTCGCTCCCTTTATTCACATCAGCCTTGCGGTTCGGGCCTTCGTATTTGGGTGTCCCCAGGCCGTACACATCCTTGGGCATATCTTTCGACAACCAGTTCACATAAGCGACCATGGCCTTCATTTCCCTGCTGTCGACAGCCAACGCCTTGCCGTTCAGGCTGCGCTCGAAACAGCCGTTAATCCGCTCCTCAAGTCCCTGCACCTTGTCTTCCCGACCACGGTATTGGGGATACGCCTGGCTCACGCCCATCCACGGCAGTCCAAACTGCTTGGTTCCGTTATCCATGTGGCAGCTGGTGCAGTTCAGCGAGTTTCCTGAAAAGCGCATTTTCTCCTCTTTCGCGCCCAGGCCAAGTTGCACATAGGTATCGGATAAAAGCAGGGCACCGTAACGAATGATATCACCGGACTCTCCCTGGGGGATATCCTCCATCTGTGGCGGCGTCCAGGCGGCTGAAGACTTTGCCGTCTCTACTGGCGTAACTGGCGCTGCTGGCTCTACTGGCGGCGCGGTGGTGCGCTCGGCATCGGCCAGGGTGGTCAAAAAACGGAGGATAGCGTTGATTTCCACGTCTTGCAGCTTCTTGTCCAGTTGCAGGTACCCCATTTGATCCACTGCCTCGGCCAGGTTGCCCGCCTCGCCGTCATGAAAATACGGGGCGGTCATGGTGACATTGCGCAGGATGGGCACCTTGAACACAAATTTGTCGCTCTCAAGCTTGGTGACCTTAACGCGTCCAAGATCCGAGTCGTTGTTGTACGCATGGAACACCCCCATTTTCTGGAAGGTCATCCCGCCCAGGTTGGGGCCGCTGTGGCACTGTACGCAGCCGACATTGACAAAGGTCCGCATGCCTTCCATTTCCTGGCCGGTGAGCGCTTGCTTGTCCCCCTCCATCAACCGGTCGAAACGGCCCCGACTGATCAAGGTTCGTTCAAAGGCGGCAATTGCCTTGGCAAAATTATCGAACGTCACCGGGTCTTTATCGCCAGGAAAGGCCTTCTTAAAATCTGCAGGATATTCTTGTATGCCGTTCAGTCGTTCGACCACCGCGGCCGCATTGGGCATGCCCATCTCAATAGGGTTGAGCGGCGGCCCCTGGGCCTGTTGTTCCAGCGTGGCTGCGCGGCCGTCCCAGAACTGGGCAATCTGAAACCCGGCATTCAAGGTTGGCGGATCGTTGCGGTCGCCAAATTTTCCTTCCGCGCCTTTGCCTGTTTTGCGATTGTCCGCGCCTGCGCCTTTGTTGTCGATGGGATGGCACGAGTTGCAGGATTGGGTTTTGTTGATCGAAACGCCTTGCTCGAAATACAGCTTTTTCCCCAGCGCAATCATGGCGGGAGTGTCCCGCTCGCTCCCGGGCATGGTGGCGGGCAGTTTGCCAAAGAGCGCGTGCGCCTGCATCAACAGGACGCCGTCCGGGGTTTCGGGCGAGGGGTTGACGCTTACGTGGGAAGGCTCCGCCTCTTGGGTCCTGGCTGCATTTGCGCGTGCCGCCGTCGTGGATTCAGCCGAAGCCTGAGAAATCAGATTGCCCCCTAGATCGGAGGAAACCAGTGCACTCAGCCCCGTTGCCAATACAACAACTGCCCGTAGTTTCTTTTGCATAGCCAATACTCCTTGGTGGGTTGTTGAGGGTTTGCTGGCGCAGCTCCATTTGAGCCGAAGCTGTCGGTTCTCTGCCGCCAGCGCCTAAAAATTTGAGCTGTGCTTTTTGTTTGTGTTGCCCTTGGAACGCATACTTTCCGTTACTCGTCAAACCTGCCGCCAAATTTGCCGCTTAAACCAAGCCGTTGCCAACTGCGTTAGCGCCGCATAACCCAGCACGATGACGGCCCAAAAGAGCCAGGAGCGCGGAGGCGGCGGCACAAAGCCAAACGCGCCTGCCAGTGGTGAAAATCAACGGCCAACTCGCCCGGCTTTCAATAAACGGGATTTTGTTGGTGCGAAGGACAGGGATGATCAGGGTCTGAGCGAAGAGCGACTCCACGAATCAGCCGGCGTGCAACAGGGCCGAACGGCGCCGACGGTCAAGTCAGGCACAGTTCCGGCAACATGGAGGCGGCTAGGGTTTTCATTGGCCTTTCCATGCACGCCTCAGCTTGGTTCTATTCCTTGAAATAATCGCGCACTTTTGCTGCGATCTGGCGATCCGTCATCTTGTCGGCGGGTTCCACCGCAACAATGGTTTCGCCGAGCTTGGCGTTTTCAAGATGCCGTTTCAGCTCTCCCTTGGCCTCGCCGGGACCAAAAATCAGGAGGGATTCGGCGTTGCGAAAGGCCGCCGTCACCTCCACATAATATTGGTCGAGCTGACCCGCAAACTTGCGTTCGCGGCTATCGTCGGCCTTGACCAGCTGTGCTTCGTAGGGCGCCGTTGGCCTGTTGCCCTCACTCCGCCCCGGGTGTTTTTCGATATTGGATGTAATCTCCAACGTCTCTTCACCTTGGGAGGAGAGCAACACGATGACGGCCTTGCGATGATCGATCCATACCCCTGCCTTGATGTTCATAGACGGAACCTCCTGTCTTTTTGTTGCGTTGGTGTGTCTTGCAATGCTCGCTTGCCCAGAAAATGGCGCATTGCGAACAAGCCTTTGGACAATGTGCATCTAGGAGAAGCGCTAGGAGAAGCGGCCAGCTGCGTTGCATCAAAATCGAACTTGGCGCCGAGAAAAACGCAGGCGTCAATCATGCGCGCACAGTGCCCGATATTTCTGTCTCATCGCACTATTTAACGACGCTTCCTCTCTCAACACCCCTTATCCTCGTTCATCCGGCCTCTCGTTCCTGTGCCGGTCATATCTGTCGTCTCGGTCGTGGCGATCATCACCCCGATCATGGCCGGGAGGGTAACCCCAGAAACAGCCGCCAAGGGACGCCAGCGTTGCCATCAAGACGATCAACAGTATGATTTTTTTCACTTTTATCTCCTCTAGAGTTCTTTGCTCTCTTACCCAAAACGAATTGCCGCTCCGGCCTACAAACTGCCCACCTGAACGTTGTTCGCACCTGGATCGCGTGCTCCCGGCGGTTGGCCAGCGTTGTCGCCGCATAGACCGCGGTATTCTTTGGCGAGTTGGCATGGTTGATCGGATTGATCAGGTTAAACAAGCCCCAAGCCCGCCGGGACTCTCTGCGGGTTTGTTACTGTGCGCCACGATGGCGTCCCGACCCAACTCGCTGTTCGCACGCAAACCATTGGACGTAAAAATGCATGACCACCTTTCTTGCACGGGCAATGCTTTCAGCGCACTCGTTCAGCTTCAAAGCTTTCGGGTGCGTTCTTTATCTGGCGCCGCTTGGCCAGTTACGCCTTATTGGTGATGCTCACCGATGATAGAGCCGATGAAGGCTCCTGCAGCTCCGCCGACCACGGATGCGCCGCCAGCGCCAATCGCGCGAAGCCGCTCAGAGTCGTTTGCTGCGTGCGGTTCATTCCTGAACAACCGGACGAACAGTGGAGGTGCATTGAGATCCGCCCTCATTGCAGAGGGTTGCAATCAGTTGTTCATTGGCAAGAGTTGCCTCATTTTGATGAGGAAAATGCAATTCCCGGTCCTTGACCTCAATGCATTCCAAAATTTGCAACAAATTGAATATTTTCAATTTATTACGCAAAACAAAAACTCTCGCCAAAGAGATCATGAGCCAAACACACCGTTGCGCGCAACTTAATAGTAGCGCCAACTTCAATTGGCGCCGCTACACTATGCGCCCCTGGCACAACCACGCTTTCAAGGAGCATCCTGACAATCCCTGACCTGCACGAATCCAGACAACCCCATCGCTGAACCGCCCCCCGAAGCTGGCCGATCAAAATTCGTCGATCAAACGGATGCGCAGCAAGGTTGCAACTGAAGCCGTCATCAGGCAAACCTGGGAGGAACCACAGCACATCTCGACGGAATATCAATAAATAATGCGAGCTGCAACAACTGACGGCCAGCGTCTCTGTCGCTCGCCACTCGGCACGTTGGAACCATGATTCCATGTTCATTCCGCGTGCCGCCCACAAGCACAATCCTCACCGTCTAAGAACAATCCCGCACCCCTGCAACACCAATGTCAACAACGCAACGATTGCGTTGACCGCAACACATTCTCGCCGCCCCAATCCCCCTTGCCAACGACAAATTTTAAAACAACCACCCGTAATAGCATGACAATTGATTCTTTAACTGTTCGCCTCTTTTCGGGCATTGGACTTGCCTTACTAGAAGCAGAGAAGCAGTGAGCAGCGACTTAAGCAAAGTCGACTTTCAATTGAACACGAACGAGTTGTCCCAACCCAGGAGGCATCCATGAACGTCAATCTCGCCAACATTGCCTTGGAACCGATATTTTCCATCCTCATAGGCATATTGATTCTGCTTGTACCGAGGTTCTTAAATTATTTCGTGGCGGTGTATTTGATTGTCATCGGTATTTTGGGGTTGATGCATTCGGTGCGTGTCTAACCTCATTAGATAAAGGCGAACAACGCCTGCAGATACAATCTATGTAAAGGAGCACAACATTGATGCATGCAACGAAAGTCAAGGGCGTCAGATCTGTAACAAATGACTCGCAGTATAACCTTTAATCAACGAGGGACTGAATATGTCACTGGGCACAATATTACTCATAGTTTTGATACTGATTTTGGTGGGAGTCATTCCAACATGGTCTCATAGCCGATCATGGGGCTACGCGCCTGGCGGCACGGTTGGGCTCATCTTAATTATTTTAATCGTCCTGATGTTACTGGGAAAAATTTAACTGGAGAGAGAAATTGAAAATAAACGCGTCTTATAAAAGTATTCTGGCTGTCGTGGTCATGGCGTCTGTTCTTGGGTTGACCGCATGCAAGCAAGACGGGCCGGCTGAGAAGGCCGGGCAAAAGGTTGATCAGGCGGTTGAGCAAACCAGTAAAAAGGTGGATCAAGCAACTGATCAGGCAGGCAATAAAATTGAAAAAGCCGTGGAATCTATGGATGACGCGGCCATCACCGCCAGGGTGAAGGCTGAAATATTGGCAGACCCGGTACTCAAGTCTTCCCAGGTCTCCGTGACGACCAAAGGGGGCGTTGTGCGGTTGAGCGGCATTGTTGATTCCAATCAAAGCATCGATAGGGCGCTGGAAATTACCCGTGGCATCAAAAATGTTCAGGCTACCGAAAATAATCTGGTGGTGAAAAGCGCCAAATAAGGCTTGAGCTTTTCGCCGCTGCTGCAGTTGCACTGCTGCCGCTTCAGGACCTGGTCTCCCTTTCAAGGGTGGCCAGGTCCTGCAAAGGGGTAAGGCGTGTTCGCCCAACAGGCGATCAACAAATAAGCCCGCTACAGCGGCGAGCGCGTCCACCGCGTGTCCTCAAGAGGACTGAAGAATGAATCGAAATAAAAGCGTTCTGCATTGCATGATTGGCGTTTTGTCCTTGTCGGCCGTGATCGCGGCGGCGGCGGATCCGTCGCCGGTGCAAAAAATTGCCGCGACGCAGGAACAGGTCTACGGCAGTCAGCTTATGACCAATGAAGAGCGCGCCGAATATCACGGCGCAATGCGCGCCGCGAAAACGGTCGAGGAACGAGAACTCCTCCGCAAGGAACAACACCAGCGGATGGATGCGCGCGCCAAGACCCGCGGCGTGACCTTGGCCAACGAACCCCTCGTCAGAGGCGAGGGCGTGAACCGTGACGGCCATCGCTAGGCTTTGTGCAGCACCCTTTTGATCAGGCTTTCGACCCCGACCTTAAGCTGACCATTGCACTGATGACGGCCTGGATCGAGCAGGCTGCGTTGTCGGCGCAGCCCCCCTCTTCCTGGAAAATCTTCTGCGTTCTTGGCCACCGGTAAAAAATCCTGCCAATCTGGTCAAGGATTGTTCACCGGCGACGGGAACGCGGTTGTTCCCTGCGCCTTTCGGCGGCGCTGAGCGGATTTTCCCGAGCGTGAACAACGCGCGATCTGTTGCAATTTTCTTCGGAAAAAAGAGCGCCCTGCCGACCAGCGCCCTTCTGCCCACTCCTGTTTCACACCTTGCAAAATATCGATTTTACAGGGCAAACTGGACGAGCATTCTCGACCTTTGCGAGCATGGCAAGCCAGACTTCACCAAAATATGCATCACGGCCGCCTCCGCATGGATTGTCGCGCTCAAAGGAGAAGAAGAACATGGCGAATCGAGTTTTGATTGTCACCGGCAACGCCGACGATGCCAAAACGCTGGAGAAGGTGCTCGGCAATGCACGGGACGGCCTTTTTACCGTCGAGTGGGTGACGCAGTTGTCTGCGGGGCTTGCTCGCCTGCGTGCAGGCGGCGTCGATGCCGTCATTGCCGATCTCTCGCTGGCCGACAGTCAAGGCATCGACACCTTTGACCAGCTGTTCGCCGCAGCGCCGCACACGCCGATAGTGACGCTCAGCGCGGCGGACGACGAAGAATTAACTACCATGTCGGTGCAGCGCGGCGCCCAGGGGTATCTGTCGAAAAGCAATCTGGACAGTTACCTGACGCCGCAGTCGCTGCATAACCTTATCCAGCGCAAGGCCGTCGAAGAAACCTATTTCCTGGAAAAAGCGCGCGCCGAAATCACCCTCAACTCGATCAGCGACGCGGTGATCGGCACGGACATGACGGGCAACGTCGACTATCTCAACATTGCCGCTGAATGCATGACCGGCTGGTCGCGGGAAGAAGCGCGCGGCTATCCCATCGGCGAAGTCATGCGCATCATTGACGGTGCCAGCCGCGAACCCAAGCCCAATCCGGTTGAATTAGTGCTGCAGCACAACACATCCATGGCCCTGACCGAGGGCACGATTCTGATCCGCCGCGACGGCCAAGAAGCAGCCATTGAAGATTCCGTTGCGCCTATCCATGATTGGGACGGCAAACTGACCGGCGCGGTAATTGTGTTTCACGATATTTCGGCCGCCCAGTCGATGGCCATGAAAATGGCGCATCTGGCGCAACACGATTTCCTCACCAATTTGCCCAATCGCGTTCTGTTGAATGATCGGGTGGCGCAGGCCATTGCCCTGGCCAAACGACGCGGCACCCATCTGGCCCTCTTGTTTTTGGATCTGGATCATTTCAAACACATCAACGACTCGCTTGGCCATGCGGTTGGCGACCAATTGCTGCAATCAGTCGCAGATCGGCTGTGCGCCTGTGTGCGCGGCTCCGACACGGTGAGCCGGCAAGGCGGCGATGAATTTGTGATTCTGGTGACCGAGGACAAATTTGCGGAAAAGGCGGCCCTGGTTGCCGATAAGATTCTCTCGGCTCTGGCGGCCCCGCACCTCATTGGCGAACACGAACTGCATGTAACCACCAGCATCGGCATCAGCATCTATCCAGAAGACGGCAAGGATGCGGAAACGCTGCTCAAGAATGCGGACACCGCCATGTACAGCGCCAAGGAGAAAGGCCGCAACAATTCGCAGTATTTCAAGCACGACATGAACGTCCGCGTGGTCGAGCGCCAGGCCATTGAAAACAGCCTGCGACATGCGCTGGAACGGCAAGAATTTGTCTTGCACTACCAGCCCAAAATCAATCTGGAAACCGGCGCCATTGCCGGCGTTGAAGCCCTGCTGCGCTGGAATCACCCGGAATGGGGCATGGTTTTGCCCGGTCGATTCGTGGAGATCGCCGAAAGTTGCGGCCTGATGGCGCCCATTGGCCGCTGGGTGCTGCGGGAAGCCTGCACCCAGGCCAAGCGCTGGCAAGACGCCGGGCTGGCCCTGGATTCCATCTCGGTCAACATCTCTGCACAGGAATTTTGCGGCAAGGACTTTGTGGACGGCGTGCGCGCCATTGTATCCGAAACCGGCCTGGCCCCGGCCTGCCTGCAACTGGAGATCACCGAACGCGTCTTGATGCGGGACGCCGAATCCAGCATCGCGATACTGGAGCAACTCAGAGAGATGGGGGCACAGGTGGCGGTTGACGATTTTGGCGCCGGTTTTTCCAGCCTGAGCTACCTCACCAAATTTCCGATCAATATCCTCAAGATTGACCCGTCCTTTGTGCAGGACATTGGTTCCGCCAAAGGTCATGGCATTATCGCCGGCGCGATCATTGCCATGGCGATCAGCCTCAAGCAACGGGTGGTGGCCGAGGGCGTTGAGGACGAGGAGCAACGGGCTTTCCTCAAAGCGCTGCATTGCGACGAAGGACAAGGCTATCTGTTCAGCAGGCCGCTTGCCGCCGAACAATGCGCCTTGCTGCTGCGTCGATCCTAGTTGCAACAGTTGCCCGGAAGAAGCGTATCACGGCCAGCGTGATCGTCGTCATTGTCGTCTCCTTCCAATAGGCGCGAGAGCCTGGCGCACTGCCAGCGCCAGCAAGGCCCAACCATGAGACGCCGCACTCACTAAAAAAAGTGGCGCCCAATGAAAATCAAACCCAACCCAACCCAACCAAACCAAGAGGCCGCCCAATGAAAAAAATATGCTTCGCACTCATGCTGCTGACGTCAGTCGTCATCCTGCCGCATTCGATAAGGGCGGAGGTCAACGTCAGCATCGGATTTGCTCTGCCGGCGCCGGTGGTGTTTGACGCGCCGCCAGAGATGATCGTCCTGCCTGACACCAACAATGTGTACGTTGCGCCTGACAGCGACTTTGACCTGTTTTTCTGGAACGGCTGGTGGTGGCGTCCCTGGGAAGGCCGCTGGTACCGATCACATTCGTACAATCGGGGCTGGACCTATTATCGCAAGGTTCCCAGCTTTTATTACGATGTCGACCCCGGCTGGAGAGGCTACTACCGCGACCGCAATTGGTCTGGAAACCGGTGGGAGTATGAACGGATTCCCAATAAACGGCTCCACAACAACTGGAAAAAATGGCAGACCAATCACTATTGGCAAAAGAATAAAACATGGGGGGTGGAGAACCATCAACCCAGACCGCAACAACATACCCAGGAAATAAGGCGTCAAAGACAAGAACATTATCAACAACTCCCTGAGGTGCAGCGACATCAGCAGCTCATCCAGGAACAGCAGCGCCAGATCCAGACGCCTCAACGACAACCTCAGGCTCAACGGCAACCACAGCGGGTGCAGCAGGCGCCTCAAAAACAGCCACAAGCGGCAGAGCGGCAGATCCAGGCGCCTAAACGGCGTCCCCAGGCTCAGCAACAAAACGAACAGGAGCAAAAAAACAAACAACAGCCGCAGGTGCAAAGACAACAGGATCAACAGCCCCCCCAACGCAATGACGCGCACAGTCGGGGCCGGCAGGACCAGAAGAAATCACCGCCCCAACAACTGTCTCAAGAAGAACAGGACAAGCAAGCAAGAATGACAGGCAGGGGCCAATAATGGCGGCAAGTAGCCGCCCCCCCTGCCCTTTCACAAAATATTTGGCCGGATTCGGCAGCAGCAGAGTCACGGCAAGCAAGGTAGAGTATGAAAGACAACACCCAGGCGCTTTTGTCGCCTGAAGAATGCAAACAGCAATTTATTGACCTCAGCGGAGTGGAGTTTGAACCGGACATTGCCGCCAACCTTTGGCCCATGGTGTTGAAACACAAATGGCTGCTCTCGGAAAAACTGT
>Ga0074197_1001557_pt1 | contig 18904 bp, 29 predicted proteins | sample EPASupsiteSAE305_FD_64526 | JGI IMG/M metagenome (GOLD analysis project Ga0074197, IMG submission 64526) | Bioremediated contaminated groundwater microbial communities from EPA Superfund site, New Mexico - SAE3-05 reassembly with SPADES | ecosystem: Environmental > Aquatic > Deep subsurface >...
TCAACCTGAAACCAGCCCTCGTACATCTCAAGAATTGAAGTGGGCAGGTAAAGGTTGATCTGACGACGTTTTAGTAAAGGATTCAATGCACGGTAAGCAGCTTTCAGCACATCTCCAACATTAGCTACAGTGATCTGAGTACCCGAAAGGTCAACATAGTTGCCTTTAGCATCGGCTAGGGTACCAGCGGTTATGGCAGCAGCGATTTGGGTGCTGAATCCATTGAACAGGTTAGCTGTTGAGTTGCCCGCTGAGTTACGAACGGCGGTAAACATAGCATTATAGAGGGCTTCGCCCACTTTTTTTGCCATTTCGAGGGCTACCAAACGGGCGATTTCGCGTTCCGTTGGTTTTTTGTTTGTACGTTCGGTGTACAGAGTACCAAGAATAGCATTCGGGTCAAACTCTTTCACCACATCGCCCAGAAAGGTTTCCCATTCGTAAGGAGTGATGGTAGTATTGTCAGAAGCATCTTTAGCAGTACGATAAGGGCGAAGCTCGGCATCGGTATTCAGAACACCGCCGATTTCTTTACCCTGTAATCCGGTTTTGATGCTCATGTACTGAAGCACATCAGCAAGAACGGCAACCGGCATGGTGAGCAGATCTTTGCGATACTTGGTACCGGCATCGATCAAGGATTGAGTGATGGTAATTGCCATGGGTTATTTGGTTTTTAAAGTTTCGCTAAGCGCATTGAAACGTGACCAGAAATCGTCTGAAACTTCTTCTGTTCCGTCTGTTTCTTTACCTGAATGTGCTGATTCGGCACCAGGTCCTTTTTTGAGTTCGGCAATCTCATTGTCTTTTTCCTGAACCTGTTGTTCGAGTTCAGTAATACGCGATTGCTGATTGGAAGAGTCCTTAACTTTCTGCTGCAGTGCGGCATTTGCTGTTTCAGCAGCTTCAAGAGCTGACTCAACAGACTCAGCCATTTCGGCAGTGAAAGAGTAGGCGTCGTCAGTCGATTCTATCGAAGGCACGCCTGCGGCTTTCGCCAGTCGGGTGAGTGGTTTTTTATTCATGATTTTAAGTGAGGAATTAGGTTCGGTTTGGGTGGCAGCCACTGTTGAGAGCCTGATCAGTGCGTCAAAGGCGGTGTTTATGCTGCCAATGGAGTCGATCAACGTACCTATCAGGTCTTTTGCAAAAAACACAGATCCGTCGAGCTGATCATCTTTTACTGCCGGACGGTTTGATTTTACCGTATTGATGAACTTTTCGGCAAGCGGTGCAAGAACTGTAGTTTTGTATTCTTCATAGTCACCGGCACGCAGTTTATCATAAACAGTGTTTTTCTTTTTCGATTGTGGCGCGTTGATGCTGTGAAACTTAACTCCAAGTTTTTCGTAGTAAGGCTGCAAATCAGCAAAGCTCATCATCACGCCAATACTTCCGATCTGGGCGGTGGTATTGTTGGCAATGATCTCATCGCACTGCGAAGCAAGCCAAATACCAGCTGAGCAACACATATCATCAACAAAGGCAACAATGGGTTTCGAGGTGCTTTTAATGATATCAGCCAGGGTTTCAGTGCCGGCAACGGTTCCGCCAGGGGTATCAAACACAAGCAGGATTCCATCGATACTGCGATCAGCATCAGCTTTCTGAATCCAGGATCCGATGGTGGCCATACCGGCCGGTCCGCAGAACTGATCATTCTTAGTCAGTGCGCCTGAAATCTTGATCCGTTGAAAGTTGTAGGTTTTATCATTTGATGATTCACCCTTTGATGCAGCTGCAATAGCAAACATTTCCGGAAGCTCAGGTTCGCCTTTTTCAAAAGCGATACGGTTATCCAGGATGTTAGCGATAAATGGTAAATAGCTTTCGAGTACATTGGGATCGATAGCCCAGGGCTCATTTAAGATTGCATTTACCAAATGTGGTTGAAAAATCATAGCGTTGATATTCAGGCGTCAATAATACAGTGTCATTCAGGTGATAAAAAGGACTTGAAAATTGAGGTAACCGGTGTTTTGAAAAAAACACGAATGTTGTAACCGGATTTTGAACCTGGTTTATCGCCATCGAGCTTCGTAAAACTGAAAGAAGCCTTCAGATTTTGAGTGCCAAGGCTGAAAAACTCATTATTAATTGTTTTAAGTATAAACAACCCCCCCAGGCTTGCCAGCTGGTTCATTTCAGTATCTCGCTCAAGAGAGATATGCGGCACATAAGCCGTGCAGGTTGCTTCGATAAGCGTACCTTGCCGCACAGTTGATGAATTTTCGGTGTAAATAGCGCTATCTAGCTGAATTGGAATTAACTTCCAAAGCGGATCAGCGCTATTTAACTTATACGAAATTGTTTTAATAAGCATTATTACCGAAGTTTCAGCAATGATACTTCAGCAAAAAGAGAATGAAAAGGACAGTAAATTTACACAGCAATTCATAAATGATTTGCTGTGTTTGTCATCAGGACAATCACACTAAAAATTTAATTTCAACTGTTTTTCAATACATTATACGAATCTCTGAATCGTTGAAATGATTTAATGCACGAAGCGAGGCTTTTTTCGTCTTCGGTGATATTGTAAAACTTAAGAAACGATTTGATTAGATGTTCGATATTCGAGTAATATCCTTCTTCAAGATTGATCTGTATGAAGTGAAACATTGATTCATCAAACTGTTTTTTTAGGTATTGGTTAAATATATAAGTGTTCATTTTATTCAGCTCAAAACCTGAATAATTCGAAAGATTCTCCGAAATCCAAAAAAAGATAGCGGAATCATAACTACCAAACTTATATTTTTCAACACGATATGGAGCCTTACTCAGTATTTTCCAGAGTACAATTGAATCACTACGGTTATTTTTAATTGTGATTGTACCATCCCTTGATAAGGATCTAATGAGGATAAATTTTTTAAGGTATTTATAAGTGGGTACCTTAATACTGATCAGGCGTATCATGGTCATAAAAATAGGTTTCTGAACACAGTCAAAACCAATCAAACAGCAACTAGTTTTCGACACGTCGAAAACAAAGCCTTTTCAACCTTACCCCTGTAATTTTTTGGGAAAACGCGAAAAATTTGTAATTTATCCGTTTATCAACGTTTATACTATTGATAATCAATTAAATTACAAATTACAAACCGGTTTGTAATTGGTTTGTAATTTTTTTCAAGTAGTTGATTCAGAGCAATTACAAAAATTACAATTTTTCGGGCATCATGAGAAGAAAGCAGCCTTCGGGCTTTTTCGAAATTACAAACTTCGTAAAATTACAAATTTGAAACTGGTTTGTAATTTTTTTGTAATTGCGTATTTAACTGCATTTCACCTACTTACACTATAAAATTACAAATTACAAAAAAAATAGAACTTTAGGGGGTGGGGGAGTCGGCAGCGATGGAATGAGCCAAAAAAAACACTTCTTTTTTGCTGAAGTGTTTCGTGGTGATTGTGCCTGGTTTGGGTTGGGTGCAGGGCTTATAATATCAGGAGTTCGCTTCGCTCACGCGTTTATTAAACGGCTGCGCCGGGTAGTTGGAGTGCTGCGTCCGTCATTGCAAAGCAACGACGGATAACAGTCAGCAACAGCCACGCCAAAGGCGCAGGCGGTTGCTTTTGTGTTATCTGTTATTTTCAAAAAACGCCCGTGCGAAACCCTGCGAACATAAAGAGCGCAAATCTGCATCGGTTTTTACATGTTCTTTGAACGGTTGAAATTCAGGTATTAAATCTATTGCGGATTTATGCAAACAATCTAATCCAGTTTTCTTTCTCATTGGCTTTACGTATAAGTCCAATTTCGGTACCTGCTCATAGTTTTTATATGTTTTAATTGGTTTATTAAAATTGCCCCAAAGTGCTGTTTTCTTTGTCCAAGGGCTGCCAAACTCCCAAGGTTGATAAATCATATTTGGCTCACCTAAAAAGTCTTTTAATCTGCCATTATAGGGGTTTTCAATTACCCAAAATTTCGGGTTACTTTCTTCTATTATTCGTTTACAATGGTTAACTAAAAACATTCCAAGTTCTAAATTCCCAATCCTGTTAAAATTGTTTGCAGTTGAAAATTCAGTGCATACTGGGTTCGCAATTATTCCGTATATAGGCTCATTTGGCGTATAGTTTTCAACTCCTATTTCTTTGCCTATTAGTATTACTTTATATTCGCTGTTTTGTTGATAAAACCAACTATCAGAGCCAATATCTGCACATAAATGTAAAATCGTTTTCATAAAATCGGAATAAAAAACAACAGATAACACCGTATATAAAAAATAGCGGGTTTAGTGCTGTTTGCAAGGTTCGTACTCGTATTATAATTTCTCATAGTTTGATAGTTTTTCGCTTCGTAGTCCGCTACTTTTCATATACGTAACCATTACCGGTAATGCTATTCTACTTTAATATCGAGTGTAACAATTCCGTAACTGCAAGCTATTTTGCTATGATATTCCAACCTTTCATCGTTGTCTGAATCTTCGTATAATTTGGTCAACAACTGTTGTATTAATTGATTTCTGGAAGCACTACCGGTAACAACAGGTTTATTTAACCCGCTGCTCTCGTGCAAACTTTCTGCCAACCCGCGCTCTTTTGAAAGCCTTAATTCGGCATATTCAATCATAGCATTTACAATTTGTTCCTTGTTTACATTTTCATCTGTGGCATCTAAATACTTATCAAGTGTCACAAATGCCGCTGTTTTAACATCTTTTCCCATAGCTCGTAATTTGTTAAGTTTTATACTCGTTTGAACTGTAATCTGTATTTGTGAAAGCGGGCTAAACAAACCTGCTGCCCGTTGTGTGCAAGTGCTACGATAAAGCATTTAATCACCATCCGTAGATTGCTCCGTAATTAAATTTTTTGCCAGCACACGGATAAAATTATCTAAAGGCTGTTTCCATTTTTGGGGGAGTTTTTGCACTCCATTTACAGCCTTTATCAATGTACTATCTGGCATTCCAAGTTCTTTTTCAATCCCCCGGATGCTCAGATAGCTTTTATTTCGTTTTAAGTTGTCAATATTACTCATCGCCAAATGGTGTATATCCCTCACTACTGCAATCATATTCTGATGGGTTACGAAGTTGCTGTCCGCTTGCATTATAAAAATTTTCGCCATCAAAAAATTCAAAACTATCAGATGGACCATAATACGCTTGTTGAATTTCTTCATTTTCAAGAAGTTCATCCAATGAAAAACCTGCTTCTATCATATCTGATACATTTAGGTTTCTTGCTGATAAAATCTGTTCTTTTGTCATTTTCTTAGTATTAAATTAAACATATCCAAATTTACGGATAATATATTTAATATCCAAATTTTAAGATAATTATTTTTAACACCACCCAAAAAAATTTAATTACTACTGTACTGCATTTAATCAACTGTTTCGCAATTTGCCCGCACCAGACACACAACAAGCGGTATAGTGCAGTTTGCCATTTACGGCAGTGGTAAGGTGAAAAAGTCTGCAAGGCAAACCGACACCATACCGTCAACGTTAGCGAACATTGCCATTCGCATTTTTTAATGCTTCTTCGAGCGCACCAAATCCATTATCTGTTAGCTTAATTTTATCATCGCATGGCAACGATTCGCTAATATTAGGTATATTGGATTGCCTTTCGCCCGTATCAGGCGTATATTCCATCCCGCATTCCCATAAATGGTGTACAAATTCTGCTACCAATTCAGCAGCTTTGTCAATATTTCCATCTGGAATAATTTCTGCGTATTCGTCTTTATCACCAATAAAAACAAACGCTTCGTGTTGTAATTCTTTTAAATCCATCGCACTATCGTATTTTAAATTTAGTAACTTGCATTAATTTTTGTGGGTTATTGAACAGGCAACCCAACATACCTGCGGCCCGTTATAGCAAATGCTAAGACGACAGCCATTCATATTTAGATTTGACCCATTCATAAGCATCACTATATATTTTATTCCAGCGTTCCCCTTCTTCAAACGATGATTCGAAATAACCATCTTCAATTTCACCATTTAACCCATTAAAAAACAAACCTCTCTTCAGTATTTTTTCAGCTTCTTTTTTAGTCAGTTTAGTATTGAAATCTTCATTATTCCTGTAAAAATGTTCTGTTAAATGTTTTGAGAAATCTCTCAATTTTACAAAATGCTCAGTTCTAATAACGAACATTTTATCACCTGATTTTAATTTTCCTTGTATCATAAAAGCACTTGCTATAACCCCGTGTATAATTCATGCAGGGGGTTGTGGGTTATTTATGTTCTGTTCTCCGTTCATAAATTCGTGTATTTTGATAGTGTGTAGCTCGCAATCCGGCACGATTTCATACCGCCTAGGCGTTGTCGCTCAGTTTAAGAGGAGACATTTCGAACATGTTCAATAACTCCATTTTCGTCTGGCTTTCCCATGTTCGAGCCTTATTAATTTTGAGTTTTTCACGTGTAATATTGATGAGTTCTTCAGCTGTTAAATCAAAATGGTGTGCAGAATCCAAGAGCAACATAAAACAGTCTGCAAATTCCATTTCTGTCTTTTCGCATTGTCTTTTAAACTCCCCAACACCAATTGAATTATCACATCCAAAGGCATTCGTTTTATTAAGTGATTCAATCAATTCATCAACCTCTTTTTTAAGGTGGTGAACTATTGCTGGATTTCTTTGTCCTCCTCCGAATGTTGCATCTGACCACTCGGAAATGTCATTCATTAATGTTTGTAATTGTTCCATTTAATTGATATTTAAAATATTAGTAATAAATCCGAAGTGATAACACGCTTAACACCCATCAACCTTAATTCCTTTTTTTTGAGTTGACGAGCGCACAAACTCTGATCCTTTGGTTGTAATTCCATAACAATTAACCCCAATGGCAGGAGCATAGCTAAATACGACAAGTTGTTTATTTAAAAGTGTTTTGAAAGTATCTTTTCTAAGGCCAAGAATATTTCCATCTGAATCTGAAAAAATTAAATCTCCATCGTCAAATGATTTTATATCACCATCTTCATACAGAATCTTTAGCACTTCTAATTGATGTTTTGATGTTTTCATAACGAATTTTGAGTTAATTGGCTAAAAAATAAACCGTCAGCGATCATTGGCCTAGCGGGGCTAACATTCCACAATGAGTACATGATTTCCAGTAGGTATCTTTTTGAATAAAGTGGTGTCGGCATGGCAGGAAACCACTCTCATTCCGCATATTTTTATACTGGCTGTTGTTCAGGTAATCATCAATAGAAACATAGTTGTTATCGGGGCAGCAGGCCAGTGCTGTTTTTGGCAGTGGTTTGTCGGAACGCCATCCGCATCCGGTGCACACCTTAAGTGGCGCGATGCTTTTTGCAAAGCGGTCCTTAATCGCCCTGAGCATTTTAACCTCGCGAACCAAGTAATCGTTATTATCGATTACACCTTCGTAAAAGGTAACATGATCGGTAGCAATCTTAAGCCTTGCCTCGAGGTAGCTCAGGAGGTCGGCGTCGGTAATTTCAGTCGATTTTTCCATTTTGATATTAATTAGTTATTGGCCATGGCCTTAAACCGGCGCACGCGGTTGCGCAGGTTGATTATTTCGCTTGTTACGTCCTTTTCGGTTTTCACAACCACCTTGCCGGTTCCGGAGCATTTGTAGCAACAAACAAGGCGGTATTGGTTGTGCGGAAATTTTTCCTCGAATTTGCCATGTCCGCCACATTGCGGGCAGTGGTCGTGTATGAGGCTAACTTTGATGTATTGAACTTTTTCGGGCATAAGGCTTAAGTGTGTAGTAAAACATTATTTCGTGACCAGTTGCCTGTTTCAGGTCGTCGCGGAGTTTTTCCATCCGGTGAGCCCTGATGAGCACGGGCAGCTTTTTAAACACCGATTTACAATCGTTATACTCGTAATATCCTGCTATGTGTACTATCATACAATGCTGTATTGAACCGAATAGTTGTGTTTGCTGAGCAACGAGGCCAGCTGGTTGTTTTGCCTGATGATGGCTTCCTGGTCGGCCCTGATGCTCACTGTGCGCGATTTGGCTGCCACCTTCACCTTCTTTTGCCTCAGGCGATAATGCAGGTTGTAGCGCTGCTTGTTTTGCCTGAATGCCGGTAACAGCTCGATGGCTTGTTTGTGAGCTGCATCGAAACGGGTCCGGAAGTCGCTGTCAGTTGCATACAGGTTTTTGGCAGTGTTGATGGCGTTGTTTATGGTGCTGTGGGCGCGTTTGTTGTAAGCCTTCTGCAGCTGCCGGTATTTGTAGCGCAGTAAGCGACGGCACAGCAACATTGCAGCAGCCCTGGGCACGGCAATGCGGGTTTGCTGGCTAGCCGATGTGATTTCGGCTATGGTGCACCCGAAGTTTCGCGCAACGATCTGGTTGATTTCTTTGTGTGTCATGCTATTACAAATTACAATTTAAAAAGGTAATTCTTCGTCGGGGGGCATGGGGGCCTGTGTTTGGTAACCATGTTGGTTGCTCACAAACAGCAGCTCACGTGTTTTGCCCTCGATTGTTTTAATAATGCGCGAATTGGTGAGGTCGGTGCACACACTGTCAGGGTTCAGTTTGTAACCCCAGTATTCGCACCAGGCTTCGAGGTGTTTTTTAAATTTCCCCGATTTGTACTCGTGACGCTGCTTGCTCGTGAGGGTTGCAGTGAAATTTTCGAATGCCAGATCGCGCATGGTGAACGCATTGAACCATGCGTTTTCGGGTGGCGAAACTTCGGCTGTTGCCCCATCAGGACGCGGAATAAAATAATCGTTTGCCCAGCGGAAAAACTCCTCGTCTTTGCCAAGTCCCTGGCTCATGATCCGGCGCAGCTGACGTTTTTCGATGTTGCCTGCAGGCGGCTGAATTTTATGAAAGCGCATCTGCAGCTGAATGCAATAGGCAATGAAGTTGTAAAACTTCACCCACTCTTCCTCGGTGAAATCGTCGTAAATCTTCCGGCCAAACTTGGTAAGGGGGCTCCGGGTTTCGTTATAGTCGTTGAACTTGCTCTTTTCGTGATAGTAGTCAGAAACAGAGCAGTTGAGCAAGCGGCGAACAGTTGAGCTATCAACGTTTTGCATTTCGTAATTGCTCGATATGAGCATTTTGCCCGAATCTTCGTAGTCGAGCGTGAATGCTGTGTAATTTTTTGGATTCACATTGCGCTTGCCGGTTACCTGGGTGTAGAAGAATCCAAAATCGGCATATTCGTGCAAGTCGTCAACCTCGATGTAGTCGTGAAATTCGGTAAGTCCATCATAAAAAAACTGGTACTGGTTTTTATCGATCAGGGTGCGGCCTTCGCGGTAAAACGAAATGCGCACTTTTGTTGGCGCCGCGCTGAAAACTGATTTTCCTGATCCACCGGTGGCGGTCCCGATGTCGCTCACGCGGTTGTCCTGCAGGAATGTGAGCCAGGGTTTGCCAGGGTTCTTATACTGAGCGCAATGGTAGCCCAGCACAAACATGAGGTTTGCGAGCTGCAGATCCTGCTCTTTTTTCTCCTCCTGGCTAAGTGTTTTGCCTTCCTCAAGCTCCTTGCGCCAGTGGATGCGTGCCAAATCGCGCAGAAACTTGGTAAAAATAAAATCATCATCATTCACCGTAACAATGTATTTTTCAAGCGGATCGAACGATGATTCCTGTTCGTTCAGCTTTTCGCGTTCAGCTTCGTTTTCGGCGGCCGCAATGCTATCAAGCAGGGCTTTGTATTCGGGGGTGGGCACAACCTCAATTGCGGGCTGCGGAATAACACGGATGTCGCGATCGATCAACTGCGACAGATCGAGGTTGTTCACGTTGAGCAAACCAAGGATGTAATTATCCAGTTCGCTGTGTGGCACGCGTTCGATCTTATCCTCGGTGATGCGCAGCGATCCGTTGCGGAAATGCATATGCTCGGTTGAATGGTTGTAGTTCTTAAAATCGAGCTCAATCATGTCAATGCCTTCAATGTTGCTTTCGGTGAGCTGGGCGCTGGTGTTTATTTTGTTCAAAATAGCAAGGCCATCGAGCAGTTTACGGCTGTTTACCCACTCTTTGGTAAAGCGTTTCACGCGGCGTTTAATATCGTCGGGGTGGATCAGTTCAACCACTTTTCCATCAATTTTTGCATAGCAGTATCCGGCCTTTTTGTGATAAACCGATTCCATTGTGTAGAAACCATTGGCACGCAGAAAAAAGAAGAAAAACTCCATATTGATGTTGTAGCTCACCTTTTTCGTTTTGTTGTCAGTGATCTTGTCCCAAAATTTCACTCGTCTGGCGTTGCGTTTTAGCACAAGAAACTCGAACCGGGTTCCATCTTCATCGTCGCCGGCGAGGTTCAAAAAGTCTTTCAGATCCTTGCATGGGTTTCCGCGCCAATCGCGTTTGTTTGACAGCCACTTAGGCAGTTCAATGCTGTAAAGGTTGATGTGTTTCAAGGCATTTTTCATTGCCTGGTCGGCGCCGGTGCGATCCAAATCCATTATCTGGTAATGATTTTGGCACAAATCGTCGAGCTGCTTAAATGTTTTGTGGTCGAGTGTGGCCGATTCACTATTGAGCCAGTAAGGGTGAAACCCGAGGGCGGCAAGATTGAGCGCATCCGACTCGCCACTGCAGCGAAACAGATCTATCACCCGGGCATGCTCTTTGCCCTCGGGCAACATAATTTCGTCGTCCGAATCGTTGTCGGCAACAAACTCGTTATCCGACATTTCGAGTTGTTTAAGGCCATAGATGTAGTCTTTTGGCTTTTCGCCCACGTAGGTGAATCGGTGCTTTTTGTCGAGTTCGTGAGGTTTGTAGATCTTCTTAAACTTGCCATAATCGAACACAAATATTGGATAGTCCTTATTTGATTTAAACACATGAACCACATCCTTGTTGAGTTTTTTCGACCGGCCGACGAACTCATATTGCTCAACAGTTTTGCAATTGAAATGATCGAGAATTTCTTTTGTAACGTAACGGCCAATTGCTGCCAGGTCGTCAGCTGTTGGCGATTTGAAAATGAAACTGGTTTCACCTTTTTTGTCGTCGGGGCCAACTTCGCGGCTTTCGTAATCGGCCATCCAGCGCGATTTAACGAAGTCTTTTCCATCAATCTGACGGTTCAGAATACATTGCTCAATAAAGAGGAGCGCATCATAATAAGGCAGGCCTTCGCGCCACATCACAAATTCGATGGCTTTTGACCCGTTGAGCTCGCCCTGGTTGCCAAAGTCGGTAATGCGCCAGTATCCCTGATACCACCCAACGCGCGCCGATGCTGTTTTTTCGGCATCGCGAGCTTTCACAAAATTGCGGCTATTGCTAAGGTCAACACCTGGAAAATAGTGCTGAAAAATGCTCAGGCCACGTTCCGATGCTTCGTAAATTTTTTCCTGATCGATGTACCTCATATGCGTTGAACGGCTAGGTAATGAACGATTTGTTTGTCGGCGGAAAGCCGCGAAAAATCGGGGTAGTTGCTTGTGAGCAAAACACGCATTTGCTGAGTGTTGATGCCGAAAAGCAGCTGTGTAAGTATATCGGGAAGTTCGTGTGCTTTGAACCGGTAACTATCGATGTATTGCACCTTAACAACAGATCCATCGCGTTGCTCGAGTTCGAACGGATCATCTAGCTTCAGTTTTATTGCCTCGGAGTGTGGCAATGCAACGGCCGCGTATTTATGCTGCGACAAAAATTGATGTTTAATGCGGGTCATATGTTGTCAATTAATCATTTTTTTGAGAAAGAAATCTAGTTTTTTCGGCTGCCAACCTAACCCCGTCAGGGTTGTCGGAATTTGCTATCAGCTTAAGAAAATCAATTTCTATTTTGGCCGAATTAACAATTACCTGGGCAGCGTTGGTGATGGCTTTTGCTGTTTGAATATCAATTTTTTCCTTTTCATCAGCATCAGGATCGTTTGACAACTGCAGGCGTTCGATCACTTCAAATAAGTGATTGCGTAAGGCTGTGAGGTCGTTATTTTTGCTCATTGTCTTTAATGTATTTTTTGAGTTTATTCAACGCAATTATTGCCGATTGCAGGTCATCCGGATAGTTGTGCCGTGTGTTGCGCTTCATGTTTTCTGCGCGTGTGATCAACTCAAGGTTTTCCGGACGCAAATCGGCGGTATCGTTATTTTTGAAACTGACAATCATTCCCTTAGGAATTGGTCCAAAGTTGTTAATCCAAATCTGACGATGAAGCAGATCAAACTTACCCCTGGCAATCCTGATGTGTGCGTATGGCCGGCCATGCTTATCGATACGAATTGAAATATAACCGTCTTGCTTGGTGTTGTGAGGGGCATGCCCTTTTTTGAACATAGTTGCCTTGCAAGCTTTATATTGTTCAGGACTCATATTTTTACCCTTGTTTGCCGGCACATGGCCTTTTTTGAAGCGGTAAGGTTTTCCGGCTTCAACGCTCCCTCTATACCTTCCTGAAAGCTCAGATTCTTTGTAGGCATCTGACTTTGTAAGGCCTATATAATAGGCCTTACTGTAAACACTTATCAATGGAATATTTAAAAACTCAGCAATGACAACTGTAGGCTTGTTTGGATAATTCTCAATGAGATATCGCAGCTCCTGTCCGGTCCAGAGGTGACGTGTCATAGTAGATTGTTATTTAGATTTGGCCGCCTTTGGATTGTCAACAAAGTACTGTGTTTGATTGCCACAGCATTTTTTAGCTTTCTTTTTACTGCCACAGCGGCACAAATCGTTTCTGTTTTGTTTGTGAGCAAAAAGTTGCTGACCGGCTTCGCGCGGACTGAATAATGTTACTTTATGATTTTTTAAACGCATCTGTTCGGTTTTTTAAATTCAGTGATCGTGATTTACATGGATCGAGGCTGGTGTGATGAAACGCCTGGCAGGTTTCGCAATAATAAATTGTTAGCCTGGTGTGCATCTGGCGCTGAAATAATCGCTTAGCCTTGCGTGCGCTTTTTCGCGTATCGAAGCATCGCTTAGTGCAAAACGTCGTCAGGTTTTTCGATAAATCCATCATCGTCAATGTTTAAAAGAGGCGCATTTTTAATGGCAATTATGAGCGACACTAATCCGTAGAGGCATATTGCGCCGATTAATATTATGAGTAACATGGCTTAATAGGTTATTTTGAAAATTCCGTTAACATACTGAGGATCATCTTTGATCACTTTCAGGCGAAAGTTTATCAGGGCAAACTGACCTTGTTTTATCACAACAATACGGTTGGTTTTATTTTCAACCCAAATCAGTTTACCGAATCGTTTTCTGTCGGATATCTGGTTCATGGCACTGAGCAAATTGTTGATGCAATTTTCCTGTCGGATGCTACAAAAGCTTTCAATGCATTCTCCTCGTTCGGAGTAAGGGATTGTGCTGAAACAACATGCTGCCCATAGGCAACAACGACCTTGTCGTTTACCCGATATTTAACAGCGGATAAACGCGCAATGCGAATGGTTTCCATGTTACATTGGAATTATGTCCGCAATGGTATACTCTACATTGTTTGGTTTCAGCTTGTTTGTGAGCTGAAGGCGGGCATCTTCTTTGTCGGTGGCTTTAATTTGTATACGCCTGGCGTATTCTTCTCCATTCACCTGGATGGTGTAAAGGATGATAAACGTTTTTGATTTCATACTCATGTGGTTTTTGAAGAGCGTGGGGACGCGGTTAAACAATTATGTGAATTAATGAATTACTTGCATGTTATGCGCCCAGGTGGCAAGCTCGCCAACTGTGCTGATACCCAGTTTTGAGTATATATGTCGCTTGTGAGTTTCGGCAGTGCTTTGGGTAATGCACAGCGCAACTGCCACCTCTTTTGCAAGTTTTCCGGCAGCAAATTCGCGCACTATTTCAGTTTCGCGCACGGTGAGCCCTGTTTTTAGCTCGGGGTTGCAGATAATGTTTTCATCAGGGCATTCGCCACGGAGCGGACAGGGAACAAACTCAAAATTGAAATGTTCGTTGTCAATGTCAGGAATTCGGTCGTTTTTAGCAAAGTTGCATTTACAGAAACGTCTTACCTGGGTAAATTTGTTACTGTAAAGCGCTTCAAGCCGCTTTTTTGCTTTCGGGTATTTCTCGCTAACGATCGAGTCAATCAGATCAACAAGCGAATCGTGTTCGTTGATTGTCCTGAACTGATCGCCCTGGTTTGCTATCAGGTCAATTCCATCTGCCGTCGTAAATATTTCAACTTTCATCACCCACCTCCTTCATAACAGTGTTGCGCACCAAATCACTGAATTGGATTTTGTTCTTTTTACAATAAACGATGATGCTTCGGCGCTGTTTTTTTGTGAACCTGACAGCAAGCGGTTTCTCGAGTTTTTCTTTAAATCGGACAGTACTCATATTTAGGTATTTACAAGGGTTTTAAATTGTACTACATTTGTAATACAAAACAACTACAAATATATACAAGTTTGTATAAATGTCAACAGGTTCGTCAATATTTTTTTAATGAAAAACAAATCAGACATAGGCAAAAGGTTAAAAATTGCTGTATATGAGAAGTTTACTAATCAATCTGAGGCTGCAAAAAAAATGAATTTGTCAGCAACTTCCCTCTCAAGGGCTATCGCAAAAGGACAAATTGGCATTGATTTACTTGACAATATTGTACAAGGATTACCAAACTTGAACACTGATTGGTTGCTGTTTGGGCGCGGCAATATGATGCTCGATGAAACAAGTTCAGTGGTTAATGAACCGGTTCAGGGTTATGAAACATCGAAGTATACCGGGCAGCTAAAGAACGAAAACGAGCACCTTAAAACAGAGATTGAACAGCTCAGGGGGCAGGTTAAGTTCCTGCAAGACCTGGTAAACAGGCTGAAATGTTAGTGAAATTGGCAAAAAAAACAGACAAAATGCAACAAATTGGCCAGAATCAGACAAAAAAGACAGCCTGTATTTTATTGTAAATTAATAGATTAAGTATAAATGGAGCGTTTCCGTTATTCTCCACAACATATTGTAAAATACTACCTGTCAGCAGGTTGTAAAATACAGACAAAATCACTTTCTGATTTCAGACGTTTGAAGAGCGTGGGGACGCATAATTCAAGACAGTATGATTAAGAAGGTTGATGTTAAAATGCCCTACCTGATTTCATCAGGTAAGGGCTTTTATTTTGTTGAATACAGGGCTTTCAACCCTAAAACAGATAAGCTTGAACGCTTCAGAATTTACAAAGGATTTAAGCGATGCAGGTCATTCGCCGAAGTTAATGCTCATGCTCAGAAAATAATCGCCGAATACAAACAGAAGCTTCAGTCAGGCTGGCGGCCATGGGACGACAACATTTATATTTATGACGATGAAATTGAGTTTAGAACCATTACAAACAGTTTTGGACTCGAAAAAATTGACAATAGCCATCTACGAAAACACCTATCTGATTATTTGAGAATCAAAAAAGCCGATGTAAACAAAAAATCGTATCAGACTTACCAGAGCAAAACAAGGTTGTTTTGCTTATGGCTCGAAAACAACGGCTATAGGCAGATAAAGATTCATCAGATTTCAAACGAAATTGTTGTCAGGTTTTTCCAGCATTTAATTGAAAACCGTAAACTCGACAAGGTAAGTGTCGCTTTTTACAAGCAAGTCATCGGGGGCATGTTCAGGTATTTTAAATCAAAAAAGCTGATCAGTGAAATACCACTTCATGATCTTCCGCGTGCATATAAGAAGTCCGATGAAGGGGCACGCCCAATTACCGATCGCGACATGAAGATTTATTTAAAATACGTTGCACAGCACGACAGGCAGTTGTTTTTAGCATCAGTCATGCAAACCCTCCTACTCATCAGGCCAAACAAGGAGCTTCGCTTACTTAAAATTCAGGACATCGATGTGCAAGGCGGTCGGGTATACATAACCGATCCAAACGCAAAAACAATAGCACGGGTGCTCACAATGCCCGATGCGCTTTCAGAAATCATCAGGCACTACGAATTTCAAAAATTCGCCCCAGACGATTTTATCTTTGCCCGTGGTGGCATTCCAGGGAAAACAGAGGTTGGTATAAATTACTTCAATCGAAAATTTTCCGAATGCAAGACAGTACTAAACTTTCCTAAAACCTACAAATTTTACTCGCTTAAGCATACAGGAGCAGGCAAACTGCTCGAATCTGGAGCCACATTAGCCGAACTCATGAGCCATCTTGGTCACACCAGGTTCGAAAGCACAATTAGGTATGTGCGGCGTCATTTTGGCGAAAAGAGTGAAAAAATTCTGAATTTCAAACCTGATTTTCTGGAGGGCCTGAAACTTTAATCAACCAATAGGTTTAATTCCCACACCTCAGTATCTTTTGTTGAAATATTACCTTTTGCATCACATACTTTATAGCGAACACCACCAAAACAAAGCTTACTTTTAAATTTGAATCCCCGCAAAAAATCAGCATCAGGTACTATTTGAACGCATACAGGTTTAGCGGTCTTTCGCCAGTTAATGTATGCCTTCCATTTCTTTTCAAATAAACCTTTATCGCCATCTAATGTTAACGCCAGGTTCGCTCCCTGTATTTCTTCACCTGCCGGTCCTGTTGTGCCTGCTGATGCATAAGGATATAGCTCATTGTTCGAATCAGGCATCAATCCATGATACCATACTATTCCAGGTTTCCAAACTGATTTAAAAGCCTCCGGAGCGCTCTCAAAGTTTGAAGCCTGGTAACTTACCGGTATCCGCCAAACACGGTCATTATTTGCAATAGGATCATAAACGGTTCTTGAAAGCAACGGGCAAATATCACTGCTAACAAGCACGTGATCTTCGCCTGACTCAATCTTGTCAACAAACTTTCTTGAATGGAATATCCAGCCAAAAACATAAGCATCCGGATCATAATTCCATATTACATACGCCTCCAGGAAGTTCACAAAGAAACAGTCATTAATATCGGCTGTCAACGGAAGTTCAGATAATAAATCAACGGTACCACGTAAATTTAATCCATCAAGTGATTTAACCTGGCTGAGATATTTATCTTTAGATGGTATTTTTTGCTCAATTCGATAACCTTTTAGTTGTTTGTTAAATTGTACAACAGGTTTTCTTACTAATAAATGAGATATATCAATTGCAACATCGCTTTTATGAATGTCATCAACAAACTGAAATTCAATTGTGTTCAAATTATTATCAACCTCATAACCAAAACCAAACAAATTGCTAAGCGACTGCAGGAAGTCATATATCGATAATTCAGGAACATGATCGGCCAAATTAAAAACCTGGTCGCAAATAAGTCGTTTTGGGTCGTTATTTATAAACCTGTTTTCAATGTAATGATTCACAAGTACTGCGTATTTTAACTCATCCTCAAATATGTTGTTGATAATTCTTAAGTTAAAATAAAATGCCATCTGTTTAATAATGTAGGCTATATAAGGAAATGGTGAAAATAAATTTCCTGATGTGTACTCAACACCCTGTATTATTCGCGTTAGATCAACTAAAAAATCATCGTCGCACCAATAGTTAATTACTTTGAATATTTCTGAGTAAATTGTTTTAATGTTCTCATTATCAATTTTATAAAAATCATCAGGCCAGCCATCAAAAACATTCGGGTTTTCAAGCGGGAATACTGCAAAAGAACTATCAGGATACCTGTTTAATGCTGCTTGCTTAATAAAAACACCCATCTGGCTGAGATAACTCTGAATTGTTGATCCGGCATCTACATCTACCATAATTGTAAAGTCAATCCCATCTAGGCTAAACGATTCAAACCGGAGTTTCCATGTTATTTTATCGCCTACATTAACATGAACGTCAACAATATTAAGTGTTTGTGACCCATTTGATAAACCAAACGTTTTAATCAGGTCACCATTTAGATATACCATGAAAAAACTAACTGTTTCGTCAAATTGTCCTGTAATGCCAAATGATAAATTAATATGCTTCTCAGATGTGAACGTGAGTACTGATCCGGCCGCATTCAACTCGCCAAACAGGTTTAATGTTTGTTGATTAAAAGCAACCTCTTGTTCAATATAAAAAAATTCAGGCTGTGTATTACCGTATTGAAAACTTGATGTACATGATGCCTGTACCTGGAACAGATCCTCAAATCCGATTTCTCCACCAAGGTCTAACTGTTTCAGTTTAACCAGTTTTGCCCGTGCATTAAAATCACCATTGCCAACAGGGCAAAATACATCATATTGATCATCGTCGGCCTCCGTAAGTTCAGCCATGCCTGTAAAATAAATACCCGATGCCTTTATTACATATGGTATCAGGGCAGTTGTTATTGCTTGTGGCCTGTGCGCATATTTAAACTCTTTTTTTAATTCATCTGTTGCCGGCAGGGTGAAATTAAACACAAAATTACCCCCCTGCAAACCTGTAGCCATTAACGGATAAGGTGATGTTAGCACAAATGAAAGCTTTGAATCGCCTAAATCAACCATCGTTTTTCCAAGCTTTATTTGAAGGCTATTCATAGGAGAAAGGTGTTACAGGGTTAAAAAATACTTACGGATTGGTTTTAAAATCAGATAAAAAATAAATGCAATGAAGAGGATACGACCCAGCCACAGCTGGAACCATTGCCATCCGGTGAGTTTGTTAATTTCAATAATTTTTGTGTTGGTTATTGAAGTACTTGTTGTGGTTTCACTTTCGCGGATGGCTTTTTCTATCATTAAGGCAATTGCCGTGTCGCGCATGTAAAGCTCGTGCACCAGGCAGCCATTAACTACCTGTGCGAAGCTCCATGCCAGGTTGGTTTTTAGCCAGCTTGGTTTGCTGTTTGCAATGCCGTTTTTAACATTAACCGGAACGGTATCGTGCACGGTATCGGCCGGCAGTGTGACGTAGATTGTGGTGTCGCGATAAACGGTAACTGTTTTAGTGACCATGACAGAATCGCGGAAGGTTATGGGTGGATACAGGCGGTTGCATTTTTTCTGGGTGATGCAGCCTGATGATGCCACAATGATAA
>Ga0074197_1001558_pt1 | contig 18898 bp, 17 predicted proteins | sample EPASupsiteSAE305_FD_64526 | JGI IMG/M metagenome (GOLD analysis project Ga0074197, IMG submission 64526) | Bioremediated contaminated groundwater microbial communities from EPA Superfund site, New Mexico - SAE3-05 reassembly with SPADES | ecosystem: Environmental > Aquatic > Deep subsurface >...
TAGCTAATGCCAAATTTTCATACGCAAACACTGAAACCATTAAGCTACCCTTGTACGTATAAAGAGACAACATTTAGTTATGAAGCTCGCTCTAAGCGAGGTAATAAACTTGTGATGGCCTCTACGCAAGGGGAGAATATTCTTATTCGTATTCATCAGAAAGAGGGCGGGGGACTTCTTGTAAAAGGAGATAAAGTAACTCGCCCAACACAGGCATCTTTTTTGCAAAAAATTTTGATTGATTTTAGAGATGCAAGTGAAGCACAAGAGCAATTTTCAAATATTGAACCTAAAAAATTTCTAGAAGTTAAGCATTCGCCATACCTTAAAGAGATTGAATTTTTTGCGAATCATTTCACGGTTGAGCGTGAAATCTGGGTTGAGATTGGTTTTGGAAGTGGTCGTCATTTACTACATCAGGCAAAGAAAAATCCGCATATTCAATTTATCGGCTTGGAAATTCATAAGCCATCCATTGAACAGGTCTTAAAACAGTGTGAACTTCAAGGCATTGAGAATATCTTAGTGATTGATTATGATGCGCGTCTGTTTATGGAGTTTTTGCCTTCTAATGTGGTAGGACGTATTTTTGTACATTTCCCTGTTCCTTGGGATAAAAAGCCACATCGTCGTGTATTTTCAGCTGCTTTCATTGAAGAAGCTCTGAGAGTTTTACATGTCAATGGAACATTGGAACTTAGAACAGATAGTCAACTTTATTTTGAATTTACATTTTCACAGATGATGCAACTCTCAAAAACAAACGTGCAGGTTAAGAAAAATGCTGAGTTAGAAATCACGAGTAAGTATGAAGACCGCTGGCGTAAAATGGAAAAAGATATTTATGATGTGACGCTTACCAATGAAAGTGCATCGCTTCCTATTCCAAAACTAGGTACATTACGCTTTGATGAATGCGTTGATTTCTCAAAAGTACGAGATGGTTTTAAAGACGATCTTCTGCGCGGAGATGGATTTTTTGTTCACTTCGAAGAGTTGTTTGAAATTGATGACAAAAGCGGACTCATTCGTCTCTCTTTTGGAGCAAATGAGCGTAATGAGAAGTGTTATATCTTGATACAAGAAGGAAAGCTTTCGTACCTTCCTGATCGTATTTTAGCAACTAAAAGTAATTTGGCTGCACATACCTTAATAAAAGAGTGGTTCCATGGAATATGTGATTAAAGCCAATGGCTTGAATATCAGCTATGGCAGGGACGAACCTATCATTACTGATGCAAGTATGCAAATTAAAGCACAAGAATTTGTTTTTATTACTGGCAAAAGTGGTAGCGGTAAATCAACCATCATTAAATCACTCTATGGTGAGCTTTTCCCAAATCGGGGTGAACTTAATGTGTGTGGTGTTGATTTTAAAAACATTAGTAGTTCTAAACTCAATCTTTTACGCCGTTATTTAGGTGTTGTTTTTCAAGATTATAAACTCATTGATGAATGGACAGTAGAGCAAAACGTTATGCTTCCTCTTATAATTGGTGGATTTTCAAAAAGCGTGTGTATTAAACAAGCACATAAGCTTTTAAAGCATGTTAAATTATTACATAAAATTAACAAATACCCTTACGAGTTGAGTGGTGGTGAACAACAACGTGTTGCTATGGCAAGGGCATTAGCGCATAATCCAGTACTTATTTTAGCCGATGAGCCTACAGGTAATCTGGATAGTTATTCAAGTGAAGTGATTTGGAATTTGCTCAAAGGTGCAAAAGAGCACTTAGGCACGACTGTATTGGTTGTAACGCATAATATTCCTGCAACATTGGGGATTGATTATAAACACTATTTTTTAGAAGGTGGCGTCTTGCATGAGGTCAATTAATAGCCATTTTTCCATTATGATTTCTGTTTTTGTTTTGCTCTTTTCGTTTCAATTTACCAATGTTATTAAGAGTGTGGTCAATGATTATGCAAGTAAAATAGTCAATGATTATGCCATTGTGGTTGTCTCTTCCGCAGAATTAAAAGAAGAAGAATTAAAAAAGCAAATCCCTGAAATCGAGAGTTTGTCTGAAATTAGCAGTAAGAAGATTTTAGATCGACTGAAAAATGATATGTCTTCTAAAAATTTAGCACTTTTACAAGTAGCACTTCCAAAGTTTTACTCTTTAAAACTTGAATCTATTCCCAATAAAAAAAGGATAGAAGCGATTAAGCAAAAACTTTTAAGTATCAATACGATTACGCGTATTGAAACATTTGCTAAAACGCATGAGAAGATGTTCAAAATGCTACAACTTCTTCAAGCAATGGTTTATATTTTTGCTTTCTTCGTTGCTTTTGTGGCAATTTTACTGATATTTAAACAGATTCGCATTTGGACGTATGAACACAATCGACGTATGTCGATTATGACGCTTTTTGGTGCCTCATTTTTTATGAAAAGTGCCATGTTATATCGCATGACGATTGTTGATTCTCTTTTTAGTTCATTCCTTGTATGTGCACTCTATACCATTGCCCCAAAATTGGGTGTTGTAAAAGATTTTGCAGCAGAACTGGATATTGTCATACCTGAGTTTAATATTGTCTTTGAGGGTGGTGTTTTGGTTGGTGCATCGCTACTCTTTTCATTGCTTGCTGTAACTATCGTTGCTCGTAAGATTGGACGTGTATGAAAAAATGGCTTTTAAGTGTGGCATGTTCTCTGCCACTGTTTCTTGTCGCAGCTCCTAATACTGCACAAAAGATTGACGAAAAAGCAAAAACACTACAAGAAAAGCTTCAAACTGAAAAGCAGATTCATGGAAAACTACAAGATATTGCCAATGATATCGTAGAGGGCGAAAAAGAGATTGAGAAAATTAAAGACAAGATTGAGACGTTAAGTAAAACGATAGATGAATCTCAAGAAGCCATTCAACGTAAAAATGAGTATTTGGATAAACTCACTAAAGATACGCAACAACTCTCTTCTCAAAAGAAAGATTTAGAGCAAAAAATTATTAAAATTATTGCAGAAGATTTCTCTTTTTATTTAGTATCAGACAGCGATTATTTAGACAATGAAGATGGTATATTGGTTGATGAAGTGCTCCAAAAAATGGACACAATCATGCGTAAAGAGTTTGGAAAACTCGCGAGCGACTATAAGCAGGTAAATGATCAGATCTATTCCCAAAGCCAAGAGATTAAAACCATCCATGGTGAAATTCAAAGTGCTAAAAATAAAAAAGATGAGTTGCTTGCTTTAGAAAAAAAACGTGAAAGCTCTATTGTCGCACTCAACTCTAAAAAAGAGAGTTATAAAAAGCAGCTTGATGATATTCAAAAAGAGCGTGATGAAATTCGCACAACGCTTGAGCAGCTTAAGATTATTAAAGTGCAAGAAGATAGCAAACTCTTAGCAGAGAAAAATGCTGCAGCAAAACGAGATAAAGGACCGACAACAGTTGGCGGTGGAGACAACAGCATTCGACAAATTGGATCTTCTTACCAAAATAGTAATGTAAAAAAATATGTAGGCGAACGTACTATTGCACCTCTGGATAGTTACAGCGTAAAACGTAAATTTGGTGATTATGTTGATCCTATCTATAAAATTAAAATCTTTAATGAATCGGTTGTTTTAGCTTCCTCTACGCCAGATGCAACCGTCAAAAGTGTTCTTAATGGTAAAGTCATTTTTGCTAAAGACACCGCTTCTATGGAAAAAGTAGTTATTATCGAAAATGGAGATGAAATCCATACCATTTACGCGCATCTTTCTAAAATTGCTCCAACCATCCAAGTAGGACAAAAAATAAAAAAAGGGTATGTCATAGGTCGTGTTGATAATGATCTTACCTTTGAAGTGACTCAGAAGAATTTTCATATTGACCCACTAGAGCTGATTGCAAAGTAACTTTTTAGGTCTTTTAGTGTAAAATAGAGAAGTTTTCTATGCCTAGATGCAGAAAGGTTTATACAATATGGAGAAGAGAAAAAGGGTATTAGTTAAGTTCTCTGGTGAAGCGCTTGCTGGTGATAATGGATTTGGTATCGACACATCTATTTTAAAGTTTATTGCTGATGAAATTAAATCATTGGTGATTCATGACATTGAAGTAGGTATTGTTATCGGTGGTGGTAATATCATTCGTGGTGTTAGTGCTGCAAAAGATGGTATTATCAAACGCACCAGCGGAGACTATATGGGAATGCTATCCACCGTGATTAATAGTATTGCGATGCAAGAAGCACTAGAGCACGTTGGAATGGAAGTACGCGTTCAAAGTGCTATTAAAATGGAAGCTATTTGTGAAACGTTTATTGTTAGACGTGCACAGCGCCATTTTGAAAAAGGACGTATCGTTATTTTTGCTGCAGGTACAGGAAATCCTTTCTTTACAACAGATACTGCTGCAACACTCCGTGCTATTGAGATTGGTGCTGATATGATTATTAAAGCAACCAAGGTCGATGGTGTTTATGACAAAGATCCAAAAAAATTCCTCGATGCTCAAAAACTAAGTGAGCTTACATACGATAGAGCGATGGATGATAATATCAAAGTAATGGATGACACATCTATTGCGCTTGCAAAAGATAACAATCTTCCAATCGTTGTCTGCAATATGTTTGCAAAAGGGAATTTACTCAAAATTATTGAAGGCGACTTAAACAGTTGCTCAATCGTTAGAAATAAATAAGGAAAAAGAATGCAAAGAACAGAAGAAATTACAGCTAAAGCATTAGCGCGCGTTGGACAAGATCGTTATAAATTGGTTATGCTTGTTTCAAAGAGAGCAGATCAGTTGGCAAATGGTGCAGAACCATTGGTTAAAGCAGATAAAAACAAACAAAAATTCACTGACATTGCACTTCTTGAAATTTCTGAAGGCAAAATTAGATTAGAATCTATCACTGATTTATAGCAGTTTGACTTGGAAGAGTTAGTCGAAATTGTAAAAGAGTGTAAGCGCTCTGATAAAGCAGTTGAACTCTTATACAAATATATCAAACCAACCCCCAATATTGAAAAAGCCGTTGCTTTTACGATAGCCAAACATCAAGGGCAATATCGTAAAAGTGGCGAAGAGTATGTCATCCATCCTATCTTAGTGTGCGTTTTTGTAGCGTACTTAGGTGGTGATGAATCGATGATTGTTGCTGGCTTATTGCACGATGTTGTTGAAGATACGTCTTGTTCAACTGAAGAAGTCAAAGCAATGTTTGGTGAAGAAGTAGGGCATTTGGTCGATGGTTTGACCAAAATTGTTGAAATCCGCGACATTGAACTTATACCATCTTCCTCCAATGATAAACTCGTTGCTTCGGCTCTCACATTTAGAAAAATGCTGATAGCTTCTATTCGTGATGTGCGTGTTTTGGTCGTAAAGCTATGTGACCGTTTACATAATATGCTTACTCTTGCAGCACTTGATCCTGTCAAACAGCGTCGTATTGCGGAAGAGACTTTAGTTGTTTATGCTCCTATTGCCCATCGTTTGGGTATTTCTTCAATTAAAAATCTTTTAGAAGATCTAAGCTTTTACTATGTTATGCCCAATGAATATAACAAAATTGATGGCTACATCAAAGAACATGGACAACAACTTCAATTACGTCTTAACCATTTTATCTCGAAGATTAAAAATCACATGCTCAAAGAGGGCTTTATCGAGAGTGATTTTACAATACAAAAGCGTATCAAACACTATTACTCTATTTACATGAAAATGCAACGCAAAGGCGTGAGTATCGAAGAAGTCCTAGATCTTTTAGCCATTCGTATTATTGTACGTACACCAATTGATTGTTACCGGGCACTTGGTATTGTGCATCAACATTTTAAACCGCTTATTTCACGATTTAAAGATTATATTGCCATTCCTAAAGAAAATGGTTATCAAACCATTCATACCACAGTTTTTGATGATAAATCGATTGTTGAGTCACAAATTAGAACGTACGATATGAATAAAACTGCTGAGTATGGTGTTGCAGCGCACTGGAAGTATAAATCTGGTGGACTCAATCCTAAACTTGATTGGCTCAATGAACTGAACAATCAAAACGAAGAGATTGAGAATATTGAAGATTTTTACGCCATCGCTAAAGATAATCTCTACAGTGAAGATATAGCAGTTTTTTCTCCAAAGGGTGATATTTTTACATTGCCTCGTGGTGCGACAGTGCTTGACTTCGCGTATGAAGTTCATACAGAAGTTGGAACCTATGCCGATGAAGCCTATGTCAACAAACAAAAAGTGCCATTGCTTAGCGAGCTAAAAAATGGTGACATTGTACGCATCGTTACGTCTAAAGAGCCAAAATACCGCTGTAGTTGGGTCAATAGTGTTAAAACAGGTAAGGCAAAAAGTACTATCCAAGCAAATTGTCGTCAGAAAATTAAAGAGATCAATCATAAAGTTTCCATCAAAATTCTTGCGCATACGTTTGGTGTAGCTGAAAATAAAGTCGAAGCGTGGGTCGAACAAGAACACGCGATGAAAAAGATCTTTAGAATAGCGACAGATTCTATTTATTTGCAAGACGTGACCAATACCTTAAAACTGTATGCGATGCAAGATACGCTTCTTTTTCCATTGTTGAAAAAAGACCGCTATCTTGTACGAAAACAGAAATTTGAAAATATTGTTATTTACTCAAATCATCATATTTCCAATGTCTATTTTGATTACTGCTGTCATCCAAAACGTGGGGATGATATTGTCGGATTTCAAAAAGGCAATGATGTGTTCGTGCACCATAAACTCTGTGAGCGTGCCGCAATACTAATGGAAGAAAATGAACCAATGGTGTTTGTAAAATGGACCAGAGAAGCCCCAGATCGTTACAAACTGATTGTAAGCCTTGAGAATAAAAAGGGTTCTTTAGCCTCGTTTTTAGCTTATTTGGCTAAAATGCAGATTAATCTGGTGACCATTGAGCTTGGAAAAGCTGAAGATGAAGGACATGCAGATTATTTTGAGATGATTTTAGAATTGCCTGATAAAAATGTCAGTGCTGTTCGTGAAAACCTCAAAGGACGCTACCGTGTGATCGAATTTGTTTCGGTCAATGATGCTTATAAATAATCGAAGAAGGAAATAAGAGATATGGATATGCGGATTCAAAATGCGCTTAAAGAGATCAAACGAGGTATTAGTGAGATCATCGATGAAGAGCGCGTTGTTACATTACTCAAAAATTATTTTGAAAAAGGCGAGACTTTCTTAGTCAAAGCTGGTTTTGACCCGACGGCTCCAGATCTTCACCTTGGACATACCGTATTGCTTCAAAAGATGGCATTACTTCAAAAATTTGGTGCAGTAGTTCAATTCCTTATTGGTGACTTTACTGGAATGATTGGTGATCCAACAGGTAAAAATGAGACACGTAAGAAATTAACACGTGAAGTTGTTTTAGCAAACGCTCAAAGTTATAAAGATCAAGTTTTTAAAATTTTAGATCCAGAAAAAACTGTGGTTATGTTTAACTCAGAGTGGATTGAAGGGCTAGGCGCTGCTGGTCTAGTAGAACTTACTACCACATTTAACGTAGCACGTATGCTTGAGCGTGAAGATTTTGAAAAACGCTATAAGTCTCAAACCCCTATCTCTATTAGTGAGTTTTTATATCCATTACTCCAAGGTTATGACAGTGTCGCGATGAAAAGTGACATTGAAATGGGTGGTACGGACCAGAAGTTTAACCTCTTAATGGGACGTCATTTACAACGTGCGTATAACATTGGAAAAGAGCAAGCTGTTATTATGATGCCACTTCTTGAAGGACTTGATGGCGTCAATAAAATGAGTAAATCTTTAGGCAATTATATTGGTGTAACCGACACGCCAAGTGATATGTTCGGTAAGATGCTTAGTATCAGTGATGAATTGATGTGGCGTTATTATGAACTTCTCAGCACTAAATCATTGGAAGAAATTGCTGCACTCAAAAAAGAGGTTGAATCAGGTTCTGTGCATCCAAAACATGCAAAAGAGATGATAGCTTTAGAGATTATTGAGCGTTATCACAGTCAAGCTGAAGCATTAGAAGCAAAAGCAGAGTTTGATCGTGTGCATTCTCAAAACGAGATTCCAACAGACATTGAAACTTTTATCATCAATGAATCTCCGCTCTGGATCGCAAAAGCACTGGTCGATTGTGGACTAGAGTCTTCGACATCACAAGCAAGACGTGACATTAAACAAGGGGCTGTAAAGCTCGATCAAGAAAAAGTAGATGATGAGCAGCTACAGCTGGCATGTGGAGAGTATATTCTCCAAGTCGGCAAGCGCAAATTTGCTAGATTAAAGGTGCAATAATGTCATTAAATGCTCTAAAAATTGGCAAATATACAATTGAATATCCTATTGTTCAAGGTGGTATGGGACTTGGTATTAGCTGGGATAAACTTGCAGGAACAGTGAGTTTAGAAGGTGGTCTTGGTGTCATCAGTTCCGTTGGTACAGGATACTACAACAGCAACCATTTTAGTAAGAAGAACATTAATTCACGTCCTTTTGAGGCAGAAAACTTTTACTCAAAAGAGGGGCTAAATGCTATCGTAGCAAATGCACGAAAGATTTGTGGTGACAAACCACTTGCCATGAATATTCTTTATGCTATTAATGATTACGAACGTGTTATCAAAGATTCATGTGAAGCAGGTGTGGATATTATTATTACGGGAGCTGGACTTCCAACAAATATGCCTGAATTTACAGCGGACTATCCTGATGTTGCATTAGTACCGATTGTTTCATCTGCAAAGGCTCTTAAAATTATTTGTAAACGTTGGACACAACGTTATAATCGCTTGCCTAATGCGATTGTCGTTGAAGGACCACTGAGCGGTGGACATCAAGGTTTTACATATGAGCAGTGTTCTCAAGAAGAGTATCAGCTCGAAAACTTGATAGCACCGATTAAAGAAGAGATCAAACTCTGGGGTGACTTTCCACTAATCGCTGCTGGTGGCGTATGGGATCATAACGATATTCTCAAAATGATTGCCTTGGGTGCAGATGGTGTTCAGATGGGAACTCGTTTTATTGGAACACATGAGTGTGATGCCGATCAAAACTTTAAAGATGTTTTATTAAAGGCGACAAAAGAGGATATTCAACTCTTTAAATCTCCTGTTGGTTACCCAGCTAGAGGTGTAAGAACCAATCTTATTCAAATGGTTGAAAAGAGAGAAGGACCTGCTATTCGCTGTATTAGTAACTGTGTAAGTCCATGTCATAGAGGACAAGAGGCTAAAGCAGTAGGGTATTGTATTGCAGATCGTCTGAGTGATGCGTACATGGGAAAAACAGAAACAGGGCTCTTCTTTACAGGAGCTAACGGTTATAAACTGAATGAAATTATAAGTGTTAAAGAACTCATTGCAAAGTTGGTACATGGGGAAACACATTAGAGCCTTTTTTGTTTTGCTGTTGACATGTATAGCACTTTTTGGTGCACCTAATTACATGCAACAGCTTGAACAATATGATGCCCAAATGAAGGGTGCAAATAACGATGAAATGTTACGTGTCTTTCATGGACTGAAAGCGGTTTATATACAAGCTATTATCAGTGGTGATGAGAATCTAAAAAAAGAGACACTAGAGCGTCTTATTAAAACAGCCAAAATTCTTAAACTCGATGCCTCTAAGTATGAATCTGAACTTGCAACCATGAGCAGAGAGACGAAAAAAGCTGCACCTTCAAAACCACTTGTTCCTCCACCAGCTTCCGAAGAGAGTTTTGGAACATCCACCAGTAGCAGTACTGGACATGCAAGCAGTACTCCTTCTGCTTCATCATTTTCGACTTCAACACCAGCTGCTGCTCCTGTGATGACAAAAGAGAGTAAGATAGTTACTCCTCCTCAAAGTGCTACCACATCCAATACAGCTTCATCGCTTCCCAAAAATTATAATGGGAAAAACGTACTTCACCATGTAAAAACAAGTGAAGAAGAAATCGTGCTTGATTTTGGCTCTGCAGTAGCGGAAAGCAGTGTAAAAATCTTTGTGCTTAAAACAACAGATGGTTATAAAAAGATTATTGATATTCCTGCCATCATTATGAATGCTCCGCTGAAGATTTCTACACCTAAAAAATTACAAAGTTTGCGTATTAGCCAATACAATGCAACAACTATTCGTATTATTTTAGATGCGCCAAGCGCATTTGAAACCTATGTGAGTGTTTTGGATACTCAGGTTATTTTATCACTCGATAAAAAACCAATTTTGACAGAAAAAAGAATTATGCCTCCAACTGAAGCACCAAAAAAAGCTCCTGTTGTAGCTGCCGCTACTCCAGCACCTGAACCCACTGTAAAATCTCCAACGATAGTTTCTTCCGCACCTTCCACTATGCCGATAGAAGCAGCGCCTGTTGTTGCAAGTAAGGGATCAAGTAAAAAAGGTCAAAAACGCGATAAGACAATTGTCATTGATGCGGGACATGGTGGTAAAGATGCAGGCGCTATTGGTTATAAGCAGCGCATGGAAAAGCATTTAGTGCTTGATATGGCACTACAATTAGGTAAAGAGCTTAAATCTCGTGGTTATAAAGTCTATTATACACGTCAAAAAGATGAGTTTATCAATCTTAGAGATCGTACCAAAGTAGCGAATGATAAAAATGCTGATTTATTCGTGTCATTGCATGCTAATGCTGCACCAAATGAGGCTAAAAAACTCTCTATGAAAGGGCTTGAGACGTTTTTTCTTTCTCCCGATCGCTCTGAACGCTCCAAAAACGTAGCTGCCTTAGAGAACCAATCCGATATGGAAGAGATGGATTTTTATTCAAAAGAGACCTTTTTAAACGTCTTTAATCGTGAAAAAATTGTTCTCTCCAATAAAGTTGCAATCGATGTGCAATCCAGTATGCTTAAAAGTGTGAAAAAGAAATACAGTGTTGAAGATGGTGGTGTAAGAGAAGCTCCATTTTGGGTCTTAGTAGGGGCTACAATGCCTTCCGTTCTGATTGAGCTAGGTTACATTAGTAACCCTGATGAGTGCGATAATATGTTCAACCCTCAATACCAAAAACATCTTGTGGATGGTATCAGTGATGGTATTGATCAATATTATACTAACAATCCTTAATCATTTTCCCTTTAGAACGTACAGCGTCTTTAAAGTACTGAGACCATTGTTCTACTATTGATTGTTCGTGATGTGCAAGATAAATTTCTACTATACGTTTTTCCCCAACAAAACGAGGTAATGAAGAAAAATGGAGCTCTTTAGGTAGGGCTTCCATAATCTCTATTAAATCATTTTCAGCTGATTCCACAATAAAAGACGTGCTATAAAGTTGTGGTTGACTAGGAAAGTGTTTATCAAGAGCTTCTTTAACCATCGGCCATGACATAGATGGAAAGCCTGGCGTGAAAAAGAAACGATTGAAGAGTGAAAAACCTGGAACATTATTGACGACATTATGTAATAGCTCTGCATGCGGTGGTAGCATTGCCATAGTAATACGATAAGGATACGCTTCATTCCCAAATTGTTTTTCAATCAGCTCTTTTGCTGTTGAATGTAAAGCTAAAGGCTCTCCTGTAAATACTTCGCTTGCAATAGCCCGAGTCAAATCATCAGGTGTTGCACCAATACCACCAAAGCAAAACATAATACTTTTGTGATCTTGTAAAATCATATTGAAACAATTTTGAATAAGCATAGGAGAGTCTTCGATAAGAAAACTGCCTTTATGTGAGAGGCCACGATCACGAAGTTCTTGATTGAGAAAGGCGAAGTGTTTATCTACTCTGCGACCATTGAGCAATTCAGACCCAATGATGACAGAGTAGAAATTTTGCATTTAGATATTGCTTTTTACGAAGCTTTCCATCTCATTTACGATCTCTTCGATGGTGCGTTCGCCGTTGATTTTATGAAGAAGGTTTTTAGCACCGTAGAACGCTTGAATACCCGCTAATGGCTCTGTATAGACTTTCATACGGTTTTTGAAGACTTGAACGTTATCGTCTGCGCCACGTGCACGTCCTAAAACTCTGTCACATGCTACTTGTTCGCTGACTTCAACTTCAATAACTGAAACCAGTTGAACGGTTGTCTCTTTGACAAGAATCGCATCAAGTGCTTTCATTTGTTCGTCAGAACGTGGGAAGCCATCAATGAGGATGACATTTTTAGGGCTATTTTTGATGGCACTAACGATGGTATTGATAACGATGTCAAGTGGTACTAGATTACCTGCACTAACATACGAATCAATGGTTTTACCTAGTTCACTACCACTTGCTACTTCATCACGAAGTAACTCACCTGTTGAATAGTGTGCGATTACATCGCTGTTTTTTTCTGCGATTAAACTCGCATCTGTTGTTTTACCACTGCCTGGGGCGCCAATAATCAAAAATAGTTTCTTCACGTTTACTCTCTCCTTTATTTGGTTTTTTCTCTAAGTCTAATTCCAAGGTCACGTAATTGGTCATTTTCTACTTCGCTTGGTGCGCGAGTAAGAAGACATTGTGCTTTTTGGGTTTTAGGGAAGGCAATAACATCACGAATACTATCACTTTTCGTAATAAGCATCATCAGACGATCAAGTCCGATTGCCAAACCACCGTGTGGTGGTGCACCAAATTTAAGTGCGTCAAGCAAGAATTCAAATTTCTCATGCGCTTCTTCATCACTGATGCCAAGAAGGTTAAAGACTTTTTGCTGAATCTCTTTTTTGTGAATCCTGATACTACCACCACCAAGTTCAACACCATTGAGAACGACATCGTAAGCGACAGATTCCATCTCATCAATTGGGGTATTGTCAATATCTTTTGGCATAGTAAATGGATGGTGAAGTGCTTTTACTTTTCCATCTTCAACTTCAAACATTTCAAAGTCAACAACCCAAACAAACTCAAATTTGTCTTTAGGAATGATGTTCATTTGTTCTGCTAAGAAAATACGGAAACGTCCCATATAGTCAAGAACAAGTTTTTTTGGACCTGCACCAAAGAAAATAGCATCTCCTACTTGAAGGTTCGCTGCATCGACAATTTTTTGAAGGTCTGCATCATCAAAGAATTTTGTTAAAGGTCCTTTGAGACCATCTTCTTTCATTTGGAAATAACCAAGTCCTGAAGCACCGAATTTTCTTACATACTCTTCAAAACCTTGCATTTGACGTTTTGAGAAGATATTGTCGCCATTTGGCACTTTGAGTGCTTTGATACGGTTTTTCTTAGTATCTTTCGCGATGTTGCTAAAAATTTCATTTTTACAGTTTGCAAAGATATCGATGACATCAATCATACTAAGGTCATAACGAAGGTCAGGTTTATCCGAACCATACTTCTCCATAGCCTCTTTGTATCGAATACGATTGAATGGAATTTGAATTTCATGTCCACATGCTTTGAAAACATCTTTCAAAAGATTTTCGGTTACTTTCATGACATCTTCTTGGTCGCAGAAGCTCATCTCAATATCAATTTGTGTAAATTCTGGTTGACGATCTGCACGCAAGTCTTCATCACGGAAACATTTCGCTACTTGAAAATAACGATCAAATCCAGCACACATTAAAAGTTGCTTGAAAAGCTGAGGAGATTGAGGAAGTGCATAAAATTCTCCATTGTGTACACGACTTGGAACAAGATAATCTCTTGCACCCTCTGGAGTTGATTTGGTTAAGATAGGTGTTTCAACTTCCAAGAAACCTTGTGAATCGAGTGAATTACGAACAGCAACAGTTGCTTTACTTCTGAGTTTAAAAATTTCATATGATTTGTGGTTACGAAGATCTAAGTAACGATATTTAAGACGTACATCTTCACCGACATTGTTATCGCCAATGACGAACGGAACGGTCTCACTTGCGTTTTCAATGATAAGTTCATCGACAATAATTTCGATTTTACCTGTTTTAAGGCGTGGATTTTCTAGTCCTTCACCACGTGCTCTTACTCTACCTTTTGCTTTGAGAACAAACTCATCTCTGACATGAGAGGCAATGTCGTGTGCAGTGGCACTATCTGCTGGATCGCATACCAATTGAACAAGACCTGATTTGTCACGAAGGTCGATAAAGATAACACCACCATGATCTCTATGACTGTTTGCCCAGCCACACACTTCTACAATTTCGCCAATGTTGGCGACATCTAAATCTGTACAATAATGACTTCTCAATGTTTATCCTAAATGAAGGGTTCTTGTCGTACCCTTTGAATGTCGTTTTTTAAAAGATATTAGTATAGCTAAATGTAGCTTTTCTTTAGTTTATTTTAGAAAACATTGTCATCTTTTGTGGTACAATCCTTCACTTGCTGTTTAAAAAATTCTCTAATCTTGGGGTTACATGCATCCAGTTATGATTATCTTTGAATTAGCGTTACTCGTTATTGGTGCTCTTTTTTTAGTGCGCTCTCTTACTCCTATCAAGCGTTTGATTCTTGAGCTTCCAGACGGAAATTTGAAAAAACGTTGGAAAGTTTTAAGTGTTCTTATCCTCTTTTTTATCATCTGTTATTTTGTTTTTGGATATAACCTTTGGCTTATGCGTGAAGAACTGAGTGTTCTTTCGATTGTTATTTCCGTTATGCTTCTTTTAGAGGGTATATTTGCTTATGTCGTAGGACAGCTTGCGCTACAAACAACAAATGATGTAAAAGATATTGCGATTTTACAACATGAAAGTATCACTGATGCACTCACAGGGCTCAAAAATAGACGTTATTTTGATCAGAGGATTTGTGAAGAAGTAGCTCTCTCAAAACGGTATAAACTTCCTTTAACGTTGATACTATTGGATGTTGATTATTTCAAAAAAATCAACGATACGTATGGGCATACTGTTGGTGATGAAGTGCTGACAAATCTATCTAAGCTTGTATTGGAAGTTGTGCGCGATAGCGATATCGTTGCACGTTATGGTGGCGAAGAGATCGCGATCATTACTCCAAATACAAGTAAAGCAGAAGCCGAACTTTTAGCGGAAAGATTGCGTGGAAAAGTTGAAAAAACAACGGTTGCAATGGTCGGGGCAACACAAGAAATTGTTCAAGTTACTGTCAGTTTAGGTATTTGTTCTCTAAGCCCTGTCATTACTGACAAAGAAGCTCTTTTGGAAGAGTCGGATCAAGCGCTTTATTTAGCGAAAAAATATGGAAGAAATAGGGTGGTTGTGAGTAATTGGTAAGAGAGGAAGGAAGAGAATTTCTCTTCCCTTTAGTGTTACATACGTGTTAAACGTGCTACGATTTGATCAATACTATCTGCAAAGAGTGTGTATAAAAAAGGTTCTAAATCTTTAGAACTGTAAGATGGAGCAATCCATTTGCTGCCTTTTTGTCTAAAGTTTTGTGTAATAACTTCATCACCTTTACGTACAACAACTTCGATTTCGATTTCACCTTTGAGATTTGCATCAAAGTTTTTATCATTGTAAACAATCTCAATGTCTTTGATCGCAACTTCAACCACTAAATTTGCTTCATTTGTTGACGCATTGGTGTTAAAGCCAGCGAGATTAAGGGCATAGCCCAACCCTTCAGTATATTTTTCAGCAAAGTTTTCATTGCTGTAGAAGTAGATTGTGTTGGTACTTTTTTGATCAACATAACCAATAATATTCTTCTTCGCACGTAAGTCTTTTACGGTTCGTAAATAGACGATTTTCTTATCACGTGAGAGTGGTCCTTGGTACTCTGCTTTGTAAGATTCTAAGTTCAGTGCTTCATTTTTGTAGGTACAACCGCTGAATAACAACAGTGCCATAGCTACGAAAAAGAGATGTTTCATTGTAGTGCTCCTCGTATTTTAACCTCTTTAGAAGGTCTGTCATATCGGCGAATTATAGCATAAACACTGATTAATAAAAGACACGCTAGAATGAGTTATCATGAAAATAACCAATCATACTCAAAAATTAAAGACTATTTCGACAGTGGGACTTGTCAGCAAGCCCAATGATGGCACACTGTGTGGCTATGTGCATGAGATTGAAGCTGCACTGAGCAAACACAATGTCAAACTGTTGATAGAAGAGAAAAGTGCCCAAATATTGGGATGTGGTCAAGGTGTGAATTTTGATCAAATGTGCAAAGAGAGCGATTTTCTGATCTCTCTTGGTGGTGATGGTACACTGATCTCACTGTGTCGTAGAAGCTTGATGTACCATAAGCCTGTTCTTGGCATCCATGCCGGACAATTAGGCTTTTTAACCGATATTCAAACAGATGAGATTAGCCATTTTATTGAAGATCTTTTTATTGGAAATTACCGTATTGATACACGAATGATGCTAGAAGTCTCATTACATGTCAATGGGAAAATTGAAAAAGTAGTTGCATTTAATGATATCGTTTTATCGCGTTCAAAAATTTCTCATATGAGCAATATTAAAGCGTATGTTGATGGTCAACTTTTTAATTCTTATTATGGCGATGGGCTTATCATCTCAACCCCAACGGGCTCAACAGCCTACAATCTCTCCGCTGGTGGTCCTGTCGTTTTTCCACTCACTGAAGCACTTATCTTAACGCCAATTTGTCCACACTCCTTAACACAACGACCTTTGGTTTTGCCTGTTGATTTTGAGGTTTCCTTTGAAAGTGATGGTGATACCGTGATTGTTGTTGATGGGCAAGATACCTATACCATGAATGAAGTTGAACGTGTAAGTGTATGCATCGCTGAACAAGGTGCTGAGCTTATTCATAGTTTAGATCGTGATTATTTTGAAATTTTGAAAAAGAAATTGCATTGGGGGCATGTGTGATAGAGCGATTGTTAATAAAGAACCATCTCTCGTTTGCTGAGTGTGATATCGAGTTTAAAAAAGGTTTAGTCGTTTTTAGCGGTCCAAGTGGTGCTGGTAAATCTGTCTTAATGCAAGGCTTACTCTCCTTGTTTGGTTATGGAGAAGTTCATGCAGATGTTATAGAAGCTATTGTTGGACAAAACTTAGGATTAGAAGCATTTGGATTTGAAGAGGAAGAACCGAATGTTTTTAAATTTCTTCGAGCAAAAAATGCGCGTTATTTTATAAATACACAAGCCGTTTCTAAAAAAGGAATGGTAGAACTCTCTCGAACATTTATCAATTATCTCTCCATGAAAGATAACAGCGAATTTGAGAATAATCGACTATTAGGCTTACTTGATGGTGTTTGTGCAAGCAAAGAGTCTGCTCATACAGACAATGTGAGTAAATTTGAAACATTATTTAACGAATATAGAAACGTTAAAGAAGAGCTAGATCGCATTGAAGCAGAAGAGAAAAAAATTGAAGACCTTAAAGAGTTTGCGCGTTTTGAAATAGCCAAAATCGATGAAGTTTCACCCAAGATCGGTGAAGATGAAGAATTGGTAAGTTTTAAAAAATCACTCTCTAAAAAAGAGAAGATTGAACAAGCTATGCAAAAAGCAAGTACGGTCTTTGAGCTTGAAGGCAGTGTTATAGAGGTTTTAAATCTTATCGAAGCCGATAGTAGCTTTTTTGATGCATGCATGAATGAGTTAAGACTCGTTTTTGAGAAACAAAATGAAACCTTAGAAGCACTCGAAGAGATTGATGTCGAATCTCTTTTAGATCGTATCGAAAAGATTGCACAGCTTAAAAAACGGTATGGTTCTATTGAAGAAGCCTTAGAGCACAAACAAAAGCGCCAAGAAGAACTTGCACGTTATGAAAACATTGCTTTTGAAAAAGCGCAACTTGAAAAAACAGTAGCTAAATATGAGAGCAGTGTCACTGAACAGAGCCGTAAAATAAGCCAAGTACGCCAAAAATATCTCCCTTTATTGGAAGAGCGATTAAATGATTATCTTGCACAGCTTTATATGCCAACACTTCATTTACGACTAGAAGAGGGTACCTTGTGCGAGTTAGGATTTGATGTTTTACACGTCAATCTTGGAAAAGTAGATCTTAAAAAAATAAGCTCAGGTGAGTACAACCGAGTACGCTTAGCTTTCCTTGCAACTCACAACGAATTTTTACTCTCAAAGGGTGGTGTTTTGATCTTAGATGAGATTGATGCAAATTTGAGTGGAAAAGAGTCCATGAGTGTGGCAAATGTTTTAAAAACGCTTTCAACTAAGTATCAAATCTTTGCAATCTCTCATCAGCCACAACTCTCTTCTGTGGCGAACCAACACTTTTTAGTGACCAAAGATGCTTCCCATGCAAGCCACGTTGTACCACTTCAAAACGAAGAACGCATTGTTGAGTTGGCCCGAATGGTCAGTGGTGAAAATGTCAGTGAAGAGGCAATTGTTTTTGCAAAATCCCTTTTAGAGAGTGCAAATTTGTAACATCTTTTTTGCACCTCTTTTCTGCTTGTTGTAAAAATCATACGATTATCATACCTTTCCTTTACTCTGCGTGTAGAGTTTACATTTATGAGGAGGTTTGTATGCAAACTTGGCAACAAGTTTATGCGCCCGTTGCGGGCAGTTTAGGACTATCAGCACTTGTGGCGCTGATCCCTATTGTCTTTTTCTTTCTAGCACTTGCTGTATTTAGAATGAAAGGTCATTTCGCTGCTACCATTACACTTGCACTTTCAATGATTGTTGCAGTCGTAGCATTTGGTATGCCTACCAACATGGCAGTTGCTTCTGCAGGTTATGGCTTCTTGTACGGTCTATGGCCAATTGCTTGGATTATCGTAGCATCCGTTTTCCTTTATAAGTTAACGGTTAAAAGTGGTCAGTTTGGAATTATTCGTAACTCCATTCTTACGATTACAGACGATCAACGTATTCAAGTTATCTTAATTGGTTTTGCCTTTGGTGCTTTCCTTGAGGGTGCTGCAGGCTTTGGTGCACCTGTTGCAATTACAGCAGCAATTCTTGTAGGTCTTGGCTTTCAGCCAATTTATGCCGCAGGTCTTTGTTTGATCGCAAATGCAGCACCAGTAGCGTTTGGCGCATTGGGTATTCCTATTTTGGTTGCGGGTAAAGTA
>Ga0074197_1001559_pt1 | contig 18879 bp, 13 predicted proteins | sample EPASupsiteSAE305_FD_64526 | JGI IMG/M metagenome (GOLD analysis project Ga0074197, IMG submission 64526) | Bioremediated contaminated groundwater microbial communities from EPA Superfund site, New Mexico - SAE3-05 reassembly with SPADES | ecosystem: Environmental > Aquatic > Deep subsurface >...
TGGGGATGTACCGCATTTTCTGCTCTTCGCTGCCGATGGCCTGAATGACCTCGCAGACCATGTTATTGACTGAAACCGTCACGGCCGTGGAGGCGCAGGCCCGGGCGATCTCAGTCATGGCGACGCTGAAGGCCACCACCCCGGCTTCGGAACCGCCGTACTTATCGCGGACATTGAGTCCCATGAACCCCAGTTCCGCCAGTTTCTTCAGGTTGGCCAGCAGGGTGGCCCGATCCTTTTCCTGATCGAGCAGAGCCGCGACCGGCTCCAGTTCGGCCTTGGCGAAATCACGGGCCGTATCCTGGATCAGTTTTTGTTCCTCGGTTAAATCCAAATCCATATCATTTTCCTTTTGGTTAATGTTGCCGTTGGCCGGAATCTTCCCCTTTTCGATATTCAAGAAACCGGAACGACATCAATGTTCGTGCACATAAAAGGGCCACTTATGAAAGAACCACTCGTTCCAGAGCAGCGGGATGATCCACCAGAAATTCCAGATCAAGGATTCGCCGTGCGAGAAACGTTCCGCCAGTTCCGTCATGTGATGGTTACCGAGCGCCCAATGACCGAAGTTACCGTAATAGAAGATCCAATAGCTGATCGCGGTGAGCATTAAGACGCCGACTGTGCGGAATAAGAAAGCGCCCCAGCTGTCAACATTGTCTCCCGGAGCCATGTCGTCAAAATAGTGATGCCAGACGAGGAAGGGTATCAAGGTAAAGCCCGCTATCTCCGCCGAATGGAGCCAGAGGAAGCGTTGCACCTCGGTGGCGCCCTTGGCGGCCTCAAGATGTTGCATGGTCTCCACCGGGAGCCAGAGGGGCGCGATCTGCCGGCAGATAATCGCCAGGAGGTAACCGCCGGCCATGGAAAGGGCGACCGAGACAATACCCTTCCAGGGCTGCGGCAGGGTAATGGCGCTCCAGGGCTTCATCCTCCAGACATTTGGGGTCATGAAAAGGATGACGATCGCCCATTCCCACCAACCGAAAACCCAATGGACATGCGAAGTTCCGGCAAATGGCGTCCACCAGGAAGGATTAAGCACCGCCCCGGGAAAGACCACGCCGAAAAAAGGGGCAATGAGCACCGCATAACAAAACAAGGTGATCATGGAGGCCCAGCCGATCTCTGCCAGCCCCTTGGCCGGCTGCTTGATGTCCGAAGGCAGGTTCGGCCATTTGCCGAAAAAGATGGTGAAGACCGGGTAGGTATAGAAACCGATGAGCACAAAACAGACCACCGCAATCTGGGCGAGCTTTCCCGAAGCTCCGGCGGCAGCCGCCTTGGGCAGTTTGCCTGCCAGGTTGGCCGCTTCCATGCCATAATAACTGAGGAAGTTGAAACCAATGCCGAGAACGCGGTAAAAGAGAACATCGATGACGAACCAGACGAGAACCAGATTGGCAATGGACATCATGATGCCGCGCAGAGGCTGTTTCATATTCTGGAACGGCCAGTCGCCAAGAAACATATGCTGCCAGAGGCCGACAAGAATGATCATGGCAAGATACATGACGAAGGGATACGGGAACCACCCGATCGGACCGCGGGGATCACTGAAAATATACCAGGTGATCCAGGCTATAATTGAAAAAACAACAAACGAGATAATGCCGGTAAGGGGTTGGCCCCAACGTGGTTTCAATGCTCCCACTGCCATACGGTGTTCCTCCTTTTTGTAATGATGTTGAGCTCCTCTTCTCTTCAGGTACTGGGCGGGCAGCGCTCCTTGTCCCCCGAGCCCGCCACTACTGCAAAACCTCCCGCGTTCTCTTTTTTGTCGGTGTTCCGAACATAATGGCTAGAGGGGCAGGCCGTGGCCTTGCTCCCTCCCGCATCTCACCATTGCATCCAGCCCCTTCTCTCTTCCAGTTCTTCGCAATTCAGATATTTTCCGCCTGCAGGCTGCGCGGTTTGCCGTGATTCCAACAATCCCACGACCGAATATGTTACCGCTTGACGATCAGGGCCACGGCCTCGCCGCCGCCCAGGCACAGACTCACCAGCCCCCGCTTCTTGTCCTGACGGACCATCTCATGCAACAGGGTTACCAGCAAACGGCAACCGCTGGCGCCGATGGGGTGGCCGATGGCCACGCTGCCGCCATTGACGTTCACCTTGGCCGGATCGAGCCGCAGTTCCTTGAGGGCGGCGACCGTGGAACCGCTGAAGGCCTCATTGATCTCGAAAAGGTCGATGTCGTCCTTGCTGATGCCCTCTTTTTCCAGGCATTTGGGCACAGCCCAGATGGGGGCGACCAGCACGTATTTCATGTCGATGCCAAAAGAGGCCTGGGCCCCGATGGTGGCCAGGATGGTGCACCCTAGGGCCTCGGCCTTAGCCCGGCTCATCACCACCACGGCGGCGGCTCCGTCGCTGATGATGGAAGCGTTGCCGGCTGTGGTGACGCCTCCCTGCTGAAAGGCCGGTTTCATCTTGGCCAGGAGTTCATAGCTGGTTTCCTGGAAACACTCATCCTGCCAGAATATCTTGGGATCGCCCTTGCGCTGCGGAATCTCCACCGCCACGATTTCTTCCTCGAATTTGCCCGCTGCCTGCGCGGCGAGAGCCCGACGATAGGATTCTGCGGCATAGCGGTCCTGATCCTCGCGGCTGACCTTGAAGCGCTCGGAGCAGAGTTCGTTGGAGATGCCCATATGGAAATCGTTGACATGATCCCAGAGACCGTCATGGAGCATGCTGTCGTGCAGGGCGCCATCGCCCATGCGAAAGCCGAAGCGCGCTTTTTTGAGGAAATAGGGGGCCATGCTCATGTTCTCCATGCCGCCGGCCACCGCCACTTCGGCATCGCCGACCTGAACCGCCTGGGCCGCCAGCATCACCGCCTTCAGACCGGAACCGCAGACCTTGTTGATGGTCAGGGCCTCGACCTCCCAGGGCATTTTCGCCTGGACCACGGCCTGTTTGGCCGGATTCTGGCCATAGCCGCAGGGCAAAACCATGCCCATGATGACCTCGTTGACATCTTCCTTGGCGATCCCTGCCCGGCGAATCGCCTCTTCAATGACAATGGCGCCCAGTTTGGTGGCGCTGGTGTTCGCCAGGGTGCCGTTAAAGCTGCCCAAGGGGGTTCGAACGGCACTGACAATCACTGCTTCTCGCATACTCTTCTCCTTCTCAAAAACGCATAGTGATAAACGGATGGAAACGCCGGCTGAAAGCACAGCGGGGGTTCTGGGCACCAGCGCTCCATCCCGGTAGGGTTGACATGTTATCGGTTTTTAAAGACCGGCTTTCTTTTTTCCATATAGGCCATCACTCCTTCTTTCTGATCTTCCGTTGAAAACAAAATTTCAAAGCAGCGCGCCTCATAGGCCATGGCTGACTTCATATCCATATCGAGCCCGCCATTGATGGCGAGTTTGGTGGCTTTCAAGGCCATCTGCGGCTGATGGGCGATTTTCAGGGCCATGGCCCGGGCCTCGTCCATGAGCGATGCGCCCGCCACCACCTTGTTCAACAAGCCAATCCGATAGGCTTCTTCGGCATTGATGAAGTCTCCGGTGTACAGAAACTCCTTGGCCTTGGTGATCCCAATGATGCGCGGCAGTCTCTGGGTGCCGCCGCCTCCGGGAATCACCCCTGTTTTGATCTCCGGCTGGCCAAAGGTCGCGTTCTCGGCGGCAATCCTGAGATCGCAGGCCAGAGCCAGCTCGCAGCCGCAACCCAGGGCGAGCCCGCTGATCGCGGCAAGAACCGGTTTGTCGAGCTCTTCCATGCCGTCGAAAACGGCGCGCGCCTCCTTGAGGAACCGGCGGGCAGCGGCGGGGGTGGCGATTTCGCTGATTTCCCGGATATCGACCCCGGCGGCAAAGCACTTGTCACCGCCGGTAAGAATCACGACCTTGACCTCATCATCCCTTTCAATCTCGACGAGCACGGCATGCAGCTCGCCGAAGACCTGACGGTTCAGGGCATTCATGGTATCGGGCTGATTCAGGGTAATGGTTGCCAGGCCATTTTCCTTTTTCAAAAGAATCGTCTTGTATTTCATCGCCTTCTTTTTCTTTCGAATGCCCTGGAGCCACGCCCTTTCTCCTTGCCGGCTACAGGGAAAAACAAGGAAAAACCGTATGCGCGCCCAGGGATCGATCATGGCCCAGGAGGTGGCCATCCCGGCTCTGCTGGCTCCAGCAATGCATGCACTGTACCAAAATGAAGACTCCTCGCTAACCGACTGAAAGACCGATGTAAAAAATTTGGCGGACCGAGTCGGGCGGGAAGAGATGAAGCAAATGCTCCACTGCTGCTTCCGCCGGGACAGGGATTTTACAGGAGAAAGAGAAGAAAAAATCACAGAGACGGCAGGTTAGACAAACTGAAGGATATGCTTCACCTCTGCAGTAAATACAACCCTTGCCGTTCCTTTTTTGGCGAGGTTTCAAATCGATACAGGCGGCGCCCTGGCTTTGGCCTAGACTTCGATGCCGTGTTTTTCGATGCGATAAATCAGGGTCGGCCTGGAAATGCCGAGCAGTTTGGCGGCACGGGTCCGGTTGGCGCCGCTTAACTCCAGGGCCTGAATGATGAGCCGTCGGGTCAGTTCGTCGAGGTTCAGGCCTTCGGGGGGAATTTTGATGCCGAGGTCTTCCCGCTGCGGGGAGGCATGATAGGGAAAGGCCAGGAAAACGAGATGCGCGGCTTCAATACGGTCCCCGTCTTCCATTAAAACCACCCGCTCGACCGCATTTTTCAGCTCGCGGATATTGCCTCTCCAAGGGTATTGGACCAGCATCTTTTTCGCCTCCGCGGAAATCCCGCGAAAGTTCTTGCCGAATTTTTGGTTGAATTTGTTCATGAAAAACAGGGTCAGGGGGATGATGTCCGCCTTCCGCTCCAAGAGAGGCGGGATAAGGACCCGAGCGACATTGAGCCGGTAATAGAGGTCTTCGCGAAAGGCCCCTGCCTGCACCTGGGCATCCAGGCTCTTGTTGGTGGCGGCGATAATCCGGACGTCGACCTTCTTTTTCCGGGTGCCGCCCACGGGATAAAATTCCCGTTCCTCAAGAAATCGCAGCAGCTTCACCTGCGCGGTGGGCTGCAGTTCACTGATCTCATCCAGCAGGAGGGTGCCGCTGTCGGCTATTTCTATTTTCCCTTTTTTGCCGTCCTGGAGGCCACCGGTGAACGCCCCTTTGCCATAACCGAACAACTCGCTTTCCAACAGTTCCTTACTGATGGCCCCGCAATTGATACCCACAAACGGCTTGTCAAAACGACTGCTGCGATGATGAATCATCCGGGCGATGACCTCTTTGCCGACCCCGCTTTCCCCTTCGATCAGCACGGTGGTGTCATAGCCCTTGGCGACCTTCTCCGCGAACTCCAGGACCTTCCTGATCCCTTCACTCTCACCGATAATGCTGTCGAGATTGAATTTTTCGAGATACAAGCGGCGCAGCTCCTCCACCTCCTTTTTCAGGCGCAGATTTTCCAGCGCTTTTTCGATAACCAGCTCAAACATTTCGATTTCAAACGGTTTGACCAGGTAATCGTGGGCGCCGATTTTCATGGAGGTAATGACCGTCCGGATATCTTCGTAGGCCGTCATCATCACAATCAACAGGTCAGGTTGTGCGGTCTTGAGCTGCCGCAGGGTCTCGATGCCGTCCATTCCGGGAAGACGAATGTCGAGCAGCACCAGATCGATCGGGTGTTTCTTGAGCAGACGCAGGGCCTCCTCTCCGCTGCCGGCGATCAAGGGCTCGTATTTTTCGGAAAGGATGTTTTTCAGGGAATTCTGCAGGAGCCGGTCATCATCGACAATCAAGATATTATAGCGATACATCTTTTTCTCCCTCGGTCCGATGAATTGGAAATTTCAAAATAAAGGTGGTGCCCCTGCCCTCTTCGCTGACCACGTCCACCGTGGCATTGTGCTGCTCCAATATCTTGTGGACGATGGACAAGCCCAGCCCGGTTCCTTCCGGTTTGGTGGTGAAAAAGGGATTGAAAATCTTGGAGAGATTTTCGCGCGAGATGCCGGTTCCCGCATCGGTGCAATACAGCACGACCTGACCGCCCTGTTTCCCGTGCGCCGGTTCGATCGTGCTCGTAATGCCGATCCGCCCCCCTCGGGGCATGGCCTCCAGACTGTTGAGCAAAAGATTGACCAAAACCTGCTGAATCTGATGGGAATCGAAAATAACTTCCGGAAAATTCTCATTCAAATCAAAAACAACCTCAATGTCCTTGTTCTTGAGCTGCGAGTCGATCAGGGCAATTGAATTCTTGAGCACGCGGAGGAGAGAATCACTTTTCAGACAGGGAAGGGACGGCTTGGCGAAATCAAGCATCCCCTTAACCAGGGTTTTTATTCTATCGATCCCTTCCAGGGTATCGTCGATCAGCCCTTGGGCGGCATCGGCGCCCACTAATTTTTTGGCCAGCAGCCGGACGTTAAAGTTAATGCTGGTGAGCGGATTCCTGATTTCATGGGCAATGCCGGCGGACAGCTGGCCAAGGGAGGTCAGCCTGTCCATCCTCCTGATCAGTTCCTCGGTTTTTTTCTCCTCGGTCAGGTCGCGAATGATGAGCATCGCTCCGATCAGGTTGCGTTGATGATTCCTCAGCAAGGAAGAGGTGATTCCCAGAATTGCCGTGCTCCCCTCCCTGCCGCTCTTGCTGATCTCCTGGTAATCAACCACACTATGGTTATCGAGGGCAAGATTGATGATCCGGGCAATGTCTTCCGCAAAAACGTCGTCAGCCTTTCTGCCCAGGACATCCGTCCTCTTCAAGCCGAAGATTTCCTCGGTTCTGCGGTTGATCGAGGAGATCTCTTTTTTCAAATCGATGGAAACGACTCCATTGGGAGAACTTTCCAGGATATTTTCCCGGAAATTTCTCTCGGTCATCACCTGGCCGTACAACCGCGCATTCTTGATCAGACTCGCGGCATGACCGGCAAAGATCATCAATAATTTGAGGTCGTCCTCGGAAAAAGCACCCTTTTTGCCGCTTTCGACATTCAAGACGCCCAGCACACGCTTTTCACTGATCAGGGGAACCGCGAGCTGCGCGGCAACCCCTGCCCGGCCTTCCAGGCCTCTCGCTTCCTGCCTCACCTCGTTGACCAATGCCGGGACACCGCTTTGGGCCACCCAACCGACGATGCCCTCGCCGACCTTGAGTCTGCTGCCCGGTTCTCCCTCCCCCTGCTCATACCCCTTCCGGGAGGCGACCTGGAGCTGTTTGCTGTCCTCATCCAGCAAAAACAGGATGCACCCCGAGGCTTTGGTCAATTTGAACGCACTGGCAGTGATGACATTGAGCAATTTTTCGAGGTTAAAGGTGGAACTGGCCTTCTTGCCGATTTCCTGCAACGTCAGGAGTTGTTTGATTTTTTTCTGATTCTGCTCCTGCAGCCGGGCATTTTCGATGATGATGCTGGCCTGATTGGCAAAGGTCGAGAAGGCGTCGATATCCTTCCTGGTCAATTTCAGCCTGATGTCGTCTTTATCCGCCGTTATCAGGCCAATGATGTCTCTTTTAATTTTCAGCGGCACCGCAATCGTCGAAACGCGCCCCATAATCCGACTGACTTTCAGGTCAATGGGGGTTGCTCTCGGGTCGGTCAGGTAATCTTTGACGAAAATGGTTTTACCGAGCCCGGCCACTCTGGTTTCAACGCAGTCATGGTCATCGAGGCGGTACGGAAAACGAAGGGCCCGTTCCGAATCCTGCGGGTTGAAGCCATGGATATACCGGCATTCCAGCAGACCTCTGTCCTTGTCGGCCAGAAAGATGGCCAACCTTGTGAAGCCGAAAACCAGGGAGGACTCTTTGACGATGGAAGTCAGGATGGTATCCAGCGAGATGGGACGCGTCAAAAGACTGCTGATTTTATGAATCGAAGACAAGAGCTTGTCTTTGGTCTTCAAATCGGACAGATACGGGAGATCACGACCTGCCTGTTTTTTTGGCATAATTCCACCTTGGGGATCGCACTGCAAAAAATTCTTGCGAGGATATGTTTTTCAAAACAGGCCGTATAGACCATACAAACCGCGGCCCCGCACCTGATTCGTTTGCCCTCAAGCAAAACCTTTTTCCCTTTTCAGCCAGGCCTGATTATATTTCAGCGGCAACGGCGAAAGAAAGAGCAATCGTAACTATTCAGGTGGATAGGCTTTTACCTGCAGCCTGATAGGCTACAGCCTAATCAACCTGAACCGTTACCAGCAATCAACAATAACGCAGGTCCAGGCCTCAGGAAAAGACCCCGCATGCCCCCCTCACTCGCACCGCCTCCTCATTTTTCTCTGCGCGAATGCCGCATCTGCCCCCGGCAATGCGGCGTTGACCGGTTTGCCGGCCCCACCGGCTTCTGCCGCACCGATGCGGGTTACGGCCTGGCCTCGATCACCCTCCATCGGGGCGAGGAACCGGTGCTCGGCGGCAGCAGGGGCATCTGCAACGTTTTTTTCGGGCACTGCAACCTGCGCTGCCTCTATTGCCAGAATTTCCAGATCTCGCGCAACGACAGCCGGATCAGGGGTGTGGAGTGGTCGCTGACGACCGTGGTGCATGAAATTACCACCCTGCTCGATACCGGGGTGGACCGCCTGGGCTTTGTCTCGCCCTCGCACCTGGTGCCGCAGATGGCGGCCATCATCCGGGAAGTGCGGCACCAGGGATACCGGCCGGTGATCGTCTACAACTCCAATGGTTATGACCGGGTGGAAACCCTGCGGCAATTGGAACACCTGGTGGATGTCTATCTGCCGGACTGCAAATACATGGACCCGGTCCTGGCCGGGGAATGGTCGGGAGCGGTCGATTATCCGGGGGTTGCGGCCGCGGCCTTGCGCGAGATGTACCGCCAGAAGGGCAATATCCTCCATCTCGACGATAACGGTCTGGCCGAACGTGGCCTGATCGTCCGCCATCTCGTGTTGCCCGGGGCGGTGGCCAACAGCCTGGAGGTGCTCCGCTTCCTGGCCGACCAGCTCTCCAGCAGGATCACGCTTTCGCTGATGTCCCAGTACCGGCCGGTCGAGGCGGTGGCTGAGCTCGACCCCTTGAACCGGCGGCTTCTGCCCGAGGAATACGCCCAGGTGGTTGCCGAAATGGAACAATTGGGATTCACCGAGGGCTGGATCCAGGAGTTTGCCAGCGCCGACCATTACAACCCGGATTTCGACCGGGATTCGCCGTTCGGGGAATGACAGCGGCTCTGGAAATCGTCTTTCCCAGCGTGCAGGCAGGATGTTATGAGGGATATTGAGATTGGTTTCTGGTTCCTACGCTCCGCGTGGGAACGTGGATCTGACGCTCCGCGTCACTACTATCCGGACGCGGAGCGTCCCTTGAACGTTCCCACGCAGAGCGTGGGAACGGGCATATCTCTCACTGCGTTCGAGATGACATCCCGGCGGTGTCTTTTCGACGAGCGTAGCGAGGAGAAATATCATGTATTTTCAGCAGGATACCGTCAAGGAAAAATCGGCTGAACTTGAGTGGTAATCAGTTTTCTTTTTGAGCGGTCCGCAAGCGCCTCATCGCTTTTCGATCCGGTCGTCTATAGGCAAGATCCGCATATTGCCATCGAAATAGCAGTCGATTATCCTTTTGTCCGCTTCGAAGGCATACCCGATCCCCTCATGCTGGTTGCGATCTATCCATTGAAGCGCTGTTAAATCGTCTCCGGGCGCCTGATGCCCTCCCGCGGCATCCCCTATCAGCACGATGACAATGGTATGATGCAGATCATCGAGATGATTCGAAACCACATTGACTATCCCCCGGATTCGGATTGTCAGGCCGGTCTCCTCGAAAACCTCACGATGCGCGGTTTCAATAAAGGATTCCTCGTATTCGATATACCCGCCCGGCAAACACCATTTATCCCCATATCGGGTCGTTTTCGATCTCTTGCCAATCAATATTTCGCCGTCGGACGACCTGATGAGAATAGTAATGCCCGGGGTCGGATTCAGATAATTGATAAAATCGCATCTCTCGCATTTCTGTCGTTCGAATCTACCGAGCGAGTTCAGCCTGAGAGGCGCCCCGCAATGGGGGCAATAACGCAGACGCCTGTTATTGCCGGCCAAGCCGCTCGAATTGCTGAATACTTGAAACAGATTCATGAATGCCTCGGTTGCAGTTGGAAATGAGCTTCATCCTGTTGATATTACGAACGTATCATGGCAATGCCCCGCTCAGGCTTCGTGGAGCACCTTGGACACTTTGTTCAAAAGCTTTCTCGTTGTAAACGGCTTATGGATAAAGTCAATTCCTTCTATCAAAACACCGTGATGAACAATAACCTCATCGGTATACCCGGACATATAGAGCACCTTCGCTTCAGGATGGCTGCCCCGTATTTTCTCATACACCTCCGGCCCCTTCATGCCCGGCATCACCACGTCGGTCAGCACCAGATGAATATTGCTTTCCTGATCAACAGCCAGGGAAAGGGCATTTTCGGGGCTGTCGGCTTCGATCACCCGGTATCCGGCTTCGCGGAGAAGCGTGCAGACCAGGCTGCGCACCGCCGGATCATCTTCCACAACCAAAACCGTGGTTGCACTGCTCACGGGTTCGGCTTCCTGGATGACCTTTTCCTCTGTGACCACGCTGCCGGTGACCAACGGGAGATAGATTTTAAAGGTCGCGCCCTTACCCGGTTCACTGTCTCCAGCGATATAGCCCCCGTGCTGCTTGATGATACCGTAGGAGGTGGCTAACCCCAGGCCGGTGCCTTTCTCTTTCCCTTTGGTGGTGAAAAACGGTTCAAAAATATTCATGAGCGTTTCCTGGTCCATGCCGCAGCCGGTATCGCCCACCTCGATCATCGCATAGCTGCCGGCCTTCATCCCGGGAACCTGTTCCGCCCGCGCCGCACTGATTTCCTCCATGGAGGTCTTGATGGTCAGCACTCCGCCATCGGGCATGGCATCCCGGGCATTGACCGCCAGATTCATCAGCACCTGTTCCATTTGGGCCGTATCCGCTCGCACCAGGGGATTTTCCGGATTGAGCGAAAGCTCGAGTTTGATGTCTTCGCCGATCAACCGCCGCAGGAGTTTTTCAAAACCGGTTATGATCGCGTTGACGCTCGCGGTCTTCATTTCAAGAATCTGTTTGCGGCTGAAGGCCAGCAATTGCCGGGTCAGGTCGCTCGCCCGTTTGGCGGCATTGTAAATCGTTTCCAGATGTTCACGATGTGCACGCTTTACCTTGGCATCTTCCAGCATCAGCTCGACATAACCGAGAACGATGGCGAGCAGATTATTGAAATCATGGGCAACTCCGCCTGCCAATCTGCCCACGGCCTCCATTTTCTGGGCCTGGTACAACTGGCTCTCCAATTCCTGGTGCCGAAGCTGCGCCTGATGGAACTCGGTCATGTCGCGGACAAAGACCAGGGCACCATTTTGACCGCCGTACTCAAAGGGGACGGCGGAGGTCTCCACGTTGACGGAGGTATTATCCAGGCGTAGCATACAGATCTCAACCTGGCGGGGGATTACTCCTCTTCCCTGGTTCAGCTGTCGCATTCGTTCGCGGATACTCTCCTGAAAAGCCGGGTGGACTCGTTCGACAACCGATTTGCCGATCAGATCGTCTTTATGGTCGGCACCAAACAAATAAACCGCCGCTTGGTTGAGGTAGGCAAACCGTCCTTCGGTCTGGATATAAATGGCATCCGGCGCATATTCCACCAAGAGGCGGAACCGCTGCTCGCTTTCACGCAGGGTTGATTCAGCTACCTGCTGCGCGATCGCGGTCTCGGTCAGAATACGCCGCACCGATTCGATCTCCGCTATTGCCGGCCGGGCGGCGGCATTCGGGACCGACTCCACCAGACTTGTCAATGAACCCGTCAATTGGCGTCCGGCCGAACGTCCGACAATGACGCTCATCAAAGTGATGGCAAGTATTGCCAAGACCAGCGCAGCCGAGGCGATAATGACCGGTCGGTAATAAATCGTGCGGGGAATATCGAGAACCACCGACCAGGACGAAAGTGCGATGGGGACAATCCAGCGTCCTGAAAATTTTTCCGTTACCGGCCGGCGAATCATTTGAGGCGACGAGCGGTGCGCGATCGCCTTGTCCTTGCCATCGACCAAGGCCAACGACCACCCGCCGGGAAGTTCCACTTCGCCGAGGCGTTGCTGAAAATGGTTTGATTCGAGCGTGTTGATGAGCAGGAATCGAGTCTCTCCCGAGCGCAGCACCGGCACGACCACGGCGATCAACGGGTTTTCCGCAACCGATCCGGGCAAGAGGTCGCCAATGGCGGGTTTGCCGGTTTCGACCACGGCCGTTACGGCGCAATCGCTATTTGGTTTCGGCAGTTTGGGGAGCGCATCGCCAAAAGGCACACCGGTATTGAGGAACATCTGCATCGATACATCGACCAGGATCACATGGCCGCCGAGGCTCTGGTGAAAGGCCTGCGCTTCACGATACAGCTCGGCGCGACGGGACGAATCGTCCACCAGCGATGAAACCGCCAGCATCTGCAGGGCTGCAATACGAGTTTTAAGGTGTTCGTCGATGGTGATCGCAAAATCGATCGCCTTATCCGCCGCCCTTTCGTGACCCACCGTATTGAGGGTGCGGATGTACTGAATGGCTAATAAAAATGAGAGCAGCACCAGGGGCAGAACGCACCACCAGATTGACTTGGTCAAAAAATAAGACAGAGGCATGATCCTTTCCTTCTGTCCGGAGGCGGTCTGAGGATCGGGGAGAGTTGGCGGCGTCATGGTTACCTTCCGTTATCGGTTTGACACTGCTGAAATACAACCTGTCGCAACAGCAAGGCCGGTATGCCGGAGAACGTCAGCAGCTTCGAAAAAGCGGACCATGCTCTTTGCCAGGATTATGAAAGAAGGATAAGACGGAACTGGACGAATGCACTGTTTGCCATAAAAAATAAGCACCTGCCCGCCTTTTTGCCAAGCAGCGGGCTGTGCTTGAGGGGATGAGCCGCCGAGTGGCTTGAGCTCGATTTCCGGTTACGCCCTCGAAGGAAGGAAGAGGCCTTGATCATTGCCGCCAATTTCAGCGTGCGCGGGGATTCAGGGCAGGCGCAGAGGAGTGTCGTTTTCTATATCTGCGGTCCCAGCACCCTGAGGACTTCGGCCACGGTTGTCAGGCCGGCATGCACTTTATTCCTGGCATCTTCGATCAGAAAAACCATCTTTTCCCGGGCCGCGGCCTTGCGGAGATTAACGATGCTTTCCCCGGAGGTCAGAAGCTCGATAAAGAGATCGTTAATGACAAGCAGCTCGTGGATCGGATATCGGCCGGAATAGCCGGTATTATGGCAACGCTGACACCCTTTGCCGCGATAGGTCTTCAGTTTCACTTCACTGAACAGCGGCCCCAGACGGTTGAGTATTTCCGGATCGACTTCCTCCGGCGCCCGGCAATGCGGGCAGATTTTGCGGACCAGGCGTTGCGAGATAATCCCCTTGAGCGCCGAGGCGATGATATAGGGACGCAGTTCCAGGTCAATCAGCCTGGAGATCGTTTCTATCGCCGAATTGGTATGGAGGGTGGAGAACACCTGATGCCCGGTCAAGGCGGCGTTGAAAGCGACCTTGGCCGTTTCCACATCACGTATTTCGCCCAGAAGAATGACATCCGGGTCCTGCCGCAAAACAGTGCGCAAAACTGTGGCGAAGTCCAGGCCGATCTTATCCCGGATGGCCACCTGCGATGCGCTGTCGAAATAATACTCGATGGGATCTTCAAGGGTTACGTAATTTTTCTCCGCTGTGGCCTCATGCTGCAGCAGGGAATACAGGGTGGTGGTCTTGCCGCTGCCCGTCGGGCCGGTGGCAAGAATAATCCCCTGGGGGATATCGATGATATTGAGGACTTTGGCGAGATTGGCCTTGGAAAAGCCCAGTTCCGCAACGCTGTGAATAGAGGCGTTGCGGTCCAGCAGCCGCATGACCACCTTTTCGCCGTTCATGGTGGGCAAGGTTGAAATTCGCATGTCGACGATTTTCATCGGCGTTTTCACGGTGATCCTGCCATCCTGCGGTTTCCGCCTTTCGGAGATATCCATCTCGGCCATGATTTTAATCCGGGAGACCAGAGAACTCAGATATTCCAAAGGGATCTGGATCTTGTCCACCAGAATGCCGTCGATACGAAAGCGGACCACAATGTTCTTCGCCCTCGGCTGGATATGGATATCGCTGACCTCGTTGCGGACCGCCTCGATGAGGATGGCGTTGACAAGCCGGATGGCCGGCGGATCTTCGGTGCTGCGCAACAGTTCGGCCAGCGGGAGATCATCCTCTTCTTCGATGACAACCTCAATGGCATCGAAAGGATCGGCGTACGAGGCGACGGTCTCGATATCCCTCAAGGAAACCGTGGTCGATTCCTCGCCATAGACCGCGGTGATCTTGCTCTCCAGCGCCATCAGGTCGGTAAGCACAATCTCGACCTGCAGTCCTGTGATGAAACGGAGACTGTTGATCATGTCCTGATCGGTCGGGTCGGCGGCGGCAAGAAGCAGTTTTCTCTTGCCCTGCAGCTTGAGCGGCAGCACCTGGTGGCGGATGCAGAAGGTCCGCGGAATCAGTTCCGTCACCCTCGGGTCGACCTGGATCTCGGGAAGGGCGACTTCTTCGAGCATCAGTTCTTTTTTGAGCAGCTGATGAATCTTTTGCTCGCTCACCCAGCCCTTATCGAGGATAAGACGCAGCATCGAGTCTTTTTTGTTGGCGTGAAGCTGGTAGAGTTTCTGGGCCTGCAGCTCGTTGATCAAACCATGCTGATGCAACAGGGAAGGCAGCCGGCTCTTGCTCACCAGGGACATCTTCGACAGGGCCTCCATCTCCTTGCTCTGCCGGTTGTTGATGCTGAGGAGCTCCTTGTTTTTCTTGATAATATCGAATTGTTCCAGGGCCAGGGCGACCGTGACCCGCAGGTCGTCATCCTGAGCCGGTTTGAGGATGAAGCGGTAGACCGCCCCCTCCTTGATCGCTCCCATTATGGCCGTGGTATCCGCATGGCCGGTCAGCATGATCCGGATGGTGTCCGGATACTGCTCCCGGATTTTCTGCAGCAATTCCGCCCCGGTCATACCGGGCATCATATGATCGGAGATGATCAGTTGAAAGGTTCTCTGCCGCAGAAGGTCAAGGGCTTCCTTGCCGCTGGAAGCCGTTTCGATCGCATAATTCTCCTTGCGGAAGACGCGTCTCATTGAAGCGAGGACATTGGGATCGTCATCGACGATCAGTATGCGGTAGGGAGCATCCTCCTGTTCAGCCTTGGGTTCGGGTTGCCCCTCGCCGGTAAAAAGCGATGTGTAATCAGTCATATATATTACATTCTATTAGTAGCGCCGGATGATATCGGCACGTGAAGACGGTCCCTGCCTCAGGGGGAAGCCCTTTCTTCATGCTTATCCCCCCTCATGCGCACTCTTAATTTCAACCGGCAGGAAAATCGTGAAAACGGAACCTTTTCCCGGCTTGCTCCGCACCTCTATCCTGCCGTGGTGGGCCTTGATGACATCATGAACCACGCTCAAGCCCAACCCGGTTCCCTTGCCCACCTCCTTGGTCGTGAAAAAAGGATCGAAGATGCGCGGGAGATCCTTTTCTTGGATACCCGCGCCCGTGTCGGCAATGGAAACACAGATGAACCCGTCTTGCTCAAAGGTCCTGATGACCACTTTTCCTTTCCCTTCGATGGCCTGCGCTCCGTTCTGGATAAGGTTGTAGAAGACCTGCCCCAGATGGGCCGGATAGCACAGAATGGACGGCAGGTCGGCGAAATCCTGCACAATCTCGATCCGTTCATCAAGCTGGGGCTTGAGCATGTTCAGCACCGAGACCAGCCGGGCGTTGATATCATCCAGGTTCCGCTGCAGCTGATTGATATTGGAGAAAAATTTTAAATCAGAGACTATGGAGGCGAGCCGTGCCACTCCGTCAAGACAGGAACCGAGAAGGACGGGAAAATCTTCCCGGATATAATCGACATCCGTCTTTTTCCAGGAATCGCGCACGGCCTCAAGGTCCTCGCCGTGCTGGACCGCTGCAAAAAACGACTCCAGGTCGCGAAGATAGTCCCCGGCTGCCGCAAGATTGTTCTGGATATAGGCAAGCGGCGTGTTGAGTTCGTGGGCAACGCCCGCCGCCAGTTGACCGACCGAGGCCAGTTTTTCCGACAGGAAGATCTTTCGCTCCGCTTCTTTGATCTCTTTGACCTGGGCCGCCACCTTTTCTTCCAGTTTTTTCGCCAGCTCCCGGTACCGGGTCTCGGATTCCTGAAGTTCCGCGTGCTTCTCCTGCAGCGCTTCAAAATCGGCGATCATGGTTTCGACATGGAGCTCCGAGGCCATGCGGTACCGCACGGCCTCCTTTAACAGCAGCAGAAAGATCCCGGCGCACCCCTTGAGCTGATCGGGACTGGCTGTCCGTGACTCCAGAGAGCCTATCGGTTCAAGCTCCCACAATATTTCCTGACGTCGCAGTCCCGGTTTGGGGGAGTCTCCCGGTCCGACAATCTCAATATCGCAATTGAGGGCAAGAGACAGGGCTCGTCTGATCCTGTCCAGGTCGTTTTCCGAGAAGACCTCGGATAATTGCAGCTGTCTGTCGAATCGACCGCTCTCCTTCATCATCACTCCTCTCAACGCTCGGTTTCCCTGAAGGAGACATCACCCATTATCGCCTTGACGAATCCGGCGCATTCGAGGTCATGGTCTTGGGACAGATTATACTGTTCGTCCAGCCGGGCGTAGACCTGGACCAGCAATTGCATGAAGGTGGTCAGGACCCCGTGACCGGTCAAGGCGATGGAAAAGACCAGCGGCCAGGGCATCTTGGCCCACCGCGCCAGAATCTCCTCACGCGACAGAATATTGCCAAGGTCTCTCTTGTTAAACTGGACGACCAGGGGCAGGTTTTGAAAATCCAGTCCTACCCGGGCCGCGTTTTCGGCGAGATTTTGAAAGGCTTCGCCATTGTTGATCGACTGATCCACCTGCGAGTCGGCGACAAAGACGACGCCGTCGGCCCTGGACAAGACCGCTTTTCTGGTGGAATCATACTGCACCTGCCCGGGAACGGTGAAAAGTTTGAGCTTAACCAGCAGACCCGAGGCGGTTTTAAATCCCAGGGGCAGAAGATCAAAAAACAGGGTTCGGTCGTCTTTTGTTTCCATGGTCATCAATTCGCCGGTAAGCTCAGGCTGCAACTGGTCATGGAGGCAGATGAGATTGGTGGTTTTGCCGCTTAACGCCGGGCCGTAGTAGACAAGTTTTATCACCAGCCTGGAATCGTCATTTTCAAACTGACTCATATCGCCGTCACCTGCTTTTTTGGGGGAAGGAATGGTTTCCGGTGGTTAATTTGTAAAACAAGGGCATACGTTCGGGGCTTCCCCCTAGCCGCTCGCGGATAAATAATACCGGCAAGAGCAACCAAAGCCGACAATCAATGACGCCTATTCATGAACTGCTCAACCGAATCCGGTGGGACAAGGAATATGCGAACGCCGAGTTCCTGATCGGATATTACGACCGTCTTGAGGATGCCCTGTTTTTTGTGCCCCTCGAGCAGGTCGTTCAAGAACCGGGCAATCATTTCTCGGTGAGGATCGTGGACGACGAAGGCGTCGTCCATCCGGTGCCGTTTCATCGGATCAAGGCGGTGTATCGTAATGGCGAACTTATCTGGAAACGTCGACATTAGCCTGCGAGGCATTGCTATCGTTCTTGCCAACGCGGGGGCCGTTTTTCAAGAAAGGCCTGTACGCCTTCCTTGGCGTCCCGGGTGGTGCAGAGACGGGCAAAAGCCTCGTTCATCAGATCGAACTGCCGATGGTAATCCATGTCTTCCGAGGTATAAAAACCTTTTTTGGCGATCTGGATGGCCAGAGGACTCTTTTTCGCCAGGGTTTCGGCCCACAGTTGCGTCTCGGATTCCAATACTTCCTTGTCCACGACCCGATTAAGCAATCCCATCGCCTGCGCTTCGGGGGCCTTGATCAGTTCGCCAAACAGCAGTAGTTCCAGGGCTTTTTTTCGGCCCACGCAGCGCGCCACCGGAATGATCGGGCCCACGCAGTTCAAGCCGACATTAATGGCGGTCAGGCCCATCTTGGTGTTGGCCGCGGCAATGGCGAGATCGGCGGCGGCAACCAGGCCCATGCCGTTGGCGACGGCAACCCCGTGCACCTGGGCGATCACCGGCTTCTTCATGCGGGAAATGACCACCAGCGGCTGCTCCATGTGCTCGATCCAGGCCTGGTATTCCATGGCGGTTTTATCGGCCAGCTCGGTAATGTCGATACCCGCGCAAAAGGCCTTGCCGGCTCCTTTGATGATCACCACCCGGACCAGGGGGTCGGAATCCATGGCCGTCAGCGCCCGGGTCAACTCTTCGGCCAACAGGCTGTTGAAGGTGTTTAACTGGTCCGGACGATTCAGGGTAAGGGTCGCGACGAAACGCTGGCCGATTTCAACAATAAGATGGGTGTAGGACATTTTTTCCTCCTGATCAGTTGTCAACCCTTTCCGGGTTCCTTGAAGGGCCTTGCCCGGGTTGATCAGAGATACATCCCCGGAATCAGCACCTCTTGCTCAACTTATTTTACGGTGTTTCATCCTCCAGCACATTCTTGAGGAGGGTGGCAATCCCCTTCTTGGTCATGGGTTTCATGGCAAACCCTTTGATTCCGCAGCTCTTTACCTGCTCCTCGTTGACGAGATTGCTGTAACCGGTGCAGAGGATGATCGGCAGGTCCGGCCGGATCGCCAAGATCCTTTGGGCAAGACCCATTCCGGTGAGCCCCGGCATGGTCTGGTCGGTGATCACCGCGTCGAACCGGTCCGGTTGATTCTGAAAATCGCTCAAT
>Ga0074197_1001560_pt1 | contig 18866 bp, 16 predicted proteins | sample EPASupsiteSAE305_FD_64526 | JGI IMG/M metagenome (GOLD analysis project Ga0074197, IMG submission 64526) | Bioremediated contaminated groundwater microbial communities from EPA Superfund site, New Mexico - SAE3-05 reassembly with SPADES | ecosystem: Environmental > Aquatic > Deep subsurface >...
CATGGGCGCCGGATGCAATGCCGTGCCCGGCAGCCTCAACCCCGATCAGGCGGACACCGGTATCCTTTAAAAAGGGGAAGAACAGCCCCATGGCGTTACTGCCACCACCAACGCAGGCCACCAGGGCATCTGGCAGGCGTCCTTCAACCTTCTTGTGTTGCTTTTTTGCCTCAGTACCGATTACCGACTGAAAATCACGCACCATCATCGGATAGGGGTGTGGTCCAGCCACGGTGCCGATCACGTAGAAGGTGTTACGGATATTGGTGACCCAGTCCCGCAGCGCCTCGTTCATGGCATCCTTGAGGGTGGCAGTGCCGGCAGTCACCGGATTGACGGTGGCCCCCAGCAGCTTCATCCGGAAGACGTTCAGGGCTTGACGCCGGATATCCTCGGCACCCATGAACACCTCGCACTGCATGCCGAACAGGGCTGCAATGGTGGCGGTGGCCACCCCGTGCTGACCGGCACCGGTCTCGGCGATCACCCGTTCCTTTTTCATCCGCTTGGCAAGCAGACCCTGGCCAATGGTGTTGTTGACCTTATGGGCGCCGGTATGGTTTAAGTCTTCCCGTTTCAGATAGATCTTGGCACCACCCAGTTGCCGGGTCAGTTTTTCGGCAAAGTAGAGCGGCGAAGGACGGCCCACATATTCCCGCAGGTAATACTGGAACTCCTGCTTGAATTCGCGGTCATTTTTATAGTGAGCATAGGCCTCTTCCAGCTCCTTCAGGGCTGGCATCAGGGTCTCAGGCACATACCGGCCACCATGGATGCCGAAGTGGCCGTGTTTATCTGGTTGTTTCATTGATAATCCTCATGTTTGTTATTTTGACCAGTCATTGCAGATGACTTCAGCCTGTTTCAGCACCAGCTCAACAGCATCTGCCTGCTTATCCGGCGGATATTTCCATTTTTGCAGTGTCCGCCGCACCAGAATCCGTAACCGTGCCCGCACACTCTCTCGCACCTGCCAGTCAACCGTGGTACTATTACGCAGTTTTTCGGTTATCTCAACTGCAATCTTCTTCAGGATTTCATCGCCAAGTTCCTGCAGGGCGCTCTCATTATTAGCCAGGGCGTCATAGAAAGCAATCTCATCCTGACTCAACCCCAGCGCTGCCTCGCGTTCAAGTACTGCCTGGAACTCCCGCGCCATCTGTATCAGTTCTTCAATCACCTGTGCAGTTTCAATGGCCCGGTTGTGATAGTTGCGCAGGGTTTCAAGCAGCCGGTCAAGGTACTTCTTCTCCTGCACCACGTTATTGCGAGACCGTGCCCTGATTTCATCGCGCAACAGCTTTTCAAGCAGTTCCACGGCCAGATTGCGGCTCTTCATCTGGCGGACATCTTCCAGAAATTCGTCGGAAAGTAGTCCGATGTTGGGCTTGTCCAGTCCGGCCAGGGCAAAGATGTCAGCCACCCCGTCAGACACAATGGCATTATCAAGAATCTGCTTGAGGATACCGTTCTTCTCTTCGCTGGTCCGTTTTGCATCTACGGTGGTGAACTTTGTGATAGCCGCTTTAATGGCCGAGAAAAAGGCGATCTCCTTGCGCAGGGGAACTGCCTCATCCAGTGTTGCGCAGAGCGAATAGGCCTTGACCAGCAGTTGCATGGTGTCAATAAAACGCTGCTTGCCGTCAGGTAGACCCAACAGGTGGTTGGCGCAGGGCACCAGTAACAGAGAAGCCTCTGTTTCAAAACTACTGTAGTCGCAACCACGCATCATATCACGCACAATCGACAGTTTTTCAAGCAGCACAGACAGGGCTTCCGATGCGTTATGGGTCGGGTCGCCCTTGCCTTTAGCATCGGTATAGGTCTTGAGCGCCGTCTTCAGCTCATTGGCAATGCCGATGTAATCCACCACCAGTCCGCCCGGCTTGTTCTTGAACACCCGGTTCACGCGGGCAATGGCCTGCATCAGATTGTGCCCCTTCATAGGCTTGTCAACGTACATGGTGTGGCAGCAGGGGGCATCGAAGCCGGTCAGCCACATATCTCGTACAATCACCAGCTTCAACGGGTCGTTGGCATCCTTAAACCGTTTTTCCAGACGCTTTTTGACCTGCTTGCTGTAGAGATGAGGTTGCAGCAGCGGCTTGTCGGCTGCCGATCCGGTCATCACCACCTTGATTACGCCCTGCTCGGGATCGTCACTGTGCCAATCAGGCCGTAGTGCCACAAGGGCATTGTACAGATGGGCGCAGATCTCCCGGCTCATACAGACGATCATAGCTTTACCATCCAGGCTGGCAGTACGGGTTTCAAAATGCTCTACCAAATCACGGGCCACCTGCTGCAGCCGTGGTTCAGCCCCCACCAGCTTTTCCAGTGTTGCCCACTGGCTCTTGGTCTTTTCGCGGGTGGCGATATCTTCCTCATCTTCCACCACCTCATCGACCTGCTCATTCAGTGCGTCAATTTCAGCCTGATTCACATCCAACTTGGCCAGGCGACTTTCATAGAAGATCGGCACGGTGGCGCCATCATCCACCGCATCCTGAATATCGTAGATGCTGACGTAATCGCCGAACACCGCGCGGGTGTCCTTATCCTCCAGGGCAATCGGCGTGCCGGTGAAACCGATGAAGGTTGCGTTGGGCAACGCATCCCGCAGATGCTTGGCATAGCCGAAAACGTATCTGCCGCTCTTCTCGTCAAAGCGCCCCTTCATGCCATACTGGCTGCGGTGTGCTTCATCGGAGATCACCACCAGGTTGGCTCGGTCGGAAAGCAGCGAGTGCTGCTGCTCCTCATCCAGCAAAGCAAACTTCTGAACCGTGGTAAAAATAATCCCGCCGGCCTGACGCGAGGCCAGCATTTCTCTCAGATCATCCCGGCTGCCTGCCTGTAACGGCGTGGTTATCAGTAATTCAACCGCCCCACTGAAGGTGCTGAACAACTGGCCATCAAGATCGTTGCGGTCGGTAACCACCAGCAGGGTCGGATTCTTCATCTCCGGTTGCTGTAACAGTTTGCCAGCATAGCAGACCATGGTAATGCTTTTGCCTGATCCCTGCGTATGCCAGACAACCCCGGCCTTACGCGATCCGGCCTGAACCTCTTTACCGTAGGTGGCCCGTTCTTCACGCACCTCCAGCAGCCCCTTTTCCGGCGATGATGCCGCAATCATCGTGGCCCGCACCGCCTCGCGCACAGCATGAAACTGGTGATACCCGGCAATCTTTTTGATCACCTCATCGCCATCCTGCTCAAACAGTACAAAATAGCGAAGGAAATCCAGGAACAGTTCCGGCGCAAAAAAACCGCGCACCACCGTCTCCAGCTCCAGTTGCAGGCGGGGCCGGTCATTTTCATTGGCAATTGTGCGCCAAGGCAGCATCCGTTCGGCATTGGCCGACAAAGAGCCAACCCGCGCCGTCCAGCCATCGCTGATAACCAGCGCAGCATTGCTGTTGAACAGGTCGCTGATCTCTTCCTTGTAGGTCTGTAACTGGTTAAAGGCATCCCAGACATCAGTCTGTTCATTGGACGGGTTCTTCAGCTCAATCACCGCCAGCGGCAAACCGTTGATGAAGACCACAATATCGGGCCGTCTCGGTTGCTTACTGCCGGTAACGGTAAACTGGTTCACCACCAGAAACTCGTTGTTGCGTGGGTTGGCAAAGTCAATCAGGTGGGCCAGATCAATCTTCTTGGTATCACCGTCGGTAAACTCAACCGTCACGCCGGAGAGCACCAGACGGTGAAAGCTACGGTTACGCAGCACGGTTTGCGGTTCACTGATGGTTTGCACAGTATGGAGCGCCTGATCCAGAGCACCGACGGGAATCTGTGGGTTTATGCGCACCAGGGCTGCCAGCAGACGATCATGCAGAATCACCTGACGGTAGTCGGCGCGTTCAGGCGCATCGCTATCCGGGGCAATATCCGGTCCATGCACCCACTGCCAGCCGGCTTCCTGAAACCAGCGGATACACAGGTCTTCAAGTTGTTGTTCGTTCATCATGCCTGGCTGCCTTTATTACGCTTGTCGTACAAGTCTACAGTAGATTGGACTTGATCCTGCCGGATGAATAGGTTACAGATATCGGTAATATGACCGGCGCCTCTGCACATTGTGTACGCGTCGGTTCTCATTTGTACGGTCACTCTCAGTTCACCGCAAGCTCACCGGAAAGCAGTTTGGGGAGCAGGGTGTCGCGGAGGGTGGCGAGAGTTCGGTTTTGAATCACACTCGACCGAATTTCGTCCAGCAACGGCTTAACTTGCAGCTCAAAGGTTTCAAGTTGCTTGTTTGGCGGTTTGATGCAGGTGACAGTTTCAAATGTGGTTTGCGTGATGGTGTCAAACACAGCGCCATGCGTATTGCGTTTAAGCGTCTCCACAGCCTCGCTCAGGTTGAAGTAATTGAAGCAACTTCCGATGCCACTGGCTCCAATTATCCCATAGCAAGACTGATTCATGGCCATTTCCTTGCCGACCATCGCGAGTTTCCCAACGGTGCCGCGAGCAGAAATGATTGTTGCCCCAACCGGAAGTAATTTTGTAGAGCTTTTCTGAAGCCCCAAACTGGTAATCTTTTCTTCAGTATCAACAACCCATACATCCCCATCGGAAGGCACATCCTTTACCGAGAACCAAAGTACATCGCCACCCCAATAGTTTGCCTCAGAGCGTTTTGGTGTACCGCCGCCAACGATCTGAATCATTTTTGATAGTGGCTCAACCACCCACCCATTCGGAATTTCCCCCAGCTCTGAATCAACCATTTCATCAGGGAACAGCGCTGCCGTGGCGGCAAGCTGCTGGTACTGCTCTGGCGGAAGCTGATCAAGCCCGGCATCGGTCTTGCCGCTAATGGCGCTCATGGCTGCGCGTAGCGGGTCGCGGCTTTCCTGCTTTGCAGCAATCTTGGCTTTGACCGGGTCAAAGTCTACAAACCAGCTTTTGAAAAGAGCCTGTGCCATCTGTTCAAGGGTCTGGTTGATACGGCGGTTGATGTCGATTTTGTCTGACAACGAACTCAATACTTCAGCAATCTGATCCTCGGAACCAGGATGTCGAGGGATTTTCAACTCTTTTAAAACAGGAATGCGAACATTGCTAACTGTGGAACCTGTCCCCTCATTCCAGGAAATTTCATGCTGAACCGCAGGTGACTGCAATGCAAACAATAGATATTTACCATTCACATCAGTCTTAGGTCTTAGTAAAACCTGTCGCTGCCCAAGGCAACACCGCAAGCCTTCAGGGATCATACATACGTCACCCATTGGGGCTTCCCTCGTAAAAACAATGTCACCAGCACGAGGAGCCGCTCGTTTTATTCTATGGGCGAAATGCTCTTCGTCCGTATAACTTGGGTCGGAGATGTCTAAACGACCGTTTTTAATATTCTGATTTCTTAAGACTATAACGCCAGTCTCAGTCCACTCAGGCGTTGAGTGTGGACAGTCGGCGATAAGCTCACACATCTCATCAAGTGTGCTGGTGTCCATATTTCAATCCTTCCCGGCGTCTTTTTTTAACTTCTGGAATTGCTTTTTCCAAGAAGCCGGGGGACTCATGCAAATTCCATCTGTACGACAGAATGCACAGACTTCAGGCATAAGGTTCTTGCCACAAATATCTGGTTTGGTATGCCTACAACCAACCGTCTTTTTTTCTGTGTCCTCTAGCTTAAGAGGGTCATGAAAAGGGTTAATATTTTTCATGATTCCTCCAGCCCATATCCCAACCCCGCCAGGTTCTTCTTGATCTCGCCCTCAAGCTTCGTGCTCTCGGCAAACTGTTCTGCCAGTCGTTCCGTCATTTCAGCACCTCCAGCACTCGCTCAATAATGCTCAGAGATGCCTTGTCCATACGCGAGAAGGCAAACCACTTCTTGCCCAGGTCTTTCAGCGACGCGCCGATGTGGTAGATGGTTTCGCCATCGATAATCAGAAAGCGGTCATGGCTATGCGGAAAAATCTCAACCCTGATGGGAGGGTACTGGCTGTTGTGTTTTTTTAGATCCTGCTCAAATTGAGGGTTAATATTTTTTGTTAAAACAGTGGCACTGACACCTTCCTGGCGCTTGGCAAGCTGGAGCAACACACTATCATCAATAAAGTTGTCGATCAGTACGATTGAACACTTGGCGCTGCGCAGTAGGTCATTGACGAAGACATAGGCATCGAATACCTGCCCGTCAAAGAAGACGCCCTGTGCCGGTGGTATGTTTCCGGTTTCCAGGGCAGTAAATAACTGTTCAAAGCGGTCATCAGTCCTGATTTCATGGGCTATCTGGCGCTTTTCAAGGGTTTCAATCCGATCTAGCAACGGAGCGCTGACGGCCAGCAGGCGGCGCATGGAAACAAATGCCTGCATGATCTGGATACTGACCTTCACTGCCGTGTCACTCCGCAGGACAGCGGAGAGCATGGCAACGCCCTGCTCGGTAAAGGCGTAGGGGGAAGCTGATGCGTGCTTGAGTGTCTCGAACCGGTCGCAATTTGCGACCAGTTCATTTTTCTCCACCTCTGTCAGTTGAAATCTGAAGGTTTCAGGAAAGCGATCGATATTTCGCCTGACCTGCTCGCCAACTCTTTTTGGCTCTACACCATACAGATGAGCCAGATCTCGGTCGATCATGACCTGGATGCCACGAATGGTAAAGATCCGTTGTTCGATGCCAAAATCAGTTGTCAAGCTGGTGCTATCCAAAAGTTCAGAACCCATAACCCAACCCCGCCAGGTTCTTCTTGATTTCTGCTTCCAGCTTGTCGCTCTGGTCAAACTGTTCTTTTAACTGTGCCGTCAGCCGCGTCATTTTGTCAGCGAAGAGTTCTCCATCGTCTTCCTGCTCTTCCGCACCCACATAGCGCCCTGGCGTCAGCACATGCTCGTGCTTGCGAATATCGTCCAGCGTAGCAGAGAAGCAAAAACCGGGGATGTCACAGTACTCCCCCTCACCCCGGCCCTCTGCCGCAAGGAGAGAGGGAACATGGTGCTGCCAAGCGTGGAAGGTGTCGCTGATCTTACGGATGTCCTCTGTCGTAAAATCCCGCAGTACCCGGTCTTTCATGTAGCCAAGCTGGCGGGCATCAATGAACAGGAACTGGCCTCTCCGGTCGCACTTCTTCTTGTCCAGGTTAAAGCCGTTGGCCTTGTCGCGGCTTAGAAACCAGATGCAGGCCGGTATCTGGGTGTTGGTGAAGAGTTGGCCGGGCAGGGCCACCATACACTCAACAAAGTCATCCTCAATCAGTTTTTTGCGGATTTCCCCTTCATTGTTGGTGTTGCTGCTCATGGAGCCGTTGGCCAGCAGCAAAGCCATGCTGCCGGTGGGGGCCAGGTGGTGGAGCATATGCTGCAGCCAGGCAAAGTTGGCGTTGCCCTGTGGCGGGGTACCGCAGATCCAGCGCGGGTCATTGGCCAGTTTTTCGTTCCACCATTCCTTCATGTTGAAGGGCGGGTTAGCCATGACGTAGTCAGCGCGCAGGTCGGGGTGCAGGTCGTTCAGCAGGGTGTCGGCCGGTTGGCCGCCAAAGTTGAAGTCAATGCCGCGAATAGCCATGTTCATGGCTGCCAAACGCCAGGTGGTGGGGTTGCTCTCCTGTCCGTAGACGCTGATCTGTCCGGACTTTCCATTGGCTACCTTGCCGCCGTGCTGCTCAATAAACTCTTCACTCTGCACGAAGAAACCGCCGGAGCCCATGGCTGGGTCATACACCCGTCCCTTGAACGGCTGGAGCATCTCCACAATCAGGGTAACGATGCTCTTGGGGGTGTAGTATTGGCCGCCTTTCTTGCCTTCGGCCAGGGCAAACTGCCCCAGAAAGTATTCGTAGACATGGCCAAGGATATCTTTGCTCTTCAGGTTAAGGGGCTGGCCGTTGTACTCCCTGGCGTGAAACTGCGTGTCAGAGAAGTGAGCGATCAGGTCGGCCAGTTTGTGAGAGTCAATCTGGGTGCGGGCAAAGTCCTTGTTGAGCACATTCTTGAGTTTTTTTTCGTTTTCCCGCTCAATGGCCTCCATGGCGTTGTCGATCAGCCAGCCGACCGAGCGCATCTCCTCCGGTTCATCCTTGCCCTGCTTGTTCCAGGGCAGTGGAGCCTTGGGCGGCAGCTGGGCACAATCGCGCAGGATTTGCCAGCGGGCTTCAAGTGGTACCCAGAAGACGTTTTTCTCGGTGTAATAATCGCGTACTTCAAGTTCTGCCTGCAGGGCCTGGTCGTAGCTGTCGCCGTACTCGGTCGGGTCAAGGTAGTAGTCGTGGTTTGGGTTTTGAAACTGCTCGCGCAGTTCATTCTGACGCTCTTCAAAGGCATCGGAGACGTATTTCAGGAAAATCAGCCCCAGTATGACGTGCTTGTAGACCGCAGCATCCAGGTTGGAGCGCAGCTTGTCGGCGGCGGTCCAGAGTTTTTTCTCAAGATCGTTAAAGAACTGTTGTTCCTGGTTGTTCACAAAACCTCCAAACATAAAACGCGAACAGACAGTAGCTATTCGCGTTCAGAAACAAAATAATTACAGTTGTTACGCTTCCTTTGCATTGCGTATAAACTCTCGTACCTTGTCTGCATCTTTTTTACCGGGTACAGATTCAACCCCGCTGGAGACATCAACGGCATAGGGACCTACTTGGCGGATTGCTTCAGCAACATTATCCGGGGTCAGGCCACCAGCCAGTACAATCCGGTGACCACGTGTCATCGCCTCGCGGGCGATCTCCCAGTTAAAACTCATGCCGGTGCCGCCATAGAATGACGGTGAATAGGCATCCAGCAGGCAACCGGATATACGGTAATCGGCGATCGGATCAAGACAGGTCAGGGAACGGACCCGAAAGGCCTTCATGACCCGCTGCTCAATCTTTCTGCAGTAGTCCGGTGTCTCATCACCATGCAACTGTACCAGTCCCAGCCTGCAGTTCCGGCTGACCTGATTGACAACTTCAGGTGCTTCGTTCACAAACAGCCCCACCGCCTGCACAAACGGTGGCAACAGGCTGATGATCCGGGCTGCCTCTTCAGGGAAGATGTGGCGTGGGGATTCTTTGTAAAAGACAAACCCCAAGGCATCCGCGCCCGCGTCAACAGCGGTCAGGGCATCCTCGGGGCTGGTTATGCCGCAGATTTTAACTTTGATCATCGAATTTTAACACAGAGACACAGAGATACGGAGAAAACAAAAAAATCCCCTAAAAATACCTTTCTCTGTGTCTCCGTGACTCCGTGTTTGATGGTTTTTTACAGTTTAACCTTCGGTAGATGCTTCAGTGACTCCTGCACCATCTCCGCCGGATACTCATAGTCTTCCAGGTTGCCAGCCAGATAGTTGTCATAGGCGGTCATATCCATGAAGCCGTGGCCGGACAGGTTGAACAGGATGGTCTTCTCCTTACCCTCTTCCTTGGCCAGCAGTGCTTCGTCAATGGCTGCTCGTATCGCGTGGGATGATTCCGGCGCCGGTACAATACCCTCTGTCTTGGCAAACAGGATTGCGCCTTCAAAGCAGCCGGTCTGCATTACGGCGCGAGCTTCAATCAGGCCGGCATTGTAGAGCTGTGAAACCAGCGGTGATTCACCATGGTAGCGCAGACCACCGGCATGGATGCCAGGGGGCATGAAGTCATGTCCCAGGGTGTACATCTTGGCAATCGGTCCCAGCTTGGCGGTATCGCCGTAATCAAAGTCGTAGACACCCTTGGTCAGGGTAGGGCAGGAAGCAGGTTCTACCGCCAGGCAACGGACCTGCTTGCCAGCAGACTTGTCAGCCAGGAACGGGAAGGCCAGACCGGCAAAGTTGGAGCCGCCGCCACAGCAGGCGATCACCACATCAGGGTAATCCCCAACCATCTTCATCTGTTCAATCGCCTCTTGTCCAATCACGGTCTGGTGCATACAGACATGGTTCAGCACACTGCCCAGGGCATAGTTGGTATCACTATGGGTAGCTGCATCTTCCACTGCCTCAGAGATGGCAAGGCCCAGACTGCCGTTGGAGTCCGGGTTTTCGGCCAGAGCCGCGCGGCCAGCCTCGGTCATTTCAGAGGGGGAGGGGTATACCGTGGCGCCCCACATCTGCATCATGGATTTGCGATAAGGCTTCTGGAAGTAGGAAACCTTGACCATGTAGACCGTGCATTCCAGACCAAACAGGGAACAGGCCAGCGATAGGGAACTGCCCCATTGTCCGGCACCGGTTTCGGTTGCCAGACGCTTGATTCCGGCCTGCTTGTTGTAAAAAGCCTGGGGAATGGCCGAGTTTGGCTTGTGTGAACCGGCCGGAGAGACCCCTTCGTACTTGTAGTAGATCTTGGCCGGAGTACCGAGGGCTTTTTCCAGACGGTGTGCCCGGAACATGGGGGATGGCCGCCACATGGTGTAGATATCACGCACCTGTTCAGGGATGTCGATCCAGCGCTGGTTGGACATCTCCTGCTCTAGAATGGCAGGCGGGAAGATGGCCAACAGCTCTTCCGGCGTTACCGGTTCTCCGGTACGGGGGGAAATAACCGGCGCCAGCGGGCCTGGCAGGTCAGGGATGATGTTGTACCACTGGGTCGGTAATTTGTCTTCAGGCAGTATTATCTTGGTCTGCATGTTGATTGCTCCTATTCCAAATTATCTTCGATTCTGATCAATCGGCTCTTTTCGCTGATAAAGTCAAAGCTGTCGATTTCAGCCAGGGCAGCGCGGATAGCGCCTTCACGGGCTTCGTGGGTCTTGATCACGATCGGTACGGCCTGTCCACCATTGTGACGGGCGGTTTGCACCATCGATTCAATGCTGATGCCGTTTTTGCCCAGTACACCGGCGATGCCGGCCAGTACGCCCGGTTGATCCTGGGCGGTAAAGCGCAGCATGAAGCTGGTGACGATCTCTTCCATCGGCTTGAGCGGCAGGGTGGTGATGGTATTGTCCATGAAGCCAAGTGGCGAGGATCTTCGGTTTTGAACACCAGCACAGATACTGCGGGAAAGTGCAACAAGATCACCCACAATGGCGCTGGCTGTGGGGTTTTGGCCCGCTCCCCGCCCATAGAACAACACCGGTCCGACAAAATCGCCGGTCAGGTGGATGGCGTTAAAGACGCCGTTCACATCAGCCAGAGGGTTGCGCAGCGGGATCATGGTGGGGTGTACCCGCACCTCAAGCTGGTTGTCAGCGGTCAGTTTGCCGATGGCCAGCAGCTTGATCCGGTAGCCGAACTGTTCGGCAAAGCGGATATCAATGCCTGAGATGGCGGTGATCCCTTCAGTGTGAATGGCGTTGAAATCGATTTTAGTGCCAAAGCAGAGCGAGGCCAGCACCGCCAGTTTGTGGGCAGTATCAACCCCTTCAATATCAAAGGTGGGGTCTGGCTCGGCGTAGCCAAGCTCCATGGCACTTTTGAGTACATCCTCAAAATCAGCACCTTCCTGGGTCATGCGGGTCAGGATGTAGTTGCAGGTACCGTTCATGATGCCGAAGACCGAGCTGAAGCGGTTGCCGGACAGGTTGCCCTTGATGGCTGACAATACCGGAATACCACCCCCTACCGCAGCCTCAAACTGGACCTCTACCCCTTTGCGGGCGGCTGCAGCATAGATCTCATCACCATGCAGGGCCAGCAGCGCCTTGTTGGCGGTGACCACATGCTTGCCGGCCTCTATCGCCTTCAGAACAAAGCTCTTGGCCGGTTCATAGCCACCGATCAGCTCAATCACGATGCTGATTTCAGGGTCATTAAAGATTTCATTCACATCGGTGGTCAACATGCCAGGATCAACGGTGACCCCGCGATCACTGGTAATGTCCAGGTCGGCAATCCGTTTCAGACTGATACCACGTCCAACCTTCTGTTGTACTGTGGCTGCATTGTCCTGCAGCAACCTGACTACACCGGCACCGATATTACCAAAGCCAATCAGGCCAACCTTGATCTCACTCATTCCGTATCACTCCGCTCCTCATCCTTGGGGCAGGCCTCCAGTTCATCCAGGATGCCGTTCACAAAGGCGGGAGATTCTTTGTCTCCGTACTTTTTGGCGATCTCAATCGCTTCGTTAATGCTGACTTTTTTGGGGATGTCGCGCTTGAACATCAGTTCATAGGCAGCCAGTCGCATGATGTTCAGGTCAACCCGCGGCATACGGGTCAGCGCCCAGTTTTTGGAACGGGCAAGAATTGCCTGATCAATCGCCGCACGGTGATCCATTACCCCTTGCACCAGAGCCTCGGCAAATTCCCTTGTCCGTTCTCCGGTTTCAACCCCTTCACGGAAGCCCCGCAGGGTCTCTCTCAGATTGCCTTGCAGGGTATCCTGTGCATACAGCATCTGCAATGCCAGCTCGCGTCCTTCGCGCCGAAGTCCCATCTTATTTCAGTGCCTTGATGACGTTAACGGTCTCGATGGCAGTCACAGCGGCCTCAAAGCCCTTGTTGCCCGCCTTGGTGCCGGCCCGCTCAACCGCCTGCTCAATGGTATCAACCGTCAGCACGCCAAAGGCAACCGGAATGCCGCTGTCAAGGGAAACAGAGGCAACGCCTTTTGATACCTCTGAAGAGACATACTCAAAGTGGGGTGTTGAACCGCGGATGACCGCCCCCAGGCAGATCACCGCATCAAATTTCTGGGATGCCACCATGGTCTTGGCGGCCAGTGGAATCTCAAAGGCACCGGGAATGCGGGCTACCGTAATATCGGCCTCACTGGCGCCGTGACGTACCAGTGCATCGACAGCCCCCTCCAGTAAACGCTCGCAGATGAAGCTGTTAAAGCGGCTGACGACGATGCCAAAGGTAAGACCTTTGGCGTCAAGATTGCCTTCAATGAATTTAGGCATGGGATGCTCCTGTACAAAAATATTGAATGCAGTTTGTTTGAAAGTTTTTTCTATAGCATGCTTTGTGGCTGAGGGGCTAGTTTTTCATGCAGCTAATGAGTTTGGAAAAGAGCCAGCAGGCGGGACTTTGTTGCGTCTTCGATGAAGCTTTCTTCTACTGCTTCCCGTACCCAGGGCTGTCGGGAACGGATCAGCACCTTTGGCCAGCTGGCGGCAGTGGTTACAGAGCAGGGCCAGGGTGTCCGGTGCAGTATCCTGGTTCGGGGCATAGTCCCAGGGGCGCAGCTCATCCTTGCTTTCGCACCACTCACAGCGAAAACCGGCCCGCTTTGCCAGATCCTTGCCCAGCCGGTTGATCTCAGCCAGGCGATCCTGGTTGGCATGGTATCCTTTAGCCATCGTAACGCCCCTGTTACTGGCTCATCATCTTGAGCGATGAAGGGTTTTCGCAGTACTTGAGTGCTTCATCCATGCTCACCTGCCTGGTCTTTACCAGGTTTGCCAGCGAGATATCCAACGGTACAAATTCATCAATGGATTGCTGGAAGAAGGTGCGGATCTGGTGGCATTTGTTTTCACGGATCATGTTCTTGATCCGGTTTGAAATGGCCAGCTTTTCATAGGCCAACACTCGCTTTGACTTGTCGCGTGATGGCAGCAGGCGCTGGCCGATGCAGAGCAACAGCCCTTCTGCCAGTTGTGAGCGGATCTGATCCTGTTTTTCGCTGGGGCAGATTTCAATGACTCGTTCAATGGCGTTGGTGGTGGTGTTGGCATGCAGCGTACTGATTACCAGGTGCCCTGTGGCTGCGGCCTGTATCGCAATCTCAAAACTTTCTGCATCGCGCATCTCACCAATGACAATCACGTCAGGGGCCTGTCGGAAGATATGTTTAAGTCCTTCTTTGAAGGAACGGGTGTCGCGCCCCACCTCGCGCTGGTTGATGTTACTCATCTTGTGCTTGTGCAGGAACTCGATCGGGTCTTCAATGGAGATGATATTGCATTTACGTTGCGAGTTGATGGCATCAAGAATGGCGGCAACTGTCGTGCTTTTACCATGCCCGGTTGGCCCGGCAATCAGGATCAACCCCTCTGTTTGCATGACGTACTGGTCCAGATCATTGCCAAAGCCGAGAGACGCCAGTGAAGGGATGGTGTCGTTAATACTGCGTATCGCTAGAGAGATGGAGGATCGCTGCCGGTAGGCGTTGATCCTGAATCTGCCGATTTCCGGCTTGAGTAGCCCAAAATCCAACTCCCCTGTCTGTTCAAACTCCTCTTTCTGCTCATCGGTCATGATCTGTTGGGCAAACAGCTCTACCCCTTCCGGTGTCAGGTGTGGCAACGGCAGGCGGATTACCTCGTTGTTGATCTTGAGGCAGGGTGGCAGGCCGGCTGAGATCAGCAGATCCGATGCCTTACGCTGGTACAGCATGCGCAACAGCTGATCAATGGTGTAGGAGTCCTCAGTACAGTTTTTCGATCGTGCATCAGCCGCCACTTCAGCACCGAGCAGCGGGCCGGTCAGCTTGCCGCCTTTACGGTTCAGGTAGCCGATGATTGCGTTGATCTGTGTGTTGGGGGCAGCAATCGGCTGGATCTTTTTGCCCAGAGAGAATTCAAGTTCATTGATAGCTTCAATGTTGTTGGGGTCAGACATGGCAACAAAGATCAGCTTGGGCGAGAACATGATCGGAATGGCCTTGAAACGTTTCATCTGATCCAGAGAAACGGCATTGATTACGGTTGATTCAATGGAGACATTAAACAGGTCAATTGAAGGGGTGTGATAGCACTCCTTCAGAAACAGTAGCAGTTGCTCCGTTGTGATATAGCCTAATTGCAACAAAACTGACCCCAGCTTGTCATTAGACTGGCTCTGGCGTTTCAGGGCAATGGTCAACTGCTCCGGGGTAATGACATTGGAGTGGAGAAAATAATCGCCGATCTTCGTTTCTTCATGGTTTGCCATCGTACTGGTTTCTCCTGGCGGATTTTTACAGGTTAGGAGTTAACAGCATACCGCAGCCCGGTATTTTCTCAAGTGCTCGGGATGAATAAATTGTAATTAAGTACTTTGTTTGGGGGCATGCGGGAGCAGGGGAATAGAAACAGCAAAGAACCAACGATCTGTTGTTGGCCCTTTGCTGATATTTTGTTGCAGATTTTGGAAGAGTCAGGCCGCTGCCTCTACCACACCAACCACGCTTTCGTCTTCGGCCTCCATAATCCCGAACTCCATCAGCAGTTCTTCCAGCTCCTCCATCTCCAGCGGGGTGGGAATAACCAGCATCTTGTTGTCGCTGATTTTTTGGGCCAGGGTCAGGTACTCCTGCGCCTGGGGGTGTTCAGGTGAATATTCAATAACGGTCATTCTGCGCAGCTCAGCCCGTTGTACCTGATTGTCACGGGGTACAAAGTGGATCATCTGCGTACCCAGCTTGCGAGCCAGAGCCGAGATCAGTTCGAACTCCTTGTCAGTCTTGCGGGCGTTGCAGATCAGGCCTGCCAGACGTACCTTGCCTGAAGTTGCATATTTCAAAATTCCTTTGGAGATGTTGTTGGCAGCATACATGGCCATCATCTCACCAGAGGTAACGATATAGATCTCTTCTGCCTTACCTTCACGGATCGGCATGGCAAACCCGCCACAAACAACGTCACCCAGAACGTCATAAAAGACAAAATCAAGGTCTTCGGTGTAGGCGCCATTTTCTTCCAGAAAGTTGATTGCTGTAATAACCCCGCGGCCTGCACAACCAACACCCGGCTCAGGGCCGCCTGACTCAACACACTTAATGCCGGCATATCCCTCTTTTAACACCGCATCCAGCTCAAGGTCTTCCACCGTACCTAGTTCACGCACCAGATCCATAACCGTATTCTGGGCCTTTGCGTGCAGGATCAGACGGGTTGAGTCTGCTTTCGGGTCGCAGCCGACGATCAGGACTTTTTTGCCCATTGATGCCAGCCCTGCCACGGTGTTCTGAGTGGTGGTGGATTTTCCGATGCCGCCTTTACCGTAGATTGCTACCTGTCTCATACTCGTCTCCCTTCGGTTCACCGCAGTGAACCAGAGCTGTTTGAGGTAGCAGAAGAAGCCGCTGCATGGTGCTGAATCATCACCATGGTCCCCTGGCTTGTGAGCTAAAGGCTCCCGTCTTTTCAAAAAGCTACTGCTGAGCTGCACAGAGCCAGGCAAAATGGTGTGTCGGTATTACATCTTGTGCTGACTGCTACCCTACATAAACCATGCCGAGCAGCAATAATGGTGGGGAACGGTTCAAACAGGGCCTTCAGTGTTGGTAAGCGAGAGAAAGGCGGGAACGATATACCGCAGTATATGCGTAAATTAGTTGCAGATGACGGGGAATGCGGCAGAGTGTGAAGGCTTTAATCACTGTTTGAAAGGTATGGAAGGCAATTCCTTATAGTTGGTTCGTATAAATGACGCCGCCCCTCGCTGCGTTACAGGAGGGGCGGGCCAGTTCAGACGGTTGGCACTGCAGTGCTACGAAAAGATGTTATCTTTTTAACAGATGTGGCGCCATTTGTAGTTGTGTCGGCTGAGGTCTAATTACTCCTCCTTGGATTGCTGGCTGAGGTTTCACTACTGCTCCCTGACTGCAGAACTGGTTAAGCTGGTTTTTTGCATTTGCCAAATCTCGTTCAAGTTTTTCAACAATGCTTTTGGCCGCTGTGCAGCCGTTTTCACAGTGGCCGATAGCATTCAGAGCACCAAGTGGATTGGCACCGCCGCATTTGCAGTCACCAGTACATCCGGGAACTTCAAGAAGCCCAGGATCGCAGGAGGGAACACGTTCCGTAACACAGCAGGCTCGCTGGCCGAGACCACCACAGGTTTGGGCAACGCAATGCCCGATTGACTTCAATGCGCCTGCCGGATTTGGCCCACCACAGGTACAGTTGCCGCTGCAGCCGAGTACTTCTTTCATTCCTGGATTACAGGAAGGAATGCGTTCTGTTACACAACAGGCCCGCTGTCCAGGCCCACCACAAGCGGTTACAACCGGGTTGGCTTCACAGTGCCCAATTGATTTTAAGGTGCCTGCCGGATTTGGCCCACCGCAGGTGCAGTTGCCGCTGCAGCCAAGTACTTCATGTGCGCCGGGATTACAGGAAGGGATACGCTCGGTGACGCAGCAGGCCCGCTGACCAACGCCACCACACGGGGTCGCAACCGGTTTAACTTCACAATGCCCAATTGACTTTAGGGCACCTGCCGGATTTGGTCCACCGCAGGTGCAGTTGCCGCTGCAACCGAGTACTTCGTGCATACCAGGGTTACAGGAAGGAACACGCTCGGTGACGCAGCAGGCCCGCTGACCAACGCCACCACACGGGGTCGCAACCGGTTTAACTTCACAATGCCCAATTGACTTTAGGGCGCCTGCCGGATTTGGCCCGCCGCAGGTGCAGTTGCCGCTGCAACCGAGTACTTCGTGCATACCAGGGTTACAGGAAGGGACACGCTCGGTTACACAGCAGGCGCGCTGTCCAACTCCGCCACAGGGGGCAATAACGGGATTAGATACGCAATGACCAATAGACTTAAGTATTCCTGCCGGGTTTGGGCCGCCACAGGTGCAGTTACCACTGCAGCCAGGTACTTCATGTGCACCGGGATTACAGGAAGGGATGCGTTCGGTGACGCAGCAAGCCCGTTGCCCGACGCCACCACAGGCAGAGATTACTGGTGGTGGAGCATTGGGGACGCAGTGTCCAACAGAGTTTAGGGCGCCAAAAGGGTTTGCTCCACCACAGGTACAGTTGCTGCTACAGCCAAGTACTTCATGCAAACCGGGATTACATGAGGGGATGCGTTCGGTTACACAGCAAGCCCGCTGTCCAGCTCCACCACACGCAGTAGCAGCAAATGTCGGGGCTGTCGTTGTTAAAAGAACCAGATAAAATACTACCAAAGGGGCAAGAAACAAGTGGAGAAAACGGGGGAGAAAACATGGTGGTCGATGGTTGTAAGAAGCTATGTTACTGAGTGTCCGGGAACGATTCATATCGCACCTCCTTAAGGTAGTCAGACTAAATAGGATGACCAGAGGGGGCTGGAAGGAGGGGATGATCGCCCGCTATCTGAGTAAACAGATTGTTCTGTTGAGTCTTAATGTCTGCATATTCTGCTGTTTTTATCTGAAATTACTGCTTTATTTTTCTGTATTGGCTACTGTAACAGAGTTTCTGTTTCTGGCAAGGCCAAGAGCAACTTTATGCTGTTGTGCGGTATGAACATCGTTAATGATAAGAGGTGAAGCCGTATCAGTCGTCCTTGCGGGCCTCATACTGGCTGATCACAATCAGCTGTCCCCAGGGCAATGTGATAATGGCAAAAAGACTGCCGATAATGCCGCCGACAAGAACGGCAAGCAGCCAGTTTACCAGATCTTTCTGTACCGTACGGATGCTCCATTTCAAGGCATCCATCGGAGCAAGGTTCTTGTCAATCACGGCATACATACCGGGTGACAGGGCAAGTGCTGCTATCGGTATTGCCAGCATCAGTATAAAACCGAACAGCGCCCCCAGAATGCCGATCAGTTTTCCCAGGATGCTTGAGACAACAAACAGCACCACAAATGCACCAAACGGAATTAAGAGGTACAGCAGAAGATTTACAAAACAGTCCCAGGAGTTGAAGATATCGCCGACTTCCGGTTTTTTGCCGGTTCTTTTGAAGGCAAGCAGAGACCGGTTATACCCGGCAATGAAGCCGATATTGGCAATGGGGACCCAGGCCACCAGGCAGAACACCAGACAGGGCAGAATCAGGTCACCAAGGTTGTCTTTCCAGAGATTGGTTGCATTGCTGAAGGCTGCTCCAAAATCTGCCGCCGGTTGATTCGGAATTGCGGTACCACACTGGGGACACTTGGCGCTGCCGTTTGGAACCTGAGCCTTGCAGAACGGACATTGCATGGGTACGACCTCCTCAAACCGTGATATCTGATGACCCTCTGGCCAACAGTCTGCCTGTAGTCTACCACTCGAATCATAAATCTCAAGTCACGGCCCCTCAAATCAGCGAACCTCCACCTGCCAGGG
>Ga0074197_1001561_pt1 | contig 18862 bp, 11 predicted proteins | sample EPASupsiteSAE305_FD_64526 | JGI IMG/M metagenome (GOLD analysis project Ga0074197, IMG submission 64526) | Bioremediated contaminated groundwater microbial communities from EPA Superfund site, New Mexico - SAE3-05 reassembly with SPADES | ecosystem: Environmental > Aquatic > Deep subsurface >...
ATTTATCTCCAAACGAATTTGAGGTAAGATACTTTTTGGAATCAACAAAAAATGAGGTGTTAGCGGAAAACTAATGTGTCTATAAAACGGGGGTCATTCCACACAAGTCTTGACAAATCTTCTCAGCAATGCTGTAAAGTTTACTCAAAAAGGTGAAATAGCCGTTCATATCGATAAAGGCAAAAACCACTATATATGTTTTGAAGTTCATGACACAGGAATCGGTCTCTCATACGAGCAACAATCAAAACTATTTCTCTCTTTTATGCAAGCTGACAGTTCAACTACTCGTAAATATGGTGGTACAGGTCTTGGACTGAGCATCAGTAAACAGCTGGTAGAACTTATGAATGGGCATATTTGGGTTCATAGTACAGAAGGAGAAGGGAGTGTTTTTGGGTTTGAAATTGAGCTAGAGGAGTGTCCTCGTAAAAAAGAACATTATCAATTTTTCAAGAATAAAAAAGTTTTAATAGTAGATGATAACCCGACATGCCGCGAAATTCTTAATAATTTACTTGATATGTTTGGAATCGAAACGGACATGGCGATAGACGGTAACGATGCGTACCGTAAAGTATGTGCTGACCCTACCGCATATGATTTGATATTAATGGACTGGAATATGCCAGGAGATGACGGAATCGAAACAATGCGTCGTATCAATGAAACTTGTAGCTTTGAAAATCCTCCAACTGTCATTATGGTAAGTGCTTATCGCCAAGAAGCAATCGTTCATGCTGCCAAAAATGTTGGAATCGAACTATTTTTACAAAAACCGATCAATCCATCTGTTTTAAATGATATTCTCAGTGGCATATTTTTAGAAGAGTTTAAATCACTAATTAATGAACATCATGGAAAAAAAATTTCGTCACATTGTTTGAAAGCACTTAGAAATAGTGTCATTTTATTGGTTGAAGACAATAAAATAAATCAAGAAATTATACTCGGCATTCTGGAAGAAAGCGGTATCATCATTGAAATTGCAAATAATGGCTTGGAAGCAGTTCAAATGGCTCAAAAAAAGCGGTATGAACTCATTCTAATGGACGTACAAATGCCGATCTTAAACGGCTATGAAGCAACGAAAACTATACGTCAATTCGATACGATTACTCCAATTATTGCCCTTACCGCTAACGCGATGAAGGAAGATATGGAGCAAACAAAAGCGGTTGGTATGAATGATCATTTAAATAAACCGGTTAATATTGAGCAATTGTATGAAGCTCTTCTTACCTATATTGTTCCTAAAAATCAATCCGATTTAATGACAGTGACTGATGTCCGGATACAAAACGTCAAAACGCAACCGGATAAAGAAATTTTTGATTTTTCCAAAGGTCTTTACCATATGGCAGGAAATGAGAAACTTTATCGTAAAATTTTGGGCGATTTTGTCTCCCATTACCATAATATCTATTGTGATCCAAATCTATCCGATATTCATTCTGTATTACATACACTTAAAGGTCTTAGTGCAAATATAGGTGCAATGCAGTTGAACCGCGCTCTTATTGAATGCGAAAAAGAGCTAAATGCTGTAACATGCAATGAGGTCAATTACCGTTTACAAGAGGCGATTGATACTATCCGTACAAATATGCAACCAATCGAAATCGATTTGCACATAAACACTCCTATTTGCGAAACAGAATATAATTCTATACTTTCCACCCTTGCTGACGGTGCGCTCAAACGAAGTTCTTCTCAATGTAAACAAGCTATTGAATATCTTGAACAATTGCACCTTGACGACGTACAAACCAAATTTATTGTACAAATCAAACATTGGATTGATAAACGGCAATATTCACAGATAGTTGATGTTTTGTCGCATAATCTGCCTTCTATAACCTAATTCCGAATAAATATAACGATTACCTGCCGCAAAGTCTCATAAAAGTCCTACAAAAATATTTTTTATGGCTTTTTTGGGACCGATTATTATGTAGCATTAGTCAACATTACTATTCATGAGGAGACAAATATATGGAAACAAATGAGTCAACCGGAAATTTTGAAATATTCCCATGGAATAGCAATTTTGAAACAGGTATCGAAACGATCGATCAACAACATCAACAACTTGTATATATATTAAATAAACTGGCTACCCATTTAGCAGACTGTTCCAATGAGATAGTGCTCAATGAGATTTTTGAGGAATTAACCAACTATGCTGATTATCATTTTAAAACCGAAGAATCGATTTGGTCTGAATACTTTCTTGAAGATGAATGGTATCAATCGCATGAATTAGCCCACAGCTATTTCATAGGGGACGTTTTGGCATTGAAATACAACGAAGAGAAAAAGCCTTTTGATGATGTAGTCTATGAAATCGTTTCATTTTTGTCGAAGTGGTTGGCATACCATATCCTAGATACGGACAAACGAATGGCAAAAGCGGTTCTTTTTATTCAAAAAGGGTTTTCGGTTAGTGAAGCGAAAATACATGCTTTTGAAGAGATGAGCGGGTCAACCAATGTTCTTATTAATACTGTTCTTTCTATGTATGATAACCTTTCTGCCCGTACATTGGATCTCATGCGTGAAAAAACTTTACGAAGACAGGCAGAGGACGCACTAAAACGTAGCGAAGAATATTGGAAATTTATTTTAGATGGTGGACTTGATAATGTCTGGGATTGGAATATTACGGAAAACAGCATGTCATGCTCGGGTGCCGAGACGCCGGCATTAAAAGTAGTTAATAAAAATATTCATGTAGACCACATACAATCTACCATTCACCCGGAAGATGCCGCACGTCTAAAAGCCGACTTGGATGCGCATCTCAACGGTGAAACAGAATTTTTTTCCAATAAACATCGAATATTGCGAAAAAATGGCAGTTGGTCATGGGTATTAAGCCGTGGCAAAGTTGTTCAAAGGGACAGTAACGGAAATCCACTTCGAATGGTCGGCACATACGATGACCTCACAGAGCGTGAACTGGCGACACAAATTTATCTTAACAGTAACCAAGCTATTTTAATCAGCGATACCAACAACAACATAATCAGCGTTAATCCTGCGTTTACAAAAATTACAGGATTCTCGGCAGAAGAAGTTATTGGGAAAAATCCGCAATTGCTCTCATCTGGAAAACATAACAAAGATTTTTTCAAAAAAATGTGGACCTCTATCAAAGAATACGGTCAATGGAGTGGCGAAATATATAACAAAAGAAAAAATGGCGATATATTTCCCGAAGTTTTAATGATTAACACCGTTAAAAACCAAGCTGGAGGTATCGATCACTATTTCGCTTTGTTTGATGATATAAGTGAAAAGAAACGTGCGCAAGAGCTTATATTTGAAAAAATCAACTATGATTCTTTAACCAAGCTCCCAAATCGATCTATGTTTAAGGAATGTCTGCAAAAAGAGATTTCTCAATCCAAACGTCTAAATGCCTCATTTGCCCTCCTCTTTATCGATTTGGATCATTTTAAAGATGTCAACGATACACTGGGACATGAAATCGGAGATGCATTATTGGTCAAAGCATCTCATCGTATCAGCTGGCACATACGAGAAGCGGATACGATTGCCCATTTTGGAGGAGATAAATATACTATCATATTATCAAATATTAACGACACAGTAGAGATAGATATCGTTGCCAATGAAATTATTTCTATTTTAAGCGAACCATTTGAATTGCATGGTCATCGAATATATATTTCAGCGAGTATTGGAATATCGATTTATCCTACGGATGCTGAAGATGAATCACATTTGATAAAAAAATCTGAACAAGCAATGTATGCAGCCAAAAAATTAGGACGAAGCCGTTTTCACTATTACACACCTTTAATGCAAGAATCAGCCGATAAGCGGAGAAATCTCATTAATGATCTACATGATGCTCTTGCGTTGAACCAATTTGAAGTCTATTATCAACCTATAGTCGATTTGAAAACCATGAAAATTAAAAAGGCTGAAGCACTGCTCCGATGGAATCACCCTGATTACGGAGTTGTTTCACCCAATGATTTTATCCCTCTTGCTGAGGAGTCAGGGCTTATTATTGAAATTGGTAATTGGGTATATTATGAAGCGACTAAACAAACAAAATTATGGCATGATCAATTTGACCCTGAAATGCAGATAAGTATCAATAAATCCCCCGTCCAATTTCGTTCATCGGAGAAAATTGAAAATTGGTTTGATCATTTAGAATCAATAGGCTTAAGTCCTGAAAACATTGTTATTGAAATAACCGAAAGTAATTTTATGGAAAATGAAAGTAACACCGTTGAAAAATTGTTCCGTTTGCATGATGCAAGATTCGGTCTTTCGTTAGATGATTTCGGTACGGGCTATTCTTCTCTATCCTATTTGCAAAAGTTCAATGTCGATTACATCAAGATAGATCGTTCCTTTGTGAGCTCGTTATCTCCCGATTCAAAAAATATAACTTTATGTGAAGCAATTATCGTTATGGCGCATAAACTCGGTATCAAAGTAATAGCAGAAGGGATTGAAACTGCTTTCCAGCAACAGTTTTTGACCGAATTAGGATGCGATTATGGTCAAGGATACCTCTTTTCTTGCCCTATAACCGCATTTAATTTCGAAAAACTACTCCATATATGGAATCGATAAGGAAAAGATGTGGTTGTCTTTTTACTACTAATAATGGTTGCTATGGTTGTTGGACTGATCTACAAAATCAAAAAACTTCAGTATGCACAAAAAAGCTATGAAATAAATGCAACGAAATATCAAATTATAGTCGAGAATTCTGCCGATCTCATCGCCTGTTACGATACGCACTCTCGTATCACTTATTTCAATCCACAACTTGAAATCGCTCTTAACGTATCCTATAAAGATGTTATTGGACTCACGCCTACGGAATTGGTTTTGGATGGAACATACGATGAGTACGAAACAAATCTAAATAATGTCATTGCGACGGGAAATCCAAACGATTTTTATCTAAAAATATCCGTTGATCAACAAGATCAATATCATTTTATCCATCTTGTTCCAATTAGGGATGCTTTGGATAACATAATCGGCGCAATTACCTTCGGACGTAATATCACGGAATTATATCAATCAAAGAATGACCTGCATTATCTTAATGCTGTACTTGGAAATGAGGTTGATGCACGTACTGCAAAACTTCAAGCAACCGAAGAGACGTTTCGGGCTATTGTCGAAAATACTCCTGACACTGTCACCCGATACGATTTACAGATGCGTCGAACCTATGTTAACCCGATGATGCAATTTTTATTAGATAAGCCTCTTGAAGAAATACTGGAGAGAACCCCTAGAGAATTTTCCCCTCTTCCAGACATTGATCAATTTGAGCAAATGTTCCGTACTGTGCTTCAAAGGGGAACTATATTGGAAATCGAAGGACCGTATACTACACGATGGGGTATTACTCGATGGGGGAATCAGCGTATGATCCCTGAATTTGACATGGAGCATAATGTTAAAGGCATCATAGTCATAGGACGAGATATAACTGATCAAAGGGCAATGGTTAGACGACTAAAATTGATTGAAGCAGCAGTAATCAGCTCAAATGAGGCGATCTATATTAGTGATCATGATTTATCAATACTTTATTGTAATCAAAAAGCATGTCAAATGTTAGGTTACACAGAATCTGAATTCTACCGGATGAAAATATGTGATATTGACCTAATTTTTAATAGTAATGATTTAGACGAGATTATCGAAAGCAAACATCGCAAAAGGGACGGTTCACTCATCGATGTCGAGATAGAGAGAACCGCTTTTGTTTTTGAAGATAATGAGTATCTTCTCTCTATCGTAAGAAATCATTCTTAATAAGATTAAGGTGTACACTTCTAACAGCAACACTTCCAATAGCTGAAGTGATTATGATAACAAATGCAGGGGCAAAGGGATCTCCGCTAATTTCTGTCAAGGTAGTCATTAACGCAGGGGTTACCCCGCCGACGATTCCGGCGGCACTTCCCAAAATTAGTGCCGTAAAAGATGCTCGATAACCATGATGGCTCAACGCATTGACTGTCGAAGCAAAAATTGGGGCTTGAAAGGAACAAAGTAAAAGTACAAGACCGATAGTTCCGACCAATGCACCCCAATATCCGCCTACACTCATTCCATAAAAAAGAGGAAAAACCATCCCCACAACTAGGATCGAAGTGATTTTCATAAGATGAAGTGCACCTATTTTATCAGCAATAATTGCCATTCCCGGGATTAGTATAATGGCAGCGGCAATGGAAATCGTATTGATCTGCCCAGCTTGTACCTTACTCAATCCTGCATTCCATTCGAGCCAGATTGGTAAATAAATAAAAACCGTATAATAAAAAATCCATATAGACGATGCGATAGTGAGAAATTGTAAAAATTCTTTACGATGGTATTTTAAGATTGCCACGGATGGGATCGTTCTATCTTCATTCGGGATATAATCATCGGTTAAATTGCGACGTAAATACAGCCCTGCCGAAGCGATGATGATACTACTCCAAAACGGAATCCTCCAACCCCATTCCGCCATAGCCTCATCTCCAATGTACCATAGCAATATGCCACAGAACCCCGAACCGATAGCCATCCCTATTTTGGCCCCTACTGATACAAAAGAACCATAGAGATTCTGGTGCTTTTGAGGTGATTGCTCTACGAGATATACGATAGAACTTGCATATTCTCCTCCAACAGAGAGTCCCTGTATCATTCGTAAAAGTAATAATAATATCGGAGCAGCCATACCAACTTGATTGTATGTCGGCAAGAAACCGATTAAAAATGTAGGAAATGCCATCATGATCAATGAGCTCATCAGAGCAAACCTGCGACCGATTCTATCTCCGATATGCCCAAAGATCAGAGCTCCGATCGGTCGCATAATCATTCCTGCAGCAAATGCCCCAAAAGCACCCAAAAGGGATAAAAATGGGTCATGTGAAGGAAAAAACAGATTTCCCATTATTACAGCTAAAAAACCTATTAGTGCAAAATCGTAGTATTCTAAGATATTGCCGATAATGCCTGCTGCGATAATCTTTCGTTTTGATACCCATTCTTTATTGGTTAGAGGTTTTTTTGTCATCATGATGAATACTCCATTTTTACTCATTGTTTTTCTGAAACATAATGGTGAATAGGGCTCCGTTTTCATCATTAGACACGGTTAATGTACCGTTCATGTGCTTTTCAATAATAACTTTTGACATATACAAGCCTATTCCGGTCCCTTTTCCCTCTTCTTTTGTCGTGAAATAAGGATCAAAAATCCTATCGATTATATCAGGTGGGACACCTCCTCCGTTATCACCTATTTGACAATAAAGGTGTGCTGAATCTTGATATACATTGATATAAATACATCGTTTTTGAGGAACTTTTTCAACTAGAATATCCTGCGCATTTTTAAGCAAGTTTAAAATGACTTGAGAAAACTCATTTGCCATTCCGTAAAAAGTGATGTCGGTGTCCATTTGTTTATCAAGATGTATATTATGATGCTCAAAAGTCCCGGTCATGAGCATAAGAGCACTGTTGATTTGGGCACTCACATTAAATTTAGACAACTTTTTATTTTCACCGAAAAAGTTCCGAAAATCATCGATGGTCGTAGACATATTTTTTGTCAGGCGCATCCCCTGTTCATTGACATATTCAATGTATGCAGCATCTAATTTGCCGAAATCGTATGCAAATTTAATATTTTGAATGAGTAGGGATAAAGCATTAAGAGGCTGTCTCCACTGATGGGCAACATTACCTATCATCTCACCCATAGCGGCAAATCGAGATTGTTGTACCATTAATTGCTCTTGTTCCCGGCGTTTTCTCAACTCTTCTTTTACGCGATGATCAAGAGAAAGATTGATATCTAACAGCTCTTGAGTCCTTTGGTACACTTTTACCTCTAGATATTCATTGCTTTCTTTCAGTTTTCGTGCATTGTAATGTAACTCCAAAACCATTGTCTTAAAGTTTCTGGATAACTCTCCGATCTCATCTATACGGTCGCAATCAAACATAATATTTTCATCTTCACCGGCCATGATCCGTTTGGTGATATCCGATAACCTTTCAATCGGTTTGGAAATTTTTTTCGCAAAATAATAGGATAAAATTAAAATAATCAGGGGTAACGCTATTATTAACCAAAGCAAAGAGTAATAAAATTCATTCATATTATTGTCGAGAGATTTTAGAGAAAACCCTAAATGGATCCAACCCCAAATTTTATCCCCATAAATTATAGGCTGTTTATAGATGTAATTTGATCCGTATTGTTTCAAAAAAGGATTTTGTTCGATAAGTATGCTGTTATGATTGTAATATTTTTTGTTGAATATTTTTTTCTTATACTCTTGCCATCCTTTTTTATCGATGATTATGATTTTATTGCGTATTGTTATCCCGACAAAAGTGATATTTGTGTTTTCTGATTGCAATTGAAGTGCATTTGAAAGAAGGATACTAAAATCATTATTGATAATAGCATCGCCGCTTGTCAAAAGAAGCGCTTTGCTAAATGCCTCTCCTTCAACATGCATATTCTCTATCATCATGTTGTAGTGATTACGCGATAATATAAATACAACAATAATAAAAATAACAAACGCACTAATACCGCTTAATAAGAACACTTGGCAAAAGAGTTTCTTTTTATAAAATGTTATTTGCATAGGTCTCTTTTCAATTCTAAATAGTTAAGATAATAATCCATCATAGGCTTGATTTCAGATGAAAAAACCAGTTTTGTTGACTTTACTTTCGATATCAGTCTTAACTGTTTTCCATCAGGCTTAACTAGCATGTCATAATTAACTTGTTTGAGCATTTCCACGTTTTCTGCATTGACTTGGTTATGTATAGACAGCACACCGTAGGTAAATACTTTTGGACTTTTTGCAATTATTTGAATTTTTTTCCCGAGTGCAGGATTAAGTTTTAATGCAGCTTCCCAGCTTCTAAGCGGGACAAAAGCGATTTCGGTCTGATCAAAATAGAGCTTGAATATCGCATCTTGAGCATTTTTGCCTTTTGTGACGGTCAAGACATTTTTGCACTCTTTCTTGAACTCTTTCAAACATGTCATCTCAGAAAACACCTCTGCATTTTGTGATCCGTCGCTCACCCCATTCAAACCGCTTATCTCTTTTAGGGAAGCTTTCCCTTTGGTTAAGATAATATACTCTTCAAACAACTCTTTATCGAGAGAATGGATAAAATAATATTTGGTTATCGGCTCAAATGTTGAATAATTTTTAGCGATCGTCAGAAGATGCGATCCAAGCATACGTTGGGTCCCTTTTGCATAGGATTGAATGTACTTCTGTTCATCTTGGGAGTAGATTAGATTCACTCCGGTAAAATAATTTTTTTTGAATGTTTCAGCAATATAGGCGCTTGCCAGATTCATATCTCTTAACTCTTCCTTTGTAACATTGGGGAGAATATAATAAACATCAATCATTCGATCCGCCGCATGTAATGAAACGAAAAAGAATAATTGCCAAACGAAAAAGAAGATTTTAGTCATATTGTCTCTCCTCAAAAGTGTGCAAAAGAGACTTTTTCAAGTTCAGCTATTGCAATGAACGTGTCATATTGTTGTTTAACATATTCGTTATAGATAAAAAAATCCATCATGAGCGTTTCCATAACATCTTTTAGGTTGGCCATATCTTCTTCATATGCTTCGATCATCATTTTTGAACTTTCGGAAGATGCATTGATAGCTTTATAGAGATTTTTAGTTTTTTTATCCCCATTCTCTATTCGCAATAGAGCTGATTTTATTTGCAAAGCCAATCCCTCACGCAAAAGCGTCTTTTTATTTTCCAATATCAAACGATCAAAACGTGCCTCTTCCTCTTCGGAGGTCGTTTTGAATCCATCGAAAAGCTTCCATTCCATACCGATGCCGACCATCCATGAATTGGTATTTTCGCTGTTGATATATCCGCTTTCATCACCACCTAAATGCCGGGCATTTCCGGTTAATACAACAGTCGGCAAATAATCTCCGCGTACGAGATCTATTTTGGCGTCTAAAATTTTGGACGCAATGTTAGATTGTGCGATTAGTACGTTACTTTCATAGGTTTTTTCTAGAATGGTATTCATGTTTGTTGATAATGTTTTTTTCTCAAATTCATTGTCGTTAATCTCAATGGCGGTATTCCAAGGCAGCCCTAAGGCATAGATTAAAGCCGATTTTGTCAGATCCGATTGAGTCATCATCTCATGATTGATAGATTGGAACATATTGACTATAGATACCATTCTCAGATAATCAGCTCTACTGACTCGCGTAGAACCCCCTTCGTACAAAGCTTTTGTCAACCCTTCAACCGTTTGGAAATATTCCAATGTTTTTGTGCTCTGATCACACAATTTTTTCATCAGAATAACGGTGTAATAGTATTTTTTTACATTAAAGACAATCTCAGCATCACCTTCACGCATTTTTTCACTAACCAATAACCGATTTAAAGAGGCTTGTTTGATTCCTGCCTCTATCTTGCCGCCGCTGTAGATGGGATAGAGCAAATCGATCTGTTCGCTGTAGAGATCTCTCCCCATCGCTTTGACATTAATATCGAAAGGGATACTCATTGACGGCAATGTACCGCTATTGATTGCATTTAGAGAGGCAATGAGATTAGAATGGGTGTTGACTCCGGAACCAAGCGCATTCACTTCATCTAAAGCGGATGCAGAAGCCAATGCGAAACTTTGGGCAATTTCTGTAGGAAATTGGGAAGCTCCGGTAATATGAAACATAGTCGGTTCATCTTGACGCATGGCTACGGCTTTTAAGGAAAATTGAGGATAGCGCGCGCTCATCGCTTGTTCATATTTCGCTTCAGCTGTTTTAAGCTCAAATTCGGAGATGGAATGGTTTTTATTATTTTCCAGTGCTATTTCGATAGCCGATTGCAAATCAACCGTCAATGCCTGAAGAGTTATTTGTGTAAGAAAAACAAATAGCACACTTCTTAACAACATGTATTTTCCTCATTGATGCATGCTGTCAGTTCATTAATTTCATCGATATGCTCAAGAATGATATCTACCAATTCCGGATCAAACTGTTTGCCTCGCTGTTCAGCTAGAAATGCCATGACCTCCTCTTGTTTCCATGCTGCTTTATAGGCTCTTGCATTGCTTAATGAATCAAAAACGTCGGCTACTGCTACGATTCTCGCTGCGATATCTATATCTTCTCCAATCAATCCGTTGGGATATCCGTTTCCGTCGTAATGTTCATGGTGCTGCAATGCTATGATGGCTGCCAGTTTCATTAACGGTCGATCGGAATGGTTTAATATTTCATATCCCGACGAGGCATGCGTTTTCATTAGAAGTCTTTCCTCTGCGTCCAAACTTCCGGGTTTATGCAATATGTACTCTGGTATAGCGATTTTTCCTATATCGTGCATCGGCGCAGCCATCTGAATCATTACGGACTGTTCCACATTAAGACCGATTTTCTCCGCTAAGAATCTACTGTAAGTTGCGACCCGCTTGACATGTTTACCGGTCTCTTTTGATTTTTTTTCTGCCGCTGCACCGAGTGCCATTAAAATATCGTATTGGGTTTTCACAATTTCATCATTGAGATTGACCAGTTCCGTTACATCGAAATGGATACATATGATTTTTTCAATATTGTGATCTAAATCTTTCAACGGTATGTATGTTGTTTGGAGGATTTTGATTTGTTTATTACCGGTATTCATGTAGTTTTGGGTTTTGTATAATTCAGAATCTTGTAATCGATAGATAACACTCTCTATGGGTTCGTTTTTCCCAAAAAATAGGCTTGAATAATGTCGATCTAATAGTTCTCTTCCGCTATAAAATAAAATATGTTGGAATGCGGCATTACTGTCTTGTATATTACCGTCGGTATCAATAATACAGATTGCAGTAGAGAGATTCAGGGCATCTCGATATTGGTTGAGATAATTCATGGTTTGCTTTAATTGCAAATGATGATTGTCCAATTCGACTTCAAGAAACTCTCTGTATTGGTAGAGTTCGGTAACATCCAAAGCCATCAGCATAAATCCGTCTATATTGCCTTCTATGTTCGGCAATGGGATAATATAGGTATCAATGATTAAGGGATTATTCTCTTTATCTCTACCTTCGATCAGACCTCTCCAATCTGTTGTGTTTTCTAATGCAGACATGCACTCTTCAAATGTGGTATCAAGATGAGGCTCATGCCATAAAATGGCTATCGTGTTCTCCAACGCCTCTTCGACCGAATATCCTGTTGCTTCGGTAAAATGGTCATTAACAAATGTGATACACCCTTGCATATCGAATTTGCAGATAATGGATGCATTGTCGATCATCTCTTTGTATTGATTGAGAAGTTTGTTTTGCCATAGTACTTTTTTCTTTAATTCGATTTGATCGGCAATCGCTCTCATTTGCTGCAATAGTTTACTAAGGTCCACCGGTTTTGTGAGATAGTGGTTTACTCCCAATTCTATCGCCTGATACAGGTATTCGGTATCGTTAAATGCAGTAATAACAATCGAAATAATGTCAGGATCGATTGCTTTGATCTCTTCTAACATTGTCAGTCCGTCTTTTACCGGCATCTGTATGTCGGTGACAATCAAATCCGGATGATGTTGAAAAAACAGCTCTTTACCGATCAATCCGTTTTCGGCGACCCAGACTTGTTTCACCAGTGTCGTAACAGAGAAAAGAATCTGTTCTCGTACCGACTCGTTATCTTCGACATATAGAACCGACAAATTTTTTAAAGCGTCTTTCATTGTTTCTCCTTTTAGATAGAATCAAAATTTTTCTTATATTCTGTTGTCTCAACGCTCATGAAACGATTCCGTAAACGTCTTTGTTATGGGTTTGGTCAAATAGCTAAGAACGGTACGTTCTCCGGTAATAATATCGATCTGCGCAGTCATACCCGGTGCAATTTTGATCGTTTTTCCCGATTTAGAATGTAACTCAGTCTGATTAAGAGCGATCAAAACACGAAAAAAGTGTTTATCCCCTTCCTGAGTTTTTTCGACCAGAGTATCGGGACTGATGTATTTGACTTGTCCGTGAAAAATACCGTAGATACTGTAATCATAAGCATCCAATTTAACTGCCGCTTTTTGCCCTTGCTTGATAAACGAAATATCTGATGGAGCCAATTTCGCTTCGATAATGAGCTGATCCCCGGCTGGAACCAGTTCCAAAATCACATCTCCCGGACGGACTCGGGCACCTTGTGTTGTCAATACGATATTTTTGACAATAGCATCCATGGGAGAATTAACCGTTGTCCGTTCAAACGTGATAGTACGATCTGTCAGTTCTTGCTCTTTGGTCGATAACTCCTCTTCGGCTTTTGTCATTTCGGCTTGGGAATCTTGAAAATATTTATTTCGCTTATTCGATATTTGCCCTTTCAAATCAGCAATTTGACGTTTAAGACGAATGATTTCTGTTGCTCCGATATCACCGTTTTTTAACAGAGGGAGATTCAGATCCAGTTCATCTTGAGCGAGTTTTAACGAATCACCCAACGCCGATAGTTCATCGTTTAACGCCTGTTGACGACGATGAAAAAGTTCTGTTTGATTCGATACAAATTCAGGATACTGCCGTACCGATGAAGGAAAGACCAACGATTTTCCATATACTTCGGCTCTTAAGCGGACTAACGTCGCCTGAAGCGCCGCAACTTTCGCCCTGCTATCATCCATGGAGGCCTGGGCTTGAGAGTGTTCCAGACTGATGAGCCGATCCCCTTTTTGGACATGATCTCCTTCTCGGACATGGATTTGTTCAACCACACCGTCATTGGCCGATTGTATTTCCTGTGTTTTTGCTGAAGCGATCACTTGTCCCTGTGCATGGGAAATTTGATCAAGATTTGTGTTGGATGCCCAAATAGCGAAAGGGACGATCACCACAAGCAATGATCCGAACACAACCCATAGCGGATTGAGTCTAGTAACATAAGGGAGCGGATGTATTTTCATTGATTTCCTCGTTCGTTCGGTTTAATCGAATTAAGTTTTTGGAGTATGACATCTCGGGGCCCGTCCATTGCGATTCCTTTGGGAGTCATCACAATGATACGCTCTGACAGTTTTAGCAATGCAGGTTTATGCGTCACTAGAACGAGTGTTTTATTCTCTGTTAGCTGTTCGGCGATCGTGTTCATCACAAATCTTTCCGTCCCCTCATCCATACTGGCGGTAGGTTCATCCAACAACCATATATTCGGAGATGCGAGGATTATCCTCGTGATCGCTATCATTTGCTTTTGTCCCCCCGATACACTCTCTCCCCCTTCGGGTACAGGAGTGTCCAGTCCTTGAGGCAACGCATTGATCAGATGTATCAAGCCCGATTTTTGTGATGCTTCGATAATCTCTTCATCGCTTATCCCTACCAAACCTAACAAAATATTATCTCGAAGGGTACCGGAGAATAATTTGGTCGTTTGCGGCAAATATCCAATCATTCCGTTCAGATGACTGCGAGCTATGTGTTGTATATCGATTCCGTTGATGAGGACTTTCCCTTCTTGGGGCTTATACATCCCCGAAAGTATTTTAAGCATAGTGGATTTTCCCGAGCCGATTGCCCCTAAAATCGCTACTTTTTCTCCGGAATTGATCTTTAAATCCGCGATATTGAGCGCGATTGTCTCTTTGTCGTATCCGAAGCGAAGATTTTGACACGTATACGCCGGTTCCAACAAAACGGGACTCAGTGGTCGTTCAACCCCCTCATTATCACTCTCCAGAGCGTACATATTATCGATATCTTTTATCGCCATTTTTGTCCGTCCCCACTGCACTAACAGATTAGGAAGCATAGCGATCGGAGAGAGCACCCGGCCGGAGAGAATCGTCGTCGCGATCAATCCCCCCATCGTCAACATATCGGTTGTAGCGACTAAATAGGCGCCTACCGCTACCAAAATAACATAGCTCAACTGCTGAAAAAAAGCGGCAATATAGCCTGACAATTCGCTGTAATGACGAATTTCGATATCATCGTTGACCGCATCTTCGCTCAACGCGTTCCAACGGCTGAGAATATTCCACCCTGCCCCTGTAGCTTTGACATTTTCGGCGTTTTCTACCGTCTCGACCAATAATCCCAGTTTTTTGTGCGATGCCATCGTTGACGTACGGGAAAGATTTTCAATCTTTTGTCGAAAAATGACCCCGGAGAGGATGGAGATCACTAAAAAAGCCAATGCGATCCCTCCCATATGCCATCCGGCGATCATAATGATCACAGCCAAAAAAATCATCGAAAACGGGAAATCGATGATGAAATACAATGCTGCCGATGATATAAAAGCGCGTACGGTGCTATATCCTTGTAATTGTCCCGATAGAGTTCCTATACTTTTGGGCAGTGCATCGGCACGTATTTTTAAAAATCGATAAAAGATATTATGCGAATATGCCAAATCCATATTTTTAGAGGCATGATCGAGAATCACCGATCGTGACAGTTTTAAAACCATCTCTAAAAAAATAGCGATAAACACCCCTACGCTCAACGCTATGAGTGTCGAAATCCCTTGTGTCGGTATGACTCGATCATACACTTGCATACTGTAAAAGGAAGTTCCCAAAGCCAAAAGATTAATGATAAACGATGCAATAGCGGCATGAACGATTATCGGTTTTTGTTGCAATGCTATCTCTTTGAACATCTGAGACGATGAAATTTTCGTCCGTTCGCTCCGATCAAATTTGATTGGCGTAAAGAGCGTCTCTTTGGGATATGATCCATCTATTTTGAGGTCTGCTTCTCCTATACTTTTCCATTCTCCGTTCGGAAGTGCTTCGACGATGATCCTCATCCCCTGTTCAGGAATCAATGCCATAACGGGGAGTGATTCATGTTTAAACGATTGACTCCAACGAGGTTTTGTCAGATGATAGGTTTCAAAAAGACGATCATAAAACGAGAGGATCGATTGGGTATCGATTATGGAGAGGTGTAACTCCAAATTTGCGTATTCATATTCGCTCAGTTTTGTGGATGCGAAATGCTGAAGCGTACAGGAATGGGTCAGCCAATGCAGATCGAATTTGGCATTGCTTATATTGGTATAAATCATTTTTCTTCTCCTGATTCGATACGTATTTCTCCTCTTGAAAGCAAAAGACGATAGGATGAAACAGCCAATATCGCTTTTTGATCCGCAAGCGATAATTTGTTTTGTGTCACTTCTCGCGATGAGTTCACCAGATCGAGCCACTGACGTTTGCCTGCGATAAACAAGCGGGTATATGAGTCCAATACCTTTTGAGATGCATCGATGGTTTTATTCAGTCCATCGATACGTTCGTGTGCCGCGTGGTTTTCATGATAGTCTCTCATCAACGTATCGGTCAATTCACGTTCTTTGGTCTGTTTTTCGAACTCTACTTGCAACACCTTTGCCTCAGCGCTTTCGATATTGGTAAAGGCGGACAATCCCGCTCCGGGTGACGCCTGCAACGTTAAATAAACCAAATTATTGGTGTTTCCCTGATCGGAATAAACGGAACCGCTTTGATGTTCGGCTCGGAGTGAAAGATTTGGCCAAAGTACCGCTTTGGCTTTGGCTTTTTCGGCTTCGGCGGTCTTGATCTGTGCGGATAGTCTTTTGAGCGACGGGTGGGTCTGCATCATCTGCTCTCTCATCTCCTCTAGGCTCAGAGCCGCGCCTAACGATTTCTCATACCGTGCAGTCACCGTACATTGGATTGGACTTCCGGTTAATAATGCGAGTTGGGAGAGCGCCGTATTCCGGCTTGAATACGACAGCATCATATCCGAGTCGATTTGAGCAAGACGGGATTTGATCAGCTCATGATCGGCTATCGACGATACTCCGGCATCGATTCGGCGTTGAAGCATCTCTTCGAATCCTCTAAGCTGCTCTTTTCCCTCTTCGAGGGCCAGTAAGTTCCCCTCTGAACGAAGGTAAAGCTGAACCGCATTCAGTATATTTTGGATTAGGGTGTAACTGCTCTCATCGAGTGCGAACTCCGTCTCGACCTTTTTAGATAGGGCCATATCCATTGACGCATCGAGTTTACCTCCCGTCCATATCGGCTGATCCAATCGAGCTGTCGTTCCGTTTCGTCCGGATCTTTGGGAATAATCGATTGAGGGCGTTGGGAAATAGCCCCATTTTGCACTCTCTACCTGCGCATCGGCACCTTTGATCATTTGACGAGACATGCGAATGCTCGGATGGGTCGAAAGGGTTTTGGAAATCAGCGTTTCTACACTCATGTGACATTCCGATGAAATTACTTCCGTACCGTATACTAGTGTTGAAAAAACCATTGGAAGAATGAATCGATAAATCATAAAAACCTTTTTTAATTTTTAGTGTTTCATTTAAATGGTACAGCAACAACAGTCCCAAATAAGATACACTCCATCGATAATATGGGACTTTATTGGGACTGTATGGACAAGGAAGATAACAGAGATAGAAAAAAGCCATAGTGTTTATCATGAGATGAGTGCACCCCGAATGGGTGCAAAAGGGGGAAGCCCCCCTGTGTTAGAGGACGCTTTGGATAGTGGCTAATTTTTCGATTAGCAGCTGTGCTTCTACGTTGGCATTGTTGTAGATCGCGTAAGTGTGACCGTTGAGGGTAACGTCTGCGGTGGTGCTCCATCCGCTGGCATCGATTTTGACGATATCGTTTTCACCTGCGTTGATGAGGAGCTGGTGTTTGTTGACGCTTGCTCCCAGTGCGGTTGTGCCGAACGTCGTATCGTTAAAGACGTTCGTATCCGCAGCACCGATCACATCCGATGCGCGGATACTGAGGGTATTCGCCCCCGTGTCGGTGGAGAGATCGATTTTCTCGATATGGGCAAATGCGGAGCTTAGATCGATAGCGCCTCCACCCGCCACACGCACCGTATCGACTCCGGCTCCCCCGTCGATACGGGAATCGAGAACATCGTAGAGGAGTATATCGTTCCCCTCATCTCCGTAGAGCTTATCACTGCCGCCGAGACCGTCTAGCGTATCATCACCGTATTCTCCATAGAGGAGATCACCGCTAGAGACGCTACCGCTGAGGGTATTGTTGGTATCGGTACCGACAACCGTGTTGAGGCTGCCCCCCGCGATGACGTCGCTCACGGTGCGGAGGTTTCCGAACCCGTCGATCAGGTTTGCGGTGACACGAAGCTCATAGGTCAGAGGATCGGCCCCCTCTAATGAGACGTTGACCCAATCTGCGAGAGCGATCGTCGCACCGCTGGCGTAGGTGACGCCGTTGGCGATGAGCGAGCCTTGGGTATAGGTGACGCTATAGCTGATGACATCGTACATTCCGGTGTTGAGGGTCGCGTTGATCGCGATACCGCCACCCTGACTCACACCCATCACCGGATTGCCGTACGCGTCGAAACGCTGGACGAATATAGAGCTCTTCCCACCCGTATTGATTCCTTCCCATGTCACGACGAACGCTCCGTCCGTCCCTACCGACACGGCATGCACGTAGTTATCACTGCTATTGAGCTGATTGATCGGTTCGAGCTGTACGATCGCACCTGCGACGGTGCCATCGCTGTTGAACTTTTGGACGAAGATACTGTTATCTCCCGCCGAATCTACCCCCCGGAACGTCACGACGTACTCGCCGCTCGTCCCCACTGCCGTGATCTGCGGAGATTCATCAGTGCTGTTAGTGACACCCAATGCCTCTAGCTGCACCATCGCTCCCGCGATGGTGCCGTCACTGTTGAATTTCTGGACAAATATGCTGTAGTCCCCCGCCGAATCTGCACCCTGGAACGTCACCACGTACTCGCCGCTCGTCCCCACCGATGTGAT
>Ga0074197_1001562_pt1 | contig 18834 bp, 20 predicted proteins | sample EPASupsiteSAE305_FD_64526 | JGI IMG/M metagenome (GOLD analysis project Ga0074197, IMG submission 64526) | Bioremediated contaminated groundwater microbial communities from EPA Superfund site, New Mexico - SAE3-05 reassembly with SPADES | ecosystem: Environmental > Aquatic > Deep subsurface >...
CAAAAAAACATTTTTTATCTTCGGGCAGGTTTTCAATTCCCTCAATATCAAGTTTTATATTAAACTCTTTTATAACCTTTTCAAGAAAATCTGCACCAATGTCATTTGAATATTTATTCAAAATATAGTTTATTTCATCCTGATGGATTATGCGGGTCATGATTTTAATTACGAAAGCCGGTAATTTTTTCAATAATCCCGAGTTGCGCTCTCCTATTGTCTTTTCAATATCAATGTATTTTATATTTTGATATGTTTCTTCCATCAATTCTATATTGTATTCATTTATTATTTGAGGATATTTCCAGGCTTCTCATTGAAATACTCCCATTCTGGACCGATTCGTGGATGGTTTTGATTTCGTCTTCTGCAGTCTTCATTCCCAGTGTATAAAGAAGTGGTAGATAATGTTCGTCCGTAGGCATTCCAAGAGAATAGTCTTTCAAATATTTTGTATAGTTGACCAATTTCTCAATGTCGTACGCAGCAATACAATTTTTAAGCCAATTATCCATTTCCACGGCCCATTCATAAGGTTTTGCATTCTGGTCGAAGTCAACCACCTGTAAATTATGTACAATGTTGCCGCTCCCAATGAAAAGAATATTCTCTTTCCTGTATTTTATAAGTTCTTTTGCCAATGCAAAATGTTCTCCCGGAGTTTTCCTTACATCAAGGCTTATTTCAAGCACCGGTATATCCTCATTTGGGTACATGTGTTTTAAAATTGCCCATGCAGCATGGTCTATTCCTCTTTTCTCATCAACGTTGATTCCAATATTGTCTGACTGAATCTGGCGTGCAAGATGGGGGAGGCCTGCCGGAGTATATTTGATTCTGTACAACTTATCCGGAAACCCGTAAAAATCGAAAATTTGAGCAGGGTGTTTCGCACCGGTTATATAAGTACCTTCTGTGAGCCAGTGTGCCGAGAAAACAATAATTGCAGAAGGGCTGTCAATAGTTTTCGGGTATGAATTCAGCGATTGAGTAAATGTGTTATTTAAAATCGCATTCATTGGTGAACCATGCCCAATAAATAGTACCGGACTGTTTTTTTCGTTCATGGTAACTCTCCCTCCCTTGAGAAATTTATTTTTATAAATTTTTAAAATTATAAGTAATTCCTGTTAAATTCTCTGAAACATCCCATAATTTTTTGGCAAGAGCAGCATTAAACAATTTATCTCCTTCTGAACTGATAGCAGGATTTCCCTTGTGGTTGCTTCTTCCGTCCGGTCCGATGTATTCTCCGCCTTTTAACTCCGTGTTTGTTGCGGCAAAAAGAGTAGGAAGTGCACCCATTTGTGCCGGCTGGCCGGCAAGGCCAAAGAGAAACTTCATAATTTTACCGGACTCTTTTCCCGAACCGCGGGACATGAGGTTTGTTGCCGAAACCCCGGGATGGCAAATTATACAGATTGTATTTGCTCCGCTGTCCTTCAGCCGTTTATTCAGTTCAATGCCAAATAACAGGTTGGAAAACTTGCTTTGACGATAGAACTTCCACGGATTGTATCCTTTGGACCCGTCCAGATTGTCAAAATATATGTTTGCACCTCTGCTGGCAATACTGCTCACTACTACAATTCTTGAATTTTTTGTCGAAAGCAGTAAAGGAAGAAGTCTGCCGGTGAGTGCGAAATGTCCCAGATGATTTGTACCAAACTGCAGTTCAAAACCGTCCTTTGTATGCTTGTACGGAGGTATCATCACTCCGGCATTGTTAATGAGCAAATCCAGACAGGTATATTGTTTATGGAACTTTTCTGCAAAATCCTTAATGCTCTTCAAATCTGCAAGATCGAGATTCATAATGCAAATATTTGCAGAAGGAAATTCCGACTTTATTTTGTCGGACGCTCTTTGCCCCTTTTCCATACTTCTTACTGCGAGAATTACTTCGGCACCTTTTGATACCATTACTCTGGCGGCCTCATAACCTATCCCGCTTGCTCCTCCGGTGATAAGAACTCTTTTACCTGCCAGATTTTCAATCTTACCTGTTGTCCAATTAGATTTTTCCATCTTTCAAATATAAACCAGTTAATCAAAACATTCAATTATTTTATAAATTATGTGTAAATTTACTAACTTTAATAAGCGATATTTTAAATTAGAAAAAATAATATTTTATGGCAGAACCTGTTGATAGGAAATATCCTCATCCCGATCTTGCACTTTTAAAAGAGATGGCCGAAGGCGATGAGGCTTTTTTCAAGGAAATAATTACACTTTTTTTAGAAAACGGGCCTGCAATGGTAACCTCTATAAAAGAGAGTTCCGCAGCCGGAGATTGTGATGCACTTAGATTTGCTGCTCATAAGATTCTTTCGGATCTCTCCATTGTTGGTATAAAATCGGCAATAAAAGATGTTGAGATAATTGAAAAACAGGCAGCACTCAGGAATATTGCAACTGTAAACGTAGAAAGAGCGATTGATGTAATTAATTGTGGAATTGAAGATTTGAAAAAACTGGTATAAATCAATGAAAATACTTGTTTGTGAGGATGATATAATTATGATAAAAGCTATTGAGCATAAGCTCAAAAGCGAGGGTTATACAATAGATGTTGCCACGGATGGAATACAGGCGTCGGAAAAAATAAGCAATAATGAGTATGATCTTATAATGACAGATTTGCTTATGCCCTTTTTCGGAGGACTGGAGCTGGTAAATAAAGTCCGGAATGAGATGAAACTTAAAGTTCCGATTATTGTACTCACAAGAGTCGGAAATGAAGACACAATTATAGAAGCATTTAAATTAGGTGCAGACGACTATGTAACAAAGCCGTTTAGCCCTAATGAGTTGTCTATTCGTGTGAAGAGGTTGCTAATCCGAAGGTAAAATTAAACAACATGAGAGCACATTTATTTAAACTTTTCGGTTTTATTTTTTTTGTGCTGTCCGGCTTGTTTGTCATTCCGGTTTCGGCGCAGATAAAAAGCGCCGGTGATACAACTTCACTGGAATCATTACTGGAAAGAGCCAGAAAACTTGCATACAATAAAGAGGAAAAAGAAGCCAGAAAAATTTGCATCAACATACTGTCAAGGGACAGTACATATCTGGATGCAGCAGTTTTGCTCGCAAAAACTTATTCATGGAGCGATAAACACGATTCTGCAAAATTAGTCCTTATGAGGATTATTGAAAACAAACCCGGCCATTACGATGCTATTGAGGCAATGATTGATAATGAGTCTGCAAACCAGAACTTTAAAGAAGCTTTAAAGTATGCCGATATGGGGTTGAAATATTATCCGGATAACGAATCTTTTTTGCTTAAAAAGAATCTTGCGGCTCAAAACATCAAACAATTGGGAAGAGTGAACCGGATAGCGATAAATTACTGGGCAGATTTCTTTGATGAAAATACTCCATGGAATTTCGCATCAGTTACAATTTCCAGAAAAACAAAGCATTTTGGAATGCTTGCTTTAAGATATAATTATGCCAACAGGTTTGGTAATAACGGGAACCAATTTGAAATTGACGCATATCCGGTTGTTTCAAAAAACATTTATATATATTTTAATGCCGGAATCTCGAATAAAAAGAATTTTCCTACTTCCCGGATTTCAATTGAACCCTACTTCAAGCTTCCAAAAGGGTTTGAATTATCAGCCGGAATAAGGTATATGAATTTTGATGTTAACAGAACTTTTTCTCTGGATTCCAATAAAGTATTTATTTATACCGGGACAATCGGGAAGTACATAGATAATTACTGGATTTCGCTGAGACCATATTTTACTCGCGGAAATAAAGCGTGGTCAAGTTCTGCTATTTTAACGGCAAGAAGATATTTTTCAGATGCAGACAGCTATATCTCTTTAAATTTAGGTACGGGTATGTCTCCCGACGAGCAGCAATATGCTTTTGATCCCGGATTAAAATATCTTAAGGCAAATAAAATAAGTCTGGAATATCAGCAGAAAATAGTCCACAGATTTATTTTTAACTGCGGAGCCGGTTATGCGAAAGAGGAAATACGCACAGGAGTAAAGCGAAACCGTTATTCGATGAGCATAGGTATGGCTATTTTATTCTAATGGCAATGAAATGTTTAAAATGAAAGCTGGTGTTATCTTATCGCTTAATGTGAGTATATTCTCCTCACTTTATGAAAGAATAACATTTTTCTATCATAATTCCAATTTTCTATACAAAGCAGTACTCTTTTTGAGCTTGCTCTTTTTAAGCACAACTTTAATTCTGGCATTTGTTATTTTTTTAACAAGGATTTACAAAAATTTTAATAGAAGAAAAATAAACAAATGCAGAGAAAACTGCATCGATTTTATTGCAGAATGGGCATATAGTGAACAGAATGAGAATATACCCGGACCTATTATTAAGAACTTAAAAAACAAGAAAAAAAGAGACATGTTCACCAGCGAGCTATTCTCGCTTCACTCTAACCTGGTTGGAGATAGTGCTTCAAAGCTTGTCACTCTTTTTCATATTTCCGGACTTAAAAAATATTCAATCAGGAAGATTCATAGCTTTCGCTGGCATGTGAAGGCAAAAGGATTTTCTGAACTTGTTCAGATGAATATTAAAGAGGGGAATAGCCACATTGCCAAATATTTGTATTCAAAAAATAAAAATCTTAGGGTAGAAGCACAACTTGCCTGGTTGGAACTTAATTCCGAAGATCCTGTAAGTTTTTTTAGCAATCCAAAAACAGAATTGTCGGACTGGTGGCAGCTTAAAGCTCTTATTTCTTTAAAAAAACTTGAATATATTCCTGATTTTGGAAAGTGGCTGGAAGTTCCAAGCAGAAGCGTTGTACAATTTTCTCTTCGAATGTGTGGCATTTTCAAGCAATTTGAAAATATTGAACTTGTTGCTAATAAACTAAATGACCCGGATGAAGTATTAAGATATGAAGCCATTCGTGCGTTGGGTAAGATGGCACTTCCATTTCCGATTATTCCCCTGCAACATCTTTTTTATTGTGAAAAAGCCACAAACAAAGCAGAGATAATTAAATCTCTTACGATGATTTCAGATAATTCAAACATGGATTTTTTTGAAGAAGTGTTAATGAACGAAACCGATATAAATCTTAGACTTCTGTGTGCAAAAGGCCTGTATTCTTTGGGATCTCCAGGAGTTGAGAGGCTTGACATGTTACTTACCGGTACCGATGATTTGCTAAAGAAAATTATATACCATTCAAAAGACGAACGAATCTGATGGAAATCTTCTTTAATACACTTAATCTTATATTTGTAAATGGCATGTTTATTTATGCCATTGCTATCTTCTCTTTTTATATAATTTTATCTGTTTTATCGGGGATAGAGCTGATAAGGTATAAAAGAAAAAACAGTTTTGTAGATTATACGGAAATTATATCATCCCCTCTTGCTCCTTCAATTTCGATACTCGCTCCTTCATACAATGAAGGCAATACCATCATAGAGAATATCCGTTCTTTGCTGTCGCTGCATTATGGCGATTTTGAAGTCATAATAATAAACGATGGCAGTAAAGATGATACAATGGCAAAAATTATTGCGCATTACAGCCTTGTAAAAGTGGATTATATGGTTAATTACATTATCCCAACCAAACCAGTCCGTGCCATTTATAAATCAACAAATAAAGCATTCGGCAAACTCCTTGTTATTGATAAAGATAATGGCGGCAAGGCAGATTCCTTAAATGCAGGAATAAATGTGAGCACAAAGAAATTAATTGCCTGTATTGATGTTGACTGCATTCTGGAAGAAGATTCCATATTAAAAATGGTAAAACCATTTCTTGAGTATAATAATGAGAGAGTAATTGCAACCGGAGGAGTGATTAGGGTTGCCAATTCCTGCCGGGTTATGGATGGCAAAATCGTTGAAGTAAATTTGCCATCGAATTTAATTGCCCGTTTTCAGGTTTTAGAGTATAGCCGCTCGTTTTTAATGGGAAGACTGGCGTGGAGCAGTATCAACGGCCTAATGCTCATATCAGGGGCATTCGGGCTGTTTGAAAGGGAAATAGTAATTCTGGCAGGAGGATATGACAGCAAGACCGTTGGTGAAGATATGGAGCTAATTGTCCGGATGAGACGTTATATGTTTGAAAAGAAACTTAGAGGAAGAGTTGTATACATTCCTGACCCATTATGCTGGACGGAAGTGCCTGAAGAGATAAGAATTTTATCCCGTCAGAGGACAAGATGGACGCGGGGAACCATAGAGACTCTGAGAAAGCACAAATCTCTTTTCTTTAATCCAAAGTATGGGAACATGGGATTCTTAGGATTTCCTTTCTGGTTTTTCTTTGAGTGGATGCCTCCTATTATCGAAATTGTCGGAATAATGTATATTTCAATTACTTTAATGACTGGCGGCGGAAACTGGGTGAACATTGCGATTCTTTTGGGATTTACCTATCTGTTCTCTATTTTATTTTCTGTATGGTCCGTTATTTTTGAAGAATTCTCTTACCCGCGCTACAAGAAAAACGCCGACATTGTAAAACTTATATCCCTTTCCTTTATTGAATCATTTATATTACACCCGATGAATGTATGGTTCGCCCTGAAAGGGAATTATCAGTATATCACAGGTGTCCGCTCCTGGGGGAAAATGGAGAGAAAAGGATTCTCAAAAAAATAGTTTATTTTTCTTCCTTTTTACTAATCTTAATTAGAATATCGTTCATTAAATCAAGTTGTACTTTTTGAATTTCTAAAAGTTCCTGTTGCTGATCCATAATAAAATGGTCAATTTTTTCATGCAATGTTCTTATCTCCAACTCCGATTTCAGATTTATCATGTAGTCCTTCTTCGCCCTTGCCCTGTCCTTCTCCTCCTGCCTGTTCTGACTCATCATTATGACAGGAGCCTGCAGTGCTGCAATACATGAAAGTATCAGGTTTAAAAGAATAAAAGGGTATGGGTCATAACCTCTGTTCAGGAACCAGAATACATTAACGGAAATCCAGATAATAATAAATACCAGAAAAGAAATTATAAAAGTCCAGCTGCCTCCGAATGAAGCCACTTTGTCGGCGATTTTTTGGCCAAAAGAGAGTTCCTGTTGATCGTCACTGTCAATTTTGTCTGTTAGAGTAGTATTGCCGGTAACGGAACTTAATACCGTTTTTTCAAGTTCAGACAATTCTCCGGTTTCTTTAATCAGATATTCTGAAATAGATTTTTCTCTATAGACATCTAATTCACCTCTGGAAAGAAAACTATCGTGCGAGAATTGCGGATTCTCTTTTTGAATCAAATTCAAAATGGAATGTCTTACCGTTTTCGCTGATATTTTTTCGGATACCGGAAATTCTTTTTTCGATAAATCGCTGATAAAAGTTGCCATAAATTAAATTTTTAGGACCGTTCGTTACAAATGTAAGATAAAACATTCATAGATAATCAGAAAATTAAAGCCCTCTCTCCTTAGATTTCAATTGTAAACCTAAATAGGAGAAAGGGCTTCGGATGTGTTATCAATCAAGAACAAGCCTGTTAGTCCTCTTCGTCTTCTTTTGCGTTTTCTTTAGTTATTACCTTTCCACTCGCGTCAATTGCTACTTCTAATTTTTCCTTACCTTTTGCAAGGCCGAATTCGTAAACCTTGCCATCTTTTGTTTCAGATATTTCTGATAAAGTAATCTTGTAGCCAGCAAAAGATTTTTGAATAGTAGCATTTACAGCATTTGGAATTTCATTTGCCGTGATTTCATACTCTGATTCCATCCAGGCACCATTGTTATCAAATGTTGCAGAAAAATTTTTGCCATTTACCTTAAATTCGGCTTCCCACTCTTTGCTACTCTCCTTACCCCATTTGATGTTTGTTGCATTTGGAAATTTCTGAGATACAAATGTCTTTGCATTGGCAGGAACATTTTTTGAAGATTGTCCGCAAGCGCCTACACTAAACAAAGAGGCAACTGCAATCATTAAAATTAATTTTTTCATTTTGAAGCGATTTTAATTATTATTTTGAAAACTCACTCTGCAAATCTAAACTCAGATTCCAAAGGAATTTTCAAGTATTAATTATTACTATTAATGATTAATTTTAGCAGGCTCGGCAAAACAATCAGCAGAAGGGGCAAAGCAATTATAAAACCTCCAATTACAGCAATTGCAAGCGGCTGGTGCATCTGAGCTCCGGTACCTATACCAAGAGCGAGAGGAGCCAAGGCAACAATTGCACAAGTAGCTGTCATTAGTTTTGGACGTAAACGAGCAGAAATAGCGTAAGTTAGAGCATTATTCAGAGTGGAATTTTTAAATTTTGACAAAAACTGTTGAATTGTAAAAATGGAATTTTCTCCAATAATTCCCACAATCATAATCAAACCAGTATAGCTGCCAACATTTAAAGGAGTATTAGTTATGAACAATGCGGCAACTCCGCCTGCAATTCCTAACGAACTTACGAAAATCACAATGAATGAAATTTTCAAACTTTTAAACATAAACAAAACGACAATGAATACAAGCAAACCTGCGAGCAGCAGAATTTTCATTAATTCTGCAAATGATTGCTGCTGTTGTGCGTATGAACCGCCATAAACTATCTGATATGAAGGTGGTAAATTAATTTTAGAGAGTTTATGCCGAATGTCTTTCATCACTCCTCCTAAATCGCGGTTGTTTAATCTTGCGGTAACGACACCCATTGTTTGAAGGTTTTCCCTTTGAATTTCCGAGACTCCGCTTTGTATACTAAAGTCTGCAAACTCGCGTAGCGGCAGATAATCCCCGGCTGCAGTGTAAATTTTCACTTGTTTGATGTTTTCAATAGGAGTATTATTGTTTAATGGAAAAATCATCCTGACATCTGTTAATTGTTCCTTTTCGGGGATTGAGCCAATCACTGTTCCTCCTAAATATGTTTCGACTTGTGCCTGCAAATCGGATGAATTGAGACCAAATTGTTTTAGGTGATCTTCTTTCGGAATAATTCTCACAATAGGACCGGCAGGGACAATACCGTCAAAAACATCTGCCGTTCCCTCAACTTTACTAATACTGTCGGCAACATCTTTGGATAGTTCTTCTAATTTTGAATAATTATCTCCAAATATTTTTATCTCTACAGGTTGCGCGCTGCTCATTAAATCGCCAAGCATATCAGTAATTACCTGACCGAAATCTACGAGGAGAGCCGGTAATGCATTTTCAACTTTAACACGAATATCATCGGATACTTCCTCGGTAGTTCTGTTTCTATCTTTTTTCAGTTCTATGAGGTAGTCGCCGCTGTTTGGTTCAGTAATAAAAAAACCCATTTGTGTTCCGGTACGACGGGAATAGGTTTTTACTTCCGGAATCGTTTCTATTATTTTATCGACTTCGTTAAGCATTCTGTTGGTCTCTTCCAGAGAAGTGCCGGGAGGAGAGTTATAATCCAGGACAATGGACCCTTCATCCATTTCTGGCAAAAAACCTGTTTCCAGCTTTGGAATAATAAGAATAATGCTCAATACAAGCAGCAGAACAAATGCTCCACCCAAGTAGGGGCGAATAATAAAATATTCAATCCATTTATTATTTTTTGTCCGATGAATTTGGTTGGTTTCCGATAACGCCTTGTCCTTTGACAAGAGCAGATAAATAACCGGCAAGCCAATCCAGGTAACGATAAATGAGCAAACCAAAGTGATCATCATTGTTTCGGCCATAATCTTGAAATAGGCTCCGGCAACTCCAGTCATTAGTTCAAATGGTACAAGGATGACAATTGTGCTTAACGAAGAGCTGACCATAGCAGGAAACAGAAACTTTATTGCCTTACCTACTAACTCTTTTGGTTTTCTATCAGGATACTCTTCGTGGGTACGGTGAATTTGTTCCACTACAATTATTGCATCGTCAATTATCAATCCGATAGAGGCGGCTATCGCTCCTATAGTCATGATATTAAAGTCAAACCCGATAAAACGGAGTGTAACAAAAGTAAGACCCAGCGTAAGAGGGATAGTGAGAAAAAGGACAGTGCTGGCCTTTAACGATCGCAAATAAATCATTACAACCATAATTGCCAAAAGCAACCCTATCCAAAGTACATCAATAATACTTCGGATGCTGCTCTCCACAAATTCTGCCTGGTTGTAATAGGGTTTTAGAACAACACCTTTCGGCAAAATTTTGTTAAGCTCCTTTACCTTCTCTGTTACCTGAGAAGCTACATCAATCAGATTGCTGCCGGGCTGTTTGAGGACTGCCACAAGAGGTACGTCTTTACCATCGGCTTTGATTTTAATATATTCATTGCGCTCTGCAATTTCTACAGTAGCTACATCGGAAATTTTAATTTTGCTGTTAGTGTCATTAAAGAGAACAATGTTTTCCAGTTGCTGTTTGTTTTTAATTGTTGCATCAGTGACGGTTAAATATAATCTGTTATAATCGATTGTGTAACCGGTAGATTTTATGAAATCTGTTTGCTGTAACGCTGCATTAATATCTTGGGGACTAATCTTTAATAAACTTAATTTATTTTCATCCAAAATTATTCTGTACTCTTTCTCTTTCCCTCCGATAACATCCACGGCTGCGACGCCATCAATCCTTGAAATATATGGTTTTACGATATATTCTGCAATCATTTTCAGCTCCACCTGACTTTTGTTGCCGGACTGTAAAGAATATCCCATAACCGGCAAAATTGACGGGTTCATTTTCTCTACCGTAATTTGCACATCTGCCGATAAATTGCTTTTAATCTGAGAAATTTGTGACTCTACCTGTTGCTTGTCGAGGTCAATATCAGAATTCCACTCCATGAAAGCAGAGATTTCGCAGCTGCCCATACTAGTCGTGCTGCGAATCATCTTGATGTTTTCTACCTTTTTAATTGCGTTTTCAATCGGTTTAGTAACCGTGACCATCATTTTATCTACCGGTTGTTCTCCATTATCGGCAATGATTTTAATTTTGGGAAATGTTACATTCGGGAAAAGAGAGGTCTTCATATTTGTATATGAAAAGACTCCTCCAATTAAAATAAGTACTAAAATAGCAGCGATAGGGCTTTTAAACCGTTCAAATATTTTTTCCATACTATTTTACAATTTTTACAAGAGTGCTGTCTTCCAAACCATAGGCACCCTCGCTAATTATAAAATCGCCTTTGTTTAAATTTGGAGATAAAACTTCCACAAGATTTTCATTTTCAATTCCCTTTTTAATAGGGACTTTAACAGCTAAATTGTTATTGATAATCTTCATTATCCAAAACTCACTTTGCGTTTCATTGGTCATTACAGCTTCAATGGGAACCAGGCAGGTATTTAAATGTCTTGCGTTTACAAATTGCACCGTCAGGTTTAAATTTTCGGGCAATTGCCTGTTTGTATTTGGTTTTATTAAAACATTCTGTGTTTGTGAACTCTCATTTATTGTTGGTAAAATTCTATAGATTGCCCCATCAAATGAGGTGTTGTCCGTTAACAGAATCATGCATTTTGTTCCGGTTTTTATTTTGGAGTTGTATTCAAACGGTACATTTATCTGCACCATCAAATCTCTGTTTTCGACTATGCTGCAAAGAGAACCTCCCTCAAGAACATACCCTCCTGTTTGACTAATATTAAGTTCACTGATAGTTCCGGACGAAGAGGCCGACACCTTAATAATTCCAAACTTTCCGTTGTATTTATTATTATCTTCAAGTGCCTTGTTTTCTTTAGTTTGTATTTCAAATAAAATATCGTCTTTCTTTACCTGATCGCCGAACTTTACATTCATTTTTACAATGTAACCTGCAATAGGAGAGACTATCAGATTCTTTATAAGGTAAATTGTTTTTCCGTTAAAAGAGATATTGTTTTCAATTTCTCCTATCTGCACCTGTACAGCTTTTACGTTAACTAATGGAATTTGCTCATTCTGAGCTGATCCTTGGCTTTTGCAGGAATAAACCACCAATAGTGCAAATGCAGTAAATAGTAAAATGGTTACTTTTTTCATTGCGATTCATTTAATAGTTCCAGTAATTGTAAGAATTGATCAACAACTGCTTTTCCATTTTCAAAAGCAAGTTTTCGCTTTTTTTCGAAGCAATATCTCTTAATAAATTCTTATAATCCATTACAGTAATTTCTCCTTGCTCAAACTCTTTATTATATACATTAAGTAGTTTATCATATTTGTTTATCTGTTCTTCGCTTAGAGTTATTCTCTGGCTCAGAGAGCCTATCTGGTTTAGAATGTTGTTTCTTGATATATCGTTTTGTGTAACAAAATATTTTTTGTCAAACTCAATCGTTCGAAGGTTAACGGAAGATTTTTCTCTTGCAATTTCCCGTTGATTTCCATCAAAAATATTCCAGCTTAAAACAATGCCGGTGCTTAGTCCAAGTCGGTTTAGAGAAGGCGAATAAACAGCATTTAAACCTGCATTGGCAAATAAACTAAGTTGGGGCTTATACTTTTGTTCAATAATTTTTTGTTCGGCAATAACAGTTAGACTATCTAATTTGTATGAGGTTATAAATCCAGAATTTTCAGGAGTTCCAGCTTTAAGTACAAAATTAACTTCTTTGAGTTCAACCGATGTTGTATCGTTAATCCCGCAAATCAGGTTCAAATCGTAAATGTTTTTTTTATATTCGGAAGTTAATGCCTCGTTTTCAGAAATATAATTTTGATATTCAATTTGCAAAAGCATAAAATCTGTTTGTTTATAAATAGCATTCTCTACTAATTTTTTTAATGTCATGAGTTGTTCTTCAACTATCTTTATAAGTGACAGATTGTTTTCTATTTGAATTTTTGATTTGAGACAAAGGATATACTGATAACCTACAATTTGCTCAGTTTCATGAATTGTTAATGCAATTTTATTTTCATTCGACTGACGGGAAATATCGGCCTTGCTTGAATAATTTTTATATTTTGAACTCGTAAAAAGAGGCTGGTTAATAGTAACAAGTGCCTGATACTGCCCGCCGTCTGTAGCTGCTAAATCGTAGCCAATATAGTTGTTGGCGCCACTTGATACCAACTCAACCCGATTTGAGTTATTGTCCCTTGATATGATGGGTGCAAATAAAATATTGACATCCAGATTGACTTGCGGTTTAGAAATTATACTTCTAATTTGTTTCAAATCAAGCTCTAATATTTTATTATCATTTCTGCTTCTGTTAATTAACGGGCTATTGATTTTAGCCTGTTCCAGATAAAAATCCAGATCTTTTTGCTGGGCATTAATTACCCCGGATATAAACAAAGCAAGTACCGGGAAAAATATATGTTTCATTTTATTCCTGTTATTTTGAAGTAATTATAAAGCAATGAAAATCATTTTTATGGTAATGGATTTCTAAGTTGTATGTTTCACAAATATTTTTGACTATTGCCAGGCCTAAGCCAAAAGATTTTGAGTTCAATTTTGCAAAGCGGTTAAAAATAGTTTTATCGGTTAATGAATTTGCTTCACCAGTATTGTAGATTTCTAACTTGTTTTCCAGAACAGATACATGGATGCTTCCGCCTTGTAAATTGTGATTTACAGCATTGGCCAATAAATTGCCAATTAATAATTCTGCCAGCTGTTCATTAATCATCAGTTTGAAATCCTGTTCGAAATTCAGTTCAACTTTAAGTTTTTTCGTTTCAAAAAATGGTTCGAATTCCGAGATCTTTCGTCTTACGATATCATTAAGAATAATAACCTGTTCAGCTTTAAACTGTCTGTTTTCAATTTTCGTAAGTAAAATAAGACTTTGATTTAATGAAGACAACCTCTTAATTGCGTTAATTGATGAAACGACTTTTTGGAAAGTCTCTGAATTTAAATCTTGTTGTAAAACCTCTTCCAGGTTTAGTAATACGATTGAAAGGGGTGTCTGTATCTCGTGTGAAGCATTTTCCGTAAACTCTTTAAGGGAAAAATAGTCGGATCTCAACTTTTCAGTAAGGTCTGTAACAACTTTATCTAATCGGTCAAACTCCTCTATATCGGTTTTTTTTAGATTCAAATTTTGTTTTTCATTGAAGTTGAATTTCTCAATCTCTATCAGATTATGTTCAAACTGAGCCCATATAGATTTGTTCATTTTCCCGGTTATAAGATACGACATTGCAAATGCCGACAAGAGCAATACAAATAAAAACAAGGCAAGTATTAATGCCAGATCGGTTCTTTCGAAAGATGACTGTCTAAGTTTAATAGAATAATACCAATCTCCTATTTTTACCTGACTTGAATACTCAAGAAATGGTTCTAACTCCTTTTCCAGCTCATTCTCTATTTCTACTTCTTTAAATTGAGGTTTATCAGTTATCCGGTGATCTATTATTTTTACCTCAACAGTAGGGTAGATGTTTGGAATTTCACCTGTCTTTAGGATATGTTTTTCAATAAGGAATTCCCTTTCAAGAAGGCTTTCTTTCGCATCATTAAGAATAATTGCCTGAATAATAAAATATCCGGAAATGGAAACGCCTAAAAGAATAAGCGTCAAGAGGAAAAAATAATTTCGGTTTATTTTCGTTAAAAATTTCATTGCTCCGACAATTTATAACCCATACCGTAAATTGTTTTTATGTAGTCATTACCTCCCGCGCTCTTTATTTTTTTGCGGATGTTATTCAAGTGAGTATAAATAAAATCGTAGCTGTCTGCCAAATCGATGTTATCGTCCCAGAGATGTTCTGCAATTACCTCTTTTGTAAGAACTCTGTTTTTGTTGACAAGGAAAAACAATAATAAATCGTACTCTTTTTTGGTGGTCTTTATCTCCTTTCCGTTAACTGTAACAGACTTACTATCTGTGTCAATGGATATCTCTTTATAATATAATGAACTGCTTCCGTCAAACTGCCTTCTCCTCAAAACCGCTCTTATTCTTGAATTTAGTTCGGATAACTGAAACGGCTTCGAGATGTAATCATCTGCTCCTAAATCAAGTCCTTTTATCTTGTCATCTAAAGAGTTTTTTGCAGAAATGATAATTACTCCGGACTTAACCTGTCGTTTTTTGATTGTTTCCAGCAACTTTAGTCCATTGCCATCCGGAAGAGTTATATCTAAAAGGATTATATCGTATTCATATATTGACAGTTTTTCATCCGCTTTGCGGAAATTTTCTGCTAATTCACAGATATAATTTTCTTTAATAAGATAATTACTAATCCCTATTAATAATTCGACCTCATCTTCGACAATCAGAATTTTCATATCGCAAAAGAAATAATGAATTCTAAAGGAAATCTAAATATTTCAAGGCTATAATAGACCGAGATCGCAAAATTGATGTTAAGCAGACCCTAATTAAGCTTCTTGCTTTTTCCTTGAACGTATGTCATAAATTTAACTCCATCCTGAGACATTTCAAATTTTGTGTCAACTGTATTATTTTCGAGCAGAGTATAAACTAAGCGGAAAATGGGAATATTCTGATTTTTTTCGCTTGTTAAAACTATTGAATTGTCTGAGTAAGTTATCTTATAATTGATTGTATGTCCTTCATTGTCGAAGTAGATTGCGTTAGTGGCGCGGCCATTGAAATCGGGATAAACTATCATTAAATCGTCGTGAACGACTGCAGCCTTATTCTCCACAGCAGGGTATTTAGAATGGCTTTTTCTAACAAGAATTTTATTATTCAAGTCAAGTGAAAAAGAGAAAGTTCCTCCACCTTGTCCCGGTTGGCCCCCTCCTTCACCAATCCAAGTGCCCATAAGCCAGTTCCAATTGTCCCATGATAATTTCTGTTGTCCGAATGAAATTGATGAAATAGCCAGCAAGGCTATAATAAGAGCCAATATTTTTTTCATTTATATTGTTTTAAGAGTTTTTTGATTATTTCTGAGCATTAAAATTGCCTTCTCTGCCCTCGATTGTCTTGTAGCCTCCTGTTTTGCAGAACCAACCCAGTCGCAATAGCCTCGTTTATATGATTTCGTTAATGTCTCAAAAAAGTCGTTTGCCTGTTTGTCGTTATCGAGTAATGTTTGAAGTTCAGAAGGAATACCTTCGATATGTTCGTCTTTTTTTAGCATAATTATTATTTTATTTCCATTTAAGTGTTGTAGTTCCTTTAGAAATGGCCTTGCCCTGAATTGACTCTAATTTTGTAAAGAGCCGGTCGATATCTTCACTTACGTTATTATTTAATCCGTTCCACAATTCGGAAGCATCGTACCTGCTGATATTTTTCTTTTCTCCATTAAGTACGGTTGTCTTTACATGCCCTCCCTTATCATCCGGCTCGTAATCGAATAACTTAGTGCCGTTAATTTGAATATTTATTGAAATTTTATTTCCGGTAGTTTCGTAAACGAGAATGCTTAAAAAATATTCTCCGCAACTCAAATTATCAAGCCAGATTGGAAGGCTCATACTGGAAGGTCTTGTTACAATTAACCCGCTTTCTTTACTAATCATTAATGGGTCCAGCTCATAACCCTGAAGATGAAGTGCGATGATGCAATTTTTGTAAACAATCTCCCGGGTAGTATTTTCCCATTGGGCACTATTAATAATGGGACTGGCGGTTGCAAAATATTTTTTTAATTCTTTATAATCCTGCTGCGACCATGCAGAGTTAAATACTAAGACAATTGCCGAGGTTGTCAATAAAATTGATAATAAAATCTTGTTTTTCATGATTGTTATTTATTAACCTTGTTTTTGTTATTCATTTTCTTCTTCAACATGTAAAATGTGTAATAACCTATGAATAATTGGTGCAAAGAAAACGGCTGTGATACTTAAAAAAGCAACACCACTATATAGGGCATAAAATGATGAAAAAAGTTTGGCTTCTGTATTTGCCATCTCAACAACAGGACCCATACCTGTGAGAATCATGCAAGCCATGTGGAAACTGTCCAGCCAGCTTATGTGTGATAAATAGTGATATCCAAAAGTACCAATTGAAACAGAGATAATAATTAACAGGAGTGCAAATAATGCATAACGGCCAAGCCTGAAAAAGAATTGTGGAAGTGTTGCCACTTTTTGTCTGCGATGTTCGAGCTTCATTTTTTTAATCATCTTACTCTTTAGTTGGTATTGTCAATTTCAATGTCATATTTTTCAAGAAGCCCTGCAATTCCCGATAAAGAAAATCGGGCTTTTTTAATTCTGTTTGTTTCCGGGTCTATCGAATAATTAAAGGATGTTCTAAAATCGGCTTTTTCGAGGACAGTATTTGCAAATGTAGCTTTTGTGAGGTCGCAATTATCCATGATTGTGCCGGTTAAATTACTTTCTGTAAAATCGGATTCGTTTAGTTTCGAATTTTTAAAAACAGTCTTTTTTAGTTTTGTCCGGAAGAATGAACAATGACTGAGATTACACTTTTCAACCATAAATGATAAACCAAAATCATTGCAGTCTTCAAAACGGAGCCCAAGCATTTTACAGTCCTTGAATTTCACATCCCTGAAACCCGTTTTTGCCAATATGGCCAGACTCAAATTACAACCAATAAACACACATTCGATAAATATCACATTGGAAAGGCTGGAACCGGAAAAATCACAGTCAATGAAAGTGCATTTTTCATATTCCCCATTTGTCAATGGATTCTTAGTATAAACGATATTTTTAAAAGTTTTTTCTTCAATAAATATTAACTCTGAATTATTTATCATTGTTTTATGAGATAGCTATTTTAGGTTTTGTAAGTATTTATCGGCAAATCTGTACCCAAGTTCCCGCTGACCTTCGGAATTAAAGTGTTCATTGTCTCCAATCCCTTTCAGGTCAGAGGTCTTTACAACCATCGCATTTCTGTCGGTGAAAACATAGATTTGGATTTGTTCATTGATTTTCATCCAGCTTTCGTTGTTTGTAGAGTATGAACCTAGTTCTCCAATGAGGATTGGCAAATTTTCGTTTCCGGAAATTGCCCGGAATTTTTCAAATAGTTGAGATAGTCTGTTTTTGTATAAAGGTATTCTGTTTTGAGTCGCATCGGTTTCCCCCTGATGCCACAAAATTCCTTTTATTTGTCCGTATTTTTTCCCAATCTCTGCCTTCTCCCTGAAGTTTGTCAATAACTGGACATTTCTGTATGTAGAGTCTCCTAACCATTGGCTTACGGAACTGCCGCCAACCGCAGCAGGAATAATCATAACTAAAATATCCTGCGGTATCCGTTTAATAAGTTCTTTACCAAAAGAAAGTCCGCAATCTAAACCTGTCCGGGATGGTTCATAAAAGTGAAGCGGTTCCTTTGCAACAATAATTTCTCCAGTTCTATTTATTGTTAATATTCTTTCCGACGGTACTGTATCCTGCGGTTCAACCAATCCGCGTCCGGCCATGTTTGACTGCCCGGCAAGAATAAAAACCCAGATTTTGTCTTTAGCTGGAATGTTTTTGGCCCGTTGCTCAACTTTTGGAAAGAATTGTGTTCTGGTTATGCTATCCTGCTGCTTGCCGGAAATAAATATAAACGCAATTAATATCAGAACATAAGATTTCATTGGAATTTAATCTTAAAATATTTGAATAGATTTTAATCAAATATAAGAAATTGAAAGCACTTCCGGAATTAATTTCTTAACAGTTCAAAACCCCGATATGCCCGACCACAACTGATAAAATCCAAAGGATGCAAATGCAACCACGGAGATTCCTACAGATACTCGACTGACACGGGGTCCCAAATTTCTTGCAGCAGCAAAAAGTGCAATCATTCCGATAGAATAAATGACAAAGGAACCATAGAATGAAATAAGCAGGGCCATGGCATTAGTCGGATCCTCGTTCCATCCTTTTATCAGCAACGGCCCCATAACCAAGCTCCAGCCAAGATAGGGATTAGGGTTCAGAAGATTTATCAATACAGCTTTGAAAATATTCTGCCTTGGATGAACATCCAAATTTACA
>Ga0074197_1001563_pt1 | contig 18831 bp, 18 predicted proteins | sample EPASupsiteSAE305_FD_64526 | JGI IMG/M metagenome (GOLD analysis project Ga0074197, IMG submission 64526) | Bioremediated contaminated groundwater microbial communities from EPA Superfund site, New Mexico - SAE3-05 reassembly with SPADES | ecosystem: Environmental > Aquatic > Deep subsurface >...
TGCATGGTTTCTTCTTTGTTTGTCGGTTCCTGTTGGGTCGGTCCCCTTGTTAAGAAACTCCAGTTCCCAGGCGATAAGCGTATAGAGGAACCCTCTAATACCCTTTTTCACATACATTTCGTCGTGCCACTTCTCCGACCGCGCACTCCACCTGAAGTAGTAGTAGATTCCGCCGATAAGCCACACAATCGCAGCAATGGGGAAAAGATAGTGCAACGATATCCTATTCAGATTGGCTTTATTTGGAAGAGTAAGCACAAAGGCGATCATAAACATGACCTGAAAGATAATCGTAAGAACCATATCAACAACCTCCTTGCTTTGATTTTTCTCAAAAGGTGCAAAACGAGCAGTCCCTTCCGGCTGCAAAAAGAAATGTGCTATTATGTTCACTTTTTTTCTATCTTTCCCTTTGCCTCCTCAAAATCAATTATGTTTTCTCTTTCATATAGATACTTGTGCTTCTTCTGTGTTCTTCTTTTTTTGGGCCCGCTCGGCCATTGTATAGACCAGCGTTTCAACGTCTAAGATGTTATCCTCTGATAATAACAATAATGCTTTTATGAGAGGCCGAAACCTCTCGGGAGTTATGGCGGCCTCCTCCCCCGTCACCAGATACTCAACTGTTGTCCTAAGATAGGCCGCCATTTTCACCGCTTCACCCGCCCTTGGAAGATTGTTTCTTTTCCGGTGTGTATTGTAGGAATCCAGCGATAACCCTGAAGCTTTGGCAACCGCGGCGATTGTGATGTTTTTCGCCCTGGCAAGTTCCTTGATCCTGTCGAAAAAATTCATATCTCTAATAGTAATACAAAAAAATGTCACTTTGTACACAAATTATGCTTGACAATATGTCTTTTTGAACCTTTACTATCTATAAAGATGGTTCAGGAGGACATATGGTTCTGATCAAGAAATATCGAGTGCGGGCAAACAGCAATAAGAGAAAGGTTTTTACTCTCCCCTCGGTCTATACCGAGGAAGTTGGGCTAAAAATAGGAGATACCCTTTTGGCTTATCGCGAGGATGACAAGCTCATCCTCGTCCCCGAAAAAAAAAAGGAATGACCACCTACCTCTCCGCAGAAGAACTCGCCGTACACCTCAAGATTAAGCGGAACACGGTCTACCAATGGGTGTGGCAGCGAAAAATTCCGTTCCATAAGGTTGGCGGAAGGGTCCTTTTTCTAGAGGACGAGGTGGAAAGGCTTATCAAGAAAACACGCAAAGAAGCAGTCATTGCAAAAAGAAAGTAGGAGGGACTATGAGCAAGGAAGTTAGAGCGTTTTTTAAAGAGCTGGGTGCCTGTAGCAGTGGGATATCGTGGGCTGGAAGAAGGGCGAGTTTAGAGTGTGTATGGAAAACTTGTCAACGATCTGATTGGATCACGGGAAAGGATATACCATATCCTCCCACGCTTTGTGGAGTAGAAATCCTTTTGCATTTTTTTTACATACCTCCTGTAACAAGTTTATTATAACTCCTTACAGGGAAATGGCCCAGGCCCGATTCGAACGGGCGACCTACTGCTTAGGAGGCAGTCGCTCTATCCTACTGAGCTACTGGGTCGAAATGTCGAATGGAACATTAGCTGAAAACTGAGCCATCTGTCAATGCGAGATGCTGAAAGCGCATTCGACTCGTAATATTGACCTGCCAATGATGCAGCGCTATGCTTTTTGCCACGATGAAACTCTGGCTGAAATATGCGTTCGGCATCATTATGGGCGCGGTATTGTACATAGCCCTGCCCCCCAGCATGGTCCATGGGACACCCGCAATCTCCTTTCTTGCAGAAATTTCTCTTAAAATTGGCGGATATGCGCTTATCCTGACTCTTGCGGCGAGTATTCCCATCTCAGTATTCAGACTCTCTGAATCACACCGGTTTTCCAAAATAGTCTCATCCGCATTGGTTTTTTTTATTATAAGCCTGATTATAGCAGCTGGCATTGGTCTGGCATCCACACTGATTTTTAGACCCGCTCCTCTCCCTCTCATATCGGATAGCGGAGCCATGCAGTCCCTGGACCCTCTCGAATTGATCCGCTCAACTTTCCCTTCGAATATTTTTTCCACTTTTTCAGGTGCCGCAACCTGGTTTCTGCCGCTTGCACTCTTCATGCTGGCCTTCGGACTGGCACTTTCCCACGATCCGGTAATGGCACGGCCCATCCTGCCAGTGCTCGATGTAATTTCGCGCGCCGCGTATCTCATCAACTCTTTTCTCTCGGAAATATTGGGAATCCTGCTTATACCTATATCACTGTACCTCTTTTTAAATTTGAGAGATACAGGCATGCTTTCTGAATACAAGGGGATCCTTGTCTATTCCAGCGCTTTGACGATCCTTCTTGTATTGGTCATTTTCCCGATTATATATCGAATCCTGGGCGGAAAATCCAACCCATACGTTCTGCTATACAGCATGATGGGACCGCTGCTCGCTGCCGCGGCGTCGGGCAGTGTTTTCTTTTCTTCAGGAACAGCTCTCCGGCATGTATCCGAAAGTCTGGGCGTAAAGCGTGATACAAACGCAGTCATATTCCCCCTTGCACTCATCGGCGGACGGACAGGAAGCGTGTTTATCGTTGCATCTTCATTCATTGCAATGTTCTTGTCATATTCCAAAAACAGTCCAAGTGTTGGTCAAATTGCCTTACTGCTTATAATCGTGCCGTTTTCAGTCGTTGTCGGAGCGGCAGGCCTCCGCAGTGATATTCTTGTGATGCTTTCACTCACTTGTATGCTGTTCGGTCAAGGTTTTCAAAATGGAGCAAGCCTGCTTGTGCCTGTCGCTCTTCCTCTTTCAATATGCGCGGTAATACTCGACAGCGCCTGGATGATGTATTCTGTAGCCCTCATTGCAGAACATCATGGAGAACGTACTATCAAGAAAGCGCGGAATTTTATATGATTTGCGTAGATTTGCAACGATTGTGCACTTGACGGCACAGTTTCCTCTAATTAGGATATACATATGGACCTCGAGAACTTATTGAAACCCGAACTAGTGACGCTGGATCTTAAAGGCAGAAATAAAGAAGAGATTATCAGAGAGCTTGTCGACCTTGCAGCACGCAGCGGCAAGGTATTGAACAAAGAAGAAGCCGTTCTCAGCGTCTTTGAGCGGGAAAATCGCATGAGTACCGGCATGAAACATGGGATTGCGATTCCCCATGGCAAAACAACCGCAGTGCGAGAGCTCGTCGCTTGTGTTGGAATATCTAAAGAGGAAGTCGATTTCGATGCGCTCGACCGCAAGGGCTGTCGAATTTTTATTATGACACTGTCTCCAATAGATAAAACAGGGCCGCACCTGCAATTTCTTGCGGAAGTAGGCATGTTGTTCCGCAATGAAGAAAAACGACAGGCGCTGCTCTCCGCAAAAACGCCGGAAGAAGTCGTATCGATCCTGCTTGGCAATGCCTGATCTTGTTTTGCAATAAAAAAGGCCGCGGTCAAGCCGCAGCCTTTCATGACAGCCGGCGATGCTCTTATTCGAGCACAGCGAGAATATCTGACATCTTTACGATAAGATGCTCTGCACCATCCATTTTGATCTGAGTGCCGGCATATTTGTCGTACATCACTTCATCCCCGACCTTGACTTTGATGACATCGGCATCGGTGCCAACTGCAACGACGACTCCTGTCTGAGTCTTCTCTTGGGCAGTCTGGGGAATGATAATCCCGCCTGCAGTCTTGCTTTCGCTTTCCTTGATCTTGACAAGAACTCTCTCCCCTAGGGGCTTTACATTCATAGATATCTCCTCCTGAAAAATGCGGAAAGATTATTTGTGGTAGAGAACCGATTTGAAATATAAAAAAACTAATCGTTATGGTCAAGCACGCGTTTTGACATTTTTTGCCTTAAAAAGTACCATTGAAAACGTGCTTCGGGTGCGACAGGGGGTTCGCCTCATTCGGCGAAAAGAGTTATATTCTTATATGGATGCAGGTGGATCATACGATAGTGGAACGAACTACCGCAATGAGTCGCGTGCAAATTATTCGTGAGGAGTCGATGATGCCATCAAAAGGCAAGAATAATTGGAGCCCCAATCAACAAAAAAAACCTGATAAAAACTCAAACGGATCAGACAAAAAACCAGGAATGCCGGAAGGCCCTCAATTCAGGTTTTCCCTTGGCTATGTCCTTATAGCACTGATTGTTGTTTCTTTCTTTAATTACTTTCTTTTCAAAAGCGATTCTTCTGTCGTCCCATATTCAATGTTCAAAGAAAAAATCTCGAGCGGCGAAATAAAACGCGTAGAAATAGACAGCAATTACTATACCGGCTATACCGACTTGAAATCCTCCGCGCCATCTTCGCCTCTTCCTGCCTCGGCAAAACCTGGCGTGGTCTACAAGACGGTTCCTATCAGTGATCCTTCATTTACTGCGTTGCTGGATCAGAAAGGTGTCATTTATTCCGCATCCCCTCGAGAAGGAAGTGCAATACTGTCGCTGCTTCTGAACTGGGTACTGCCTTTTGCAATAATGTTTTTCCTGTGGCGTTCACTCATGGGCAGATTCATGGGATCCAATTCAAACGTTCTTGCCTTTGGCCAAAATAAGGCAACCGTCGTCGCCGAAGGTGACGTAAAGACGCGATTCACTGATGTTGCGGGTGTCGATGAGGCAAAAGAGGAACTTGTCGAAGTGGTCGACTTTCTCAAAAATCCCCAGAAATATACGGAAATAGGTGGCAAAATACCCAAGGGAGTACTCTTGGTCGGCCCTCCGGGCACTGGCAAAACCTTGCTCGCGCGAGCAGTGGCAGGTGAAGCAAATGTACCCTTCTTTAAAATGAGTGGTGCCGACTTTGTGGAAATGTTCGTCGGCGTCGGTGCTGCCCGCGTACGAGATCTTTTCAAGCAGGCAAGAGAAAAGGCCCCCTGCATCATTTTCATCGACGAAATCGACGCGCTTGGCAGATCGCGTGTCAGCGGCATAATGGGAGGCAACGACGAGCGTGAGCAGACTCTCAACCAGTTGCTTGTAGAAATGGACGGATTCGATTCGACAAGTGGGCTCATCATTGTCGCAGCCACAAACCGGCCCGATGTACTTGATCCAGCCCTACTCAGGCCGGGGCGCTTTGATCGGCAAGTCCTGGTCGACAGGCCTGATATGCTGGGCCGCGAAGAAATCCTCAAAATTCATTCCAAGCCTATCAAGATGGATCCATCAGTCGATCTTTCGAAGATTGCGCGAAGTACTCCAGGGTTTGTCGGTGCTGACCTCGCCAATGTCGTGAATGAAGCGGCGCTGCTTGCAGTGCGCGCTGGGCGCAAAAAAGTAAAAGAAGAAGATTTCCAGGAAGCGATAGAGAAAGTAGTTGCTGGCCTTGAAAAGAAAAACAGAATGATCAATCCAAAGGAAAAACAAATTGTGGCTGTCCATGAGACAGGCCATGCGATTACGGCCGCTTTCACTCAAGGCGCCGATCCGGTACGAAAGATTTCGATCGTCCCCCGCGGATTCAGCGCGCTTGGCTATACGCTTCAGATGCCCCTTGAGGACCGCTATCTCGTCACCGAAGAAGAACTTCTTGGCCAGATCGATGTCCTCTTGGGCGGACGGGCCGCCGAAGAGCTTGTGTTTCATTCAATCTCAACCGGAGCCTCAAACGACATCGCCCGTTCTACTGAAATTGCAAAGCGAATGATTACGGACTACGGCATGTCCGAAAAATTCAAGAACGTTGCGCTGACCAAAAGAGGCGCAGGGTTGCCCGGTTCTCAGCAGATGGCCGATCCCTTTGCTACCAGAGAATACAGCGAAGAAACACAACGCTATATCGATGAAAAGATAGCTTCGATTGTCGATGAGCGCTATAACCATGTGGTCAGCCTTCTTAAAGAAAAACGTGAAATGCTCGACCGCATTTCGTCGCTTTTGCTTGAAAAAGAAGTAATCGAAGAATCTGAATTTGCAGCGCTCACTGAGGAAAGCCGCAGCGAAAAGGCAATTGCGGGGGCCATGCCGGTCGATGCAGCCGTTTCCTCATCGGGTACAACTGAGTCCCCCGCGCTGCCTGCGTCGAATTCGTAAGCGTGTCTTATGAAATTATGACATTTTTACCACTATTGTCATATTGACAATAATACTCCCCTGTGATTGACTTCTCGCATCTCTGAAGAATAAGGAGAGATGCATATGTCCGTAGTGATCAGATCGATTTCTTCATATGTGCCGCCTGTCCGAATCACGAATGAAGAGCTCGCGGCACGGATGGAGACTACCGATGAATGGATTCGTTCCCACACCGGCATCGGAGCACGGCATATCGCTCCCGATGGCGTACAGACGAGCGACATGGCTGTAAGTGCCGCACAAAGTGCGTTGGAAAAAGCAAAAATCGGCACCTCTGATATCGATTATATCATTGTGGCGACTGCGACGCCCGACTACTTCGGCTTTCCTGCGACGGCCTGCATTGTACAGGATAAGCTTGGCGCCTATGGAGCATCTGCCTTCGACGTGACCGCTGGCTGTACCGGCTTCATCTATGCGCTCAATATCGCTTCAAGTATGCTTGAGTCATCGCATGGAAGACACGCGCTGGTCATTGGAGCTGATGGCTTGAGTCGAATTGTAGACTGGAATGACCGCTCGACCGCAGTGCTGTTTGGCGATGGAGCGGGCGCCGCGGTCGTGTCCCGAATCGACGAGGGTGGACGCGGATGCCTCTCTTTTATTCTTGGCGCGGATGGGAGCGGAGCAAAAGAGCTGTATCTTGTTCAGCCTGAAAGAACGCAAGCATTCGATCGTCAGCAGCCGGTCGTGCCCGTGATTTCGATGAATGGCAAAAAGGTATATGACTTTGCGGTGAAATCGATCACAGTCGTCATAGAGCGACTTCTTCACAAAACTGCCTATCGTCTTGAGGATTTCTCATGGATTGTGCCTCACCAGGCGAATGCACGCATTGTGCAGGCCGCCGCCAAGCGCTTTTCAATTCCGATGGACAAAATCTATATGAATATAGAAGAATACGCGAACACCTCTGCCGCGAGTATCCCTCTGGCGCTTGCCGAAATGGATGAAAAAGGTCTTCTGAAACCCAATGATTTGGTGATGCTTGTCGGTTTTGGTGCCGGGCTTACCTATGGAGCAGCCGTTGTTCGATGGTAAAAGCGTGCGCATGGCAGCATTCCTTCACATTGCCGCATGCTATACTACGTCAATAAGCAATAGCTCAATTCCCGATCCCCAAAAAGGAGATAAGAAAAAATGCAAATTGAAGTCGCAGTCACTGGCCTTGGAATAATAAGCCCCATCGGGACTTCGGTCGATGAATTTTGGAACAATTGTACACATGGCGTGAGTGGCGTCGGCCCCATCACGCATTTTGATGCATCAAAGGTAGAGAGCAAGATAGCCGCGGAGGTTAAGAATTTTGATCCTTCCCAATGGATCGAACGAAAAGAAGCGCGAAAAATGGCACTCTTCTCTCAATATGCGGTTGCGGCGGCAGCTCAGGCATGGAATGATGCCGGGCTTCCTGAAAACATTGAATCGCAAAAGCCTGGAGACAAGGCCCACATTGATTCTGATCGCATTGCGGTAGTGGTAGGCAATGGCATTGGCGGGCTTGATGTATTCACCGAATCACATGCCAAAATGTTGCAGGATGGACCTGACCGAATACCTCCAATGACTATTCCCCTTATGATCGCGAACGAAGCGGCAGCCAATATTGCCATGCGCTTCGGCATCCACGGGCCTGCTCTCACTCAGGTGACAGCGTGTGCTTCGGGCACCGACGCCCTTGGCCAAGCCCTCGATCTTATCCGTGCAAACAGGGCTGATATCGTCATTGCAGGCGGCACAGAAGCGGCCATCACCGAGTTTGCAATAGGAGCATTTTGCAGGCTCAAGGCACTCTCGACATCCTACAACGATCAGCCGCAGCTCGCTTCGAGACCTTTCGACCGCGACAGGGACGGATTCGTCATGGGTGAAGGAGCGGGCATTCTCATTCTTGAGCGGCTCGACCATGCAGCGGTCCGTAACGCAAAAATCCACGCGCACTTCGCTGGATACGGCTCAAGCTGTGATGCATATCATCTGACCGCTCCTCAGCCCGAAGGAATTTTCGGTGCGAAAGCCATAGAGCTCGCGCTCAAAGATGCCGGCACGCAGCCAAAGGACATTGGCTACTACAATGCGCACGGGACAGGCACGGAGCTCAATGATCCCATGGAGAGCAGGATGCTGAAGACTGCCTTTGGCTCCCTGGCTTCAACTTTAAAGATCAGTTCGACAAAAAGCATGACGGGACACTGCATCGCCGCGGCGGGCGCAATCGAGGCGATTGTGTGCATCAAGGCACTTGAAACAGGCGTGCTCCCCCCGACCATTCACCTGGACAACCCCGACACCGAGAATGGATGCGATCTGGATTATATTCCAAATGTGGCTCAGTCTTATGCCGTTAAAACCGCGATGTCCGCAAGCCTTGGATTTGGCGGGCACAACGGTGTGGTCATCTTCAAGGCCGCCGATGCATGAAACCTGTTGCAAGGTTTGCGGTAGAATACTAAAATTGTTTTAATTTTGCATTTTTCGCGACACTTACATCCAAAAAGGCGGCGGGTAATGAATGATATCGAATCGTATCTTCCACACAGACCCCCATTTTTATTCGTGGACGACGTATATATCAAAGATGATACAATTTTTGCGGAGCATACTTTCCACGCCGAGGATTGGTTCTTCAAGGGGCATTTCCCCGAATTTCCTATCGTGCCCGGAGTTCTGCTGGTGGAGAGTATGGCACAGGCGGGCGGTGTCGGGGCAAAACTGATGGACATTTATCCCATAAGCCTCTTCATGCTTGCAAAAATCAAGGAGGCCCGGTTCAAACGACCGGTGCGCCCTGGCGATACCATGAAGATGGAAATCACAAATGTCAGAGCGTCCACTGTATACCTCCATCAAAGAGGAATCGGGAAGGTCGGCGACACAATAGTTGCCGAGGCCGAATGGATAAGCATTGCCTCAGGAGTACCAGAATGATCCTTAAACCAATGGTTCGCAACAATATCTGCATCAATGCTCACCCCATGGGATGCCGCGCCGAGGTTCGCCTGCAGACGGGCCGGGTAAAGGCATTTCGGGACAGGTTGACAAATTTCGACAAAAACGGCCGTGGCACGCCCAAGCCAACGCATGTGCTCGTAATTGGCTGCTCGACGGGATACGGGCTGGCATCGAGGCTGGTTGCGGCGTTTGGCTACGGCGCCGATACCGTCGGTTTTTCTTATGAAAAGGAGCCCTCGAGCACAAAACCGGGGACACCGGGCTGGTACTTCAATCATGAATTTGACGCACTCGCCGCCGAAGCAGGCCTCTTCGCGCGCACTTTCTCCGACATCGACGCATTTTCACACGCCGCGAAGGACAAGGCGATCGAACTCGCCAGGGAGCGGGGCTTTCAGTACGACCTCATCATTTATTCACTCGCAAGCCCCGTGCGTACCGACCCCGAGACCGGCACACTCTATCGTTCGGTGATAAAACCGATCGGACGGCAGTACGCCGGGCGCACCCTCGATGTGTTTACCGGCAAAATCGCGGAGGCCACAGTGCAGCCGGCCACAGAGGAAGAAATCGCGCAAACGATAAAAGTCATGGGCGGTGAAGACTGGCAATTGTGGATTGACGCGCTCGATAAAGCGGGAGTGCTCGGCCGGGACGCGATAACTCTCGCCTATTCCTACCTCGGGCCCCCGTTCTCCTGGCCCATCTATCGCGACGGCACTATCGGGCAGGCAAAACTCCATCTTGAAAAGACTGCTCAAGCCCTCAACGAACATTACCAGGACGCAAAAGGACTGCGCGCTTTTGTCTCCATCAACAAGGCCGTTGTCACGAGGGCAAGCGCAGTCATTCCTGTGATTCCACTCTATATTTCAACCTTGTTCAAGGTGATGAAAGAGCGAAATATACACGAAGACTGTGTCGATCAGATGATACGACTATTTGCCGAGCGGATTTACCGAAAAGGTGAAACGCAAATTCCCGTCGACACAGAAGGCCGGATCCGCGTCGATGATCTGGAGATGGGCCCTTCGGTTCAGAATGAAGTGAGCGCGCGCCTGGCGATGGTCGACGAATCGAATCTCCATACGCTTGCAGATCCCGATGGTTTCAGGAACGACTTTTTAAGGGCACATGGATTTGAGGTGCCGGGTGTCGATTATGAGCAAGAGGTTCTCTCGTTCGAATGAACCTTTGCATTCTCAATTCATCGGATATGCTGCAGAGTCTCTCTCGGAAGGATCGCCGAGCACAGCACATACTTGAAGTACTGAAGAAAAAAGCGGGCGACCGCTTTCGCGCAGGCAGCACAGACGGGCTTGTCGGTTGGGCTTCATTGGAGTCAATAACAGATGAAAGAATCGTGCTTCGCTTTATCGCCGAGCACCCTGCTCCACCCTTGCGCCCTGTGCGCGTCATGCTTGGCACTGTGAGGCCGATCCAGGCCGCACGAATTGTCAAAGAACTCACCACCCTGGGTGTGAGCAACATTGCCTTTTTCCCGACGGAACTCGGAGAAAAGTCCTATACTCAATCCAATTTCTATGTACAAAAAGAATATTATATGCATGCGCAGGACGGAGCCGAGCAGGCTGGCAATCCCCGCCTCCCAGAAATCGACCTTGTATGGTCCCTGAAAAAAGCGCTGGAACAGGTCGAGCACATTGAAGCCTCTGAATTCACAGCGCCTTTACAGCAAGCTGACGGTCTTCAGTCCGTGGACGGCACATTGAGTCCGCGTACTACCAAAATTGTATGCCACCCCGATTGCGCAGCAACTCCTTTGAGCCACATGTCTCTTTCGGGGACACCCGTTATTCTGGCGATTGGGACTGAGCGCGGATGGACCGAGCACGAACTCGAGCAATTTCTGCAGAGCGGCTTTGCTCTATGTGCCCTTGGCGATCGGATACTAAAAACGGAGACTGCCGCTGCTGTGGCTGTCTCCGTTGTGCTTGCAAGGCTGGGATATTTTTAATTCAGTTTTAACGGACACTTAAACCTTTGTCATTGTATCTGACGGCCCGCAGCGAGTTCAGCACGGCGAGGAGGGATACTCCGACATCGGCGACTACGGCTTCCCACATGTCTGCCCGGCCGACGCTTCCGAGCAAGACGAAAGCTCCCTTTACGACGAGTGCAAAAACGACGTTCTCCATGACGATGGAATGTGTGAATGCCGAAATTCGCAAAGCAAGCGGAATGCGTCCGATGTCGTCATCCATGACGACGACGTCGGCAGCTTCGATGGCCGCATCTGAACCAAGGCCGCCCATCGCGAATCCCACGTCCGAACTTACAAGGACGGGCGCGTCGTTCATCCCGTCGCCGACAAACGCCACTTTTCTTCCCGCAGGTTCCTGCGCTTTTATCGCTGCAAATTTTTCTACTTTATCCTGCGGAAGAAGCCCGGCATAATATTCATCGATGCCGAGACTCGCCGCCACCTTTTTCGCGACAGTTTCGCCATCGCCCGTCAGCATAACGACCTTGCGGACACCCTGTCGCCTGAGCTCCTTAATCGAGGCGGCCGCTCCATCCTTCACTGCATCTGAAATCAGAATGTAGCCGGCATAGACATCGTCGACCGTGACATGAACCACCGTACCCCTGACGTCGCAGACATCATGCGCCACCTTGTGTTCGTGAAGCATTCGATCGTTGCCTGCCATGACGACGTGCCCGTCGACGACGGCCACCACGCCATACCCCTTTTTCTCCACGATATTGGTCACCGAAGCCGCGGCGCCAATGGCCGAGGCCGCTTCCCGTATCGACCGCGCGATGGGATGCGGAGACACGCTTTCCGCGCCAGCGGCGTACCGCAGCACTTCCATCCCCGAAAACCCATTGTGCGGCACGACCTCCGAAACCGCAAAAACGCCTTTCGTCAAGGTACCCGTCTTGTCGAACACGACCGTATCTATTTTCGTCATGGCGTCAATGTAATTCGCCCCTTTGACGAGCAACTTGTGGCGCGATGCACTGCCCACTCCGCCGAAATACCCCAACGGCACCGACACGACAAGGGCACAGGGGCAGGAAATGACGAGCAGCACGAGGGCCCTGTACACGTAGTCGCCGAACGTAGCGCCAGGGATGACAAGAGGGGGAACGACTGCTATGAGAGCAGCCAGAACGACGACGACTGGCGTATAGACGGAGGCAAACTTCGTTATGAATTTTTCGGTAGGAGCCTTGTTGGCCGACGCATTCTCGACAAGCTCCAGTATGCGCGCCACGGCCGACTGGCAGAATTCCTTCGTAACGCGGACAACAAGCCTGCCGCTATCGTTCACATAGCCGGCCAGCACGGCATCGCCGGGCCCTACTTCCCTGGGTACGGATTCGCCCGTCAGCGAGGACGTGTCGACAAACGAAGAGCCTTCCACAATCTCGCCGTCCAGGGGTACCCGCTCGCCGGGCCGCACTTCCACGCTCTGCCCAATCGCGACCGATTCGGGTGATATGGTTTTGGATACGCCGTTTTCGACGACCCGCGCAAAGTCCGGGCGCAGGTCCATGAGCTGGACGATCGACCGGCGCGATTTGTCGACAGCCTTATCCTGCAAAAATTCGCCGACCGCATAAAAGAGCATGACGCCCACCGCCTCGGGAAGCTGGTGAATGGCGATCGCCCCAAGTGTCGCGATTGCCATCAAAAACATTTCGTTGAAAACCCGGCCATGGACAATACTCAGCACCGCCGATTTCAGCACAGGATATCCAACCAGCAGATAGGCAGGAATGAGTACCGCATATTCCGCGATGGAATACGGCGTATTGTGGAGCTGTGTATGAAATACCGAACCCGCGACAAATAGAATAGCAGAAACAACGAGTTTGGCTATCTCGACCCGACTATTTCCCTCTTCTTCCTGTTCGTTTCCGCTGCTGCCGGCACTACCGTTGTTGGCTGCGACCAGTTCGACTTCCGGTTCAACCTGCCTTATGATGCTTCGCGCTTTTTCCTCCGAAGCGCCGGCAATCACCAGCGTCTTCGTCGCAAAACTGACCGTGGCGGATTCCACATCGTCGCATTTGTTCAATGCCGTTTCTATTTTGTTCGCGCACTGCGCGCAATCCAAGCCTTTGAGGTAATACTTGTCGGCCATGGTCCATCCCCTCTCTCTCAGGTAAGTTCGATATAGTGTTCACGGGCCTTCTCTATAAGCGCAAGGACATGTTCGTCTGCCAGCGAATAGAAAACCATCTTGCCCTCCCGGCGCGCCTTCACGAGGTTGAGCGCCTTCAGAAAACGGAGATGATGCGAAACGGCAGGCAAGTTCGTCTCGAGGATATATGCCAGATCGCAGACGCAAAGTTCCCTTTTGGACAGAAGATAAAGAATCTTTACCCGCGTCTCGTCTGCCATGGCCTTGAACAATTCCGAAAGCCCCGCGACGTCGATGAGCGAGGCGCGGAGCCCCGGCGCCGTTTCGCTGCACGTAATGCTGTATTGGCTGCAAAGATCGTCGTTCACGAAGACCTCCTTCGGGACTATGGCGCGGCAAACACCACAAATCGGCGGCCGCTCCGTGCCCGGCCCGTATTCGACGCCATTCCCACTGCGAACGATTGCTCAATTAAGCAATCGTTTAATCGTATGGTACTATTGAAAACCAAAACGGTCAAGCATACACGGTTGCGCCGGGTGCGAAGAGCCGTCAGAGGTGGCGCCGGACGGCTTCCTCCGGGACGGTTGGCGAGCCGGGCTTGACGAAGGCAGGCCGATTCGGGTAAAGCGTTCTATTACTATCTGGAGGAACATAGCATGTGCGGCATTTTTACCATCACCGACATCAAGGGCGATCCTATCGCCCTGCGCAAGCGCGCCCTTTCCCACGTGAAGCGTCTCAGGCACCGGGGACCCGATTGGAGCGGCGTTTACTCGGACAAGCACGGCATAATCTGCCACGAGCGTCTGGCCATCGTGGACGTCACGCACGGGGCCCAGCCCCTCATCGACGCGGGCACGGGCCGCGTCCTCTCCGTCAACGGCGAGATATACAATCACCGCGAACTGCGCGCCAAGTTCCTCAAGGAACCGCACGACTTCAAGACCGAGTCTGACTGCGAACCTCTCCTTTACCTCTATGACGAAATGGGCCCGGAATTTCTCAAACACGTGAACGGCATTTTCGCCTTCGTCATCTACGACCCGCGCGACGGAGATTATTTTATCGCACGCGATCACATAGGCATCAATCCTCTGTACTGGGGTCGCGACGGCGAGGGCAACCTCTACGTCGCTTCCGAGATGAAGGCGATCTTCGATCTCTGCCCGAAGGTCGAGATATTCCCGCCCGGGCATTATTACAAGGGCAGCGAGGGCAAACTGGTAAAATGGTATGAGCCTGTGTGGGCGGAACCCGGCTACATCCCGACGGGAGAAGCCGACCTCACGGCGCTGCGCGAGTCCCTCGTCGCAGCGGTGAAGCGCCAGCTCATGAGCGATGTGCCCTACGGTCTTCTCATCTCAGGCGGCGTGGACTCGTCCATCGTCGCGGCCATCGCGGCCCGTTTCGCGGAACGCCGCGTCGAGACTGACGGGGCCGAACAGGCCTGGTGGCCGCGCATCCACTCCTTCTCCGTGGGCCTGCCCGACGCGCCGGACACCAAGTATGCCAAGATGGTCGCCGACTACATCGGCAGCCAGCACCACGAGATCAACTTCACCGTACAGGAGGCCATCGACGCCTTGCCGGACGTGATCTGGCACCTCGAGACCTTCGACGTCACCACGATCCGCGCCGGCACGCCGATGTATCTCATGACGCGCAAGATCAAGGCCATGGGCATCAAAATGATTCTCTCCGGCGAGGGCTCGGACGAGATCTTCGGCGGCTACCTCTACTTCCACAAGGCTCCGAACCGCGTGGAATTCCACGAAGAGCTCGTGCGCAAGCTGTCCATGCTCCATCTCTACGACTGTCTGAGAGCAAACAAGGTCACCGCGGCCTGGGGAGTCGAGGCGCGCGTGCCCTTCCTTGACCCCGAATTCCTCGATGTGGCGATGAACATCGACCCTGCCCACAAGATGATCCGCAAGGACGAGGGCCGTATGGAGAAGTACATCCTGCGCAAGGCCTTCGAGGGCTGGATTCCCGACGAAATCCTGTGGCGACAGAAGGAGCAGTTTTCCGACGGTGTGGGCTACAACTGGATTGACTCCCTGAAGGAATACGCCGAAAAAGAAGTCTCCGACAGCGCCATGGCCAACGCCGCCTACCGCTTTCCGGTCAAGACGCCGCCTACCAAGGAGGCCTACCTCTACCGCGCCATCTTCGAAGAGCACTTCAAGAATCCGAGCACCGTGGATCTCGTGCCGGACGGACCAAGTATCGCGTGTTCGACGCCTACCGCCATCCGCTGGGACGCAGCCTGGGCGAACCAGGCCGACCCTTCGGGCCGCGCGGTGCGGGGCGTGCACGACAAGAGCCTGAAGTAGGACTATGATGGGCATACAGTGAACCTCCTCGTTTTTGTCTATTCTCAAAATCGGGAATTCCAAAAAATATTTTCACTGTGTAAAATGATGGATATGACATAGAGACTGAGGTTGCTACCAATCGCTTTGAAGTCTGTTCGAAGTATCTGCGTTTGTTGCCGAAAGAGAAGTATCGAGGAAAAGGAGGGAGGGAAATGCGCAGTGTTGTGTTGGCAATCTCGGGATCCCTAAGGGAGCCATCTTTTACCGAGAAGATACTCGATTTGTGTATCAAGGGGCTGGGAGAGAATCAGGAAGTGCACAAGTTCTATCCCCACAAGATGAATATCGGGCCATGCAAAGGTTGTCGGTCCTGCTGGGAACCAAAGACGCCGGGCGAATGCGTTCAGAAAGATGATTTTGAACAGATTCTCGATGTTTACAAACGGGCCGATTACTTCCTTCTCGCCACTCCTCTCTACTTCTTCGATTTACCCGCAACGGTGAAGAATGTGATCGACAGATTCTTCATCATTCTGGAACCTGCACAGATTAAATCCGCCGGAGGGGGGAGCACACACCCCAAACGTTTGGGACGCCACCCCAAGGCAGCCTTGATCTCATCGTGTGGTTTTGCCGAGATCGAAAATTTCGACCTTCTGAGACAGCATTTTCGCCTTATATGTGAGCACACAGACTGGAGCTGGTCCGGAGAGATCCTGGTTTCTGAAGCTGGTGCGGCCGCCGCTCCGAAACTGTTTGACAGAAAGTACAACCTTATCGAAAAAGCGGGGGCGGAGTTGCTCGAAGGGATGATATCCCAGAAAACAACCAATGCAATCGCCGCTCCCGTCATGCCGGCAGAAGATTACCGCCGCATGGTTACGTTAAACTTCGAAGGAGGAGTGATCGCAAAGGCAAAGGTGGCCGTCATCGCCATAAAGGCGATGCGGGACAAGAAAAAAATTCGAGAGTAGTCCCCTGGCTGCAATAACGGCGCCGTGTGTGGCGTAAGAATTTTCTGAAGGCCTTGGGGGGAGGGATCATCGCATGAAGAAAATGCTCATCCGTATTCCCTGGTGGCTTGCAGCCGTCGTGCTCCTCGGCGGCTGGCTGTTGGTGTCGGCCCCGGCCACAGACTGCCCGCGACTATTTTTTGTGTAACAAAACTGCGAGTTTCTCCACATCCCCGGCAAAGCGCCTGCACGCCGCTTCCACCGGCTCCGGTGTCGACATGTCGACACCCGCGAGCTTCAGCGACTCGATCGGGAACCTGCTGCCGCCTGATTTCAGGAAGTCCAGGTAGGCATCGCGCTCCGCCATTCCTCCGTGCAGGACTTTTTCGGAAAGGGCGATGCTCGCCGAAAGGCCCGTCGCGTACTTGTAGACATAGAACGCGTTGTAAAAGTGCGGAATACGCAACCCTTCCATATCCGAAACGTTCTCGAACGCCATCTCGGGCCCAAAATATTTCTCGAGGAGTGCCCGGTATTCCTTTCTGAGCACATCGACCGTCAGCGCTTCACCGGATTCGGCAATCTCATGGGCGCGCTTTTCGAACTCCGCGAACATCGTCTGCCGGAAAAGCGTCGCGAGAGTATCGTCGATCCGGGTGGCGACCAAAAATGCCTTCTCCCTGTCGTCGCTGCTGTGGTCATACAGATAGGAAAATACCAGCTGCTCGTTGAAGGTGCTCGCCACCTCGGCTTCAAAAATCGTGTAGTTGTAGCACATGAAGGGATTGTTCCGGGCCGAATGCCAGGAGTGCATCGAGTGGCCGCCCTCGTGGGCGATGGTGAAGAGGTCGTTGAGGACGTCGTCTTTGTAATTCATGAGTATGTAGGGCTCGCCGATAAAGGACCCCGCCGAGAAGGCGCCCGAGCGCTTGCCTTTGTTCTCGTACCGGTCCACCCATCCGCCCAAGAGGCCATTTCGCAGAGTGCGGACATAATCTTCGCCGAGCGGCCTGAGGGCCTCGATCACAATATCGACCGCTTCTTCGTAGCCGTGTGATGCTTTGACCTCCTTGACGAGAGGGACATATACGTCATAATGGCGCAGGCCTTCGAGTCCGAGAATTTCCTTTCTGAGGCTGTAATAACGATGTAAAATCGGCAGATTCTCATTCACAGTAGAGATCAGATTATCGTATACGGCCTCAGCGACATTGTCGGGGAAAAGTGCCATTGCCCGTGAGCTCGGGTACTTTCTTACCTGGGCCTGATACTTGTCGAGCTTGACTGAACCGGCATACAGGGTACCCAAGGTGTTCTGATGCGCTTCAAAATGAGAATAGAATTGCAAATACGCCGCCTTCCGCACAGACCTGTCCTGCATGCGCATGAACGATATGAAGGTAGACTGCGTAAGAGGCTTGGGGCCTTCGGGAGTTTCTACGGTGCCGAAATTGAGATCGACGTTGGTGAGCACACTGAAGGCCTCTTGCGCAGTCTGGGCCGACTCGGTCTGGAGCGCGAGGAGGCGCTCTTCGGCTTCGCTCAGCACGTGCGGCTTAAATCTGCGCAATTTTGTCAGAAAGACTCTGTAGTCCGCAAATTTCTGGCTGGCAAGGCATTCAACCACAAAATCGTCCCCGAGCGCCTGGATCGCCGGGCTGAGCCAGGACCACGCGGCCTGTCCCTGGGAAGATACACCTACAAACCGGGCGAACAGGCCGCGGGCCGTACTGTTGCCTTCATCTTCAGTGACCCTCAATTGTGCATAGTAGCCAAGTCTTTCTTCCAAAATGAGATATTGTTCATAAGCTTTCAATGTGTCGAACAATGCATCTGCGCTCGCGCTGAAGCCCTTCTTCTTTTTCTCTTCAGCTTCCGGCAGCATTGCGCTCAGCGCTGCGAAATCTCTTTCCCATTCGGCATCATCTTTAAAAAGGCTTGAAAGGTTCCATTTGTGTTCAGCAGGAATTTCTGAACGTTCCGGAATAGTCTTCGCCATTGTTCATTCCTCCTGTATCTATATGATAAAAAGCAGCGTGAAATTTCATGTCCGGCGGGTCGATTCGCGCACGACGAGCTCATATGGCAATCGGATGTGGCTGCCCGCGGCACCATCGAGCATATGCATCACCATGCGTGCCGCCTCTATGCCTTTTTCTCGGGCGGGCTGAGGAATGGTCGTCAGCGTGGGGGCACTTATGCCGCTCTCCGGTATATCATCAAACCCCGCCACCGCCACATCTTCCGGCACCCGCAGACCAAGCTCCTTCGCGGCAAGGAGCGCTCCGATTGCCGCGATGTCGGACCTCGCCACAATCGCGGTAGGCCGCCGCTCGTGCGCACGCAGGTAGCGGGCGCTTTCCTACACCCCACCGATGGAGCCTCTGCAGT
>Ga0074197_1001564_pt1 | contig 18827 bp, 19 predicted proteins | sample EPASupsiteSAE305_FD_64526 | JGI IMG/M metagenome (GOLD analysis project Ga0074197, IMG submission 64526) | Bioremediated contaminated groundwater microbial communities from EPA Superfund site, New Mexico - SAE3-05 reassembly with SPADES | ecosystem: Environmental > Aquatic > Deep subsurface >...
GGTCTGGATGTCCTCGATGTTGCCCGACCGGTTGACCAGGTTGTGGGTGATGGCCAACTGAATTTCGCTGCAGATCTTGACCTTGTACTTGAGAAAGGCGTCGAGCGAATAGGTGACCGCTCCTTCGATGGAATTCTCCACCGGGACGATGCCGTATTGAACCCGCTCCTTTTCCACCTCTTCGAAGACCTCGGCTATCGATTCCATCGGCCGGTAGTCGGCGGTCTGGCCGAAATACTTGACCCCGGCCAGGTGGGAAAAGGTGGCCTCAGGTCCGAGATAGGCCACGGTAGCCTTGCGCTGGGACAGGCGGCAGGTGGTGATGATTTCGTGAAAGATCGAGCGGAGCGCCTTGTATGGAAAAATGTCGTTATTGTTTTTGCGGAGCCGTTCGTAAATTTCCAATTCCCGCTGCGGATCCCATTTGGCCCGGTTGGTCTCGTTTTTGAGTTGGCCGATGGTCTTGGCGCAAGCCAGGCGCTCCTTCAATAACTCCAAAATAGTGTCGTCTATCTGGTCAATGCGTTCCCGCACCTGCGGGATATTCAGTTTTGTGTCCATGGTGCCCGTGTGGTTAGGGAGATGCGTTGTTCAGGGTGGCTGAACCCGGCATGAAGAAACACTCCGAAAAGCGGAGAAAAGGTGAAATGCTCCAGGTTCGCTTGTCCCTTGATGCTGCTGACGGATTCTCAAAATTTCACAATATAGCATTCTTGCCCGCTGAAGGGAATAAATAAGGTGGATTGTCTGGACTTGCGGGAGCACAGGTCGGACTTTATACGGTTGGTGGGGCAGAGCGCCGAAGCAGATACCGCCCGGCTAAACGGCCGAATCCATATTTCTGCTTAATTTGCATGATTGAGGCATTCTGGGGGAGCCGGGAGGGTGATTTTGCGGTGGGTGCGCCAATACCTCTGTATTGAGAATTATTGCCTTGTAATAGCGGTGAGTACGTTGTATAGTAACAAAATACATCAAATAGCATATTCTTTTTCTGATATCTGACGCTGTCATTCTATATCATTCGATACCTTAAAAGTTTTTGCTTATTACCCCCCCGGAAGAAAAAGCATGAAACTTTTTATTGGTAGTCTTCCTTATAATATTACCGAGCCTGAGCTTACCGAACTCTGTGGTAAATTTGGCAGCGTAGTCAGCGCCAAACTCATTGTCGATCAATTTTCAGGGCAATCCAAAGGTTTTGGTTTTGTCGAGATGTCGAGCAGGTCGGAAGGTCATAAAGTGATGGACGGATTGAACGGCAAGGAATACAATCATCGCACACTCGTTTGTAACGAGGCCAAGCCGCCGGCAAAAAAAGGCCAGCGTCGCAGCAGGTAGAACATTTTTCCCCCTCCCCCTCCCTTTCATAATAGAGCTTACGTGCCCGTCGGACATTGGACTGATGAACTCGACCAGGCTGACCTTAAATGGGGTCGCTTGTCTTGCAGCGCACGATCTTTCTGCCGCAGTAACGGCAGTTTTTTATCCAAATTTAAGCAATCAACATCGATATATCGCCAGAGGTCCAGCGTTGCAACAATGTGCCGCGAACTGATCATGGAAGCTGTATTTGTCTGATTGCAGGAGTAGTAATGAGTTTTAACGATTTTAATTTCAACACCCACATTGCAAACGCTATCCAACGTTGCGGTTATACCGCACCCACGCCCATCCAGAAGCAGGCTATCAACCCCATCCTTGAGCGGCGCGATCTCCTGGGTCTGGCACAGACCGGAACGGGAAAAACGGCGGCATTCATTCTGCCGACGGTGCAACACCTCATGGAAACTTCTGGACGACAGGTCAGGGTTTTGATTGTCGCCCCCACCAGGGAACTGGCGGAACAAATCAACGATTTCACCAAAAAGATCATTCAGGATACCCGCCTGCGCAGTATCGCCGTTTATGGGGGAGTCAGCAAGCAGGCCCAAATCAGCAAGATCCGTAATGGCGTTGATATCGTGGTTGCCTGCCCCGGTCGCCTTTTGGACATTCTCAATGATAAGGAAATCAATCTGGGTCATGTCGAAACTCTGATTCTTGATGAAGCCGATCACATGTTCGACAAAGGATTTCTGCCTGATATCCGCCGGATATTGCGTCAACTCCCCAAAGAGAGGCAGTCGCTTGTCTTTTCGGCAACAATGCCGGGCGAAATCAGACATCTCGCCGAAGAGATCCTCAATAATCCGGTAACCGTGCAGATAAACCACACCAGATCGGTGAAAAGTATCTCTCACCTGCTGTATGCCGTCGAGCAGGGACAAAAAACAGCGTTGCTGGTGAACCTGCTCAAACTCGATCATATTGAAACCACGCTGGTCTTTACCCGCACCAAGTTCAAAGCAAAAAACCTGGCGCAGAAACTGGAACAATCCGGTTTCAAGGCTACTTCCCTTCAGGGAAACCTGTCGCAGAACAAGCGCCAGCAGGCACTGGATGGCTTTAAAAACGGCACCTACAATATCCTGGTCGCGACCGATATCGCCGCAAGAGGCATTGATGTCACCGGCATATCCCATGTCATCAACTATGACATGCCGGATACCGCCGAGGCCTATATCCATCGGACGGGTCGTACCGGCAGGGCTTCCTGCACCGGCGAGGCCCTGACCTTTGCTACCTCCGAGGACAATCGCATGGTCCGGACGATCGAGCAGTCCCTTGAGGGTAAGATGAGCCGCCAGGCCGTTGATCCCGCGGTCCTTGCCTCGCGGCACGCCGAGCCGGATACCCGCTCTGGGGAAAGAAATAGAAAACCGGCAGGCAGTAGTAAACCGAAAAATTCTTCAAATCCGCCACGTCAGCGTAACCGATCCGCCTCGTCAGGGGTCTTCGGTTTTTCCGGACGTTCCAAATAAGGACACCGGGTTTGATACCAAAACATATTACTGAATGATCCTATTGATGATTCAGTGTATTACCAATGGTCCCGAAGTGGGGCCAACCACACATCTGTGTGACACATTCGCACAACGAAAAAGGAGTAATTGCAATGGCTGAAGGAACTGTAAAATGGTTTAATGATTCTAAAGGGTTTGGCTTTATCGAGCAAGATGGAGGCAAGGATGTATTCGTACATCATTCCGCTATCCAGGCTGACGGCTTCAAATCTCTCCAGGAAGGAGAACGCGTGAGCTTCAATGTGGTCGATGGCGCAAAAGGCCCGTCAGCTGCTAATGTTGTTAAACGCTGATATTTGAATTTGTCGTGATATAGAACCCCGCCTCTGGCGGGGTTTGTTGTTTCGGCATTGTTATCAATCGTCACTGTCAAAAGGAGGAAGCTTTGGTCAGACGCACAAACTATAAAAATGAAAAACGTTCGAAAGAACTCGATAAGGCGAAGAAGAAAGAAGCTAAAAAAGAGCGGAAACTGAATAAAGACAAGGCTCCGCTGGATGAGAACGAAAACCTGCGGGACGACATGACCCCGCCGGAAGAGAACGAAAGCCCGCAGGAAGACAATTTGTAATCGTTTTCTTCCATTCCCCTCACTTTTCCTGCTCTCGTCGAGCTCCCGTGACTCTGTCAGGGGTGGGCAGGGAGTGCTCCGTCCCATGGGGACCAGGGAATTATGGCTCGTCCTGACTCTTTGATCCGTCGCATCTTCCGGCCCGGCCAAGATGCCCTCTTCTCGGAGATCATTTCCAACAACGGCATCGCCATGGTGCCGCCTTGTCAGGTGTCTTTTTGCCTGATCGGACATGCTGATCGGCTTGCGGGAATTCGGGCGCACCCCGCACCATCCCCTGGCCTCGAACGTCTAGAAAATCTCATTGAGCGCGGGATTGCTGCAAGATCCTTTTTCAGCGTCAATCGCCCGATCTTGGCATGCCTACCTTCAAGTCAACGGCTCGTTTACCGAAGCTGTGCTTTGTGCCGCAATCAGGGAGGGTGCATCTCCAGACGGTTAGGCCGGTTCGGTCAAGGCCGCCGGCTAGCCCGTGCGTGCCGCTTTGGCGTCGTATTCCACCGCGTGTTTCCGTCTCCCCCTTGCGCCATTATCAAAAGAAGCTCTGGCATCTTGTAAAATGGGTCTTATATATTTACTAGCTTTTTTTTATCTGTTTTTGAGACGAGTGTTTTCTTTGCCTCGATACTTCCTTTTTTCTTTTTGTAAGTGATATAGAGGCAACCGGGAGGATGGCTGTCTCCCGGGACAAGCAACCTTCTTCCAGAGGATTTAAGCGCTATGCCGGCGACGCGAGTCATTCTCTTTCTTCTGCTTTTTTTCCCGCTAACTCCCGTTTTCCCTGCCATTGGATGGGCTCAGGCCCCGGAAAGTCTTGACCACCTGGTGGCCCAGGCCCTGATCAGCAATCCCGAGGTGAAGGCTTCGGCGGAACGCTGGCAAATGACCGTTGAACGGGCCCGGCAAGCGGGCGCCCTTGACGACCCGATGATGATGCTGCGGGTTCAGAACGCGCTGATCCGCGATCCCCTGGATTTCAAGCGCGACGCCATGACCGCCAAGGTGATCGGCATCAGCCAGAAACTGCCTTTTTTCGGCAAACGTCAGCTCATGCGGGACGAGGCCGGCTTTGATGCCGAAGCGGAGCGTTGGGTGGTCGAAGAGCGACGGATCGAATTGCGGCGGATGGTCAAGGAGACCTGGTACCAGATTTCCCTGATTGATCGTTCCCTGGAAACGGTTGCCGCTACCGTCAACCTGCTTGACGATCTGATCCGTCTGGCGGAATCCATGTACGGGGTTGGCAAAGCCGGACAGCAGGAGGTCTTTCAGGCCCAGCTGGAACGTTCGAAAATGGAGGAAATGCGCATCGGTTTGGAACAGAAACGGCGCTCCCTGGCCGCCTCTCTCAACACCCTGGTCTATCGCCAGGCCGAGACGGCCATCCCTGTTATTCCCCGAATGACTCTCACCCCGTTGTCGCTTTCGGCCGCGGAACTTGAGCGGCTGGCCTTCGCGCATCGTCCGGCGCTCAAATCCTTGCAGGCCAGGATCGACAGGACCGGGGCGAGCGCCAGGCTGGCGGAAAAAGAATTTTATCCCGATGTCACCGTTTCTCTCGAATACATGCAGCGCGATCCGGCCATGGACTCCCCCGGCGACGATATGTACGGGGCTGAGCTGACGTTTAATCTGCCGATTCAAACCGAGCGGCGGCATGCCAAGGTCGCCGAAATCGAGGCGGAGCGGCGTATGGCCATCCAGGAGCTGGCTGTTCTGCAAAACCGGATCCGTCTGGAGATCAGCGATGGACTGGCGCAACTTGAACGCAGCAGTAAACTGACCCGGCTCTATGACAAGGGCATCCTCATCCAGGCCGGCGGCACGGTGGAATCGGCCATGGCCGCTTACCAGACGGATAAAGCCAAATTTTCCGAGGTGCTTTCCAGCCGCATGGCCCTTTTCAATTTTGAGCGGGAATACCATGGAGCCGTGGCCGATCATCAGATGCAGCTGGCGGTGCTCGAGGGGGTGGTCGGCACCCCACTTTTTCCCATCCCGTAGGCAAGACCGGTTGACCGCAGCCACTAGGGTTGGCGATCGATCGGGTTATTGAGGATCATCGATGAAGACAACAGCGACCATGAAAGGAATAATGCTGGTCATCGGGCTTGCCTTGGCCCTCGGCGGCGGATACCTGCTGGGCACCAGCCGTCATGATCACCAGACCCCGGTCCCTGAAAAAGGAGGGGAGGCGGCCAAGGTCCAATACACCTGCAGCATGCATCCGTTCATCATCCGCGATGCCCCCGGCTCCTGCCCGATCTGCGGCATGGCGCTGACCCCGGTCAAGGCGGAGAAGGGGGCGGGCAAGTCCGGAGCCGAGGTCAGTCAGTGGCGCTCTCCCATGGATCCGACCTATGTGCGTGAGGCGCCCGGAAAGGACCCCATGGGGCATGACCTGGTGCCCGTCGAGGGCAACGGGGCGGGAACCGGGGTAATCAGCATCGACCCGGTGACTATCCAGAGCATGGGGGTGCGGACCGAGAAGGCCGTCATGCGAAAATTGCAGCGAACCCTCCGCACCGTCGGCCTCATCACCCCTGTTGACGGGCGGCAGTTCTCGGTCAACGCCAAGATCGAGGGCTGGGTCGAACGCCTCCACGTCAATCAACTGGGACAACGGGTGGAAAAAGGGCAGGCGCTGATGGAGATCTACAGCCCTGAGCTGGTTGCGGCTCAACAGGAATACCTCCTGGCCGCTGCCAACCGCCGCCGGCTTATGGCGAGCCCCTCTCCCGAGATTGCCGCCGGAGCTGACCGCCTGCTCAATGCGGCACGCACGCGCCTGCGGTACTGGGACATCAGTGCGGACCAGATCGGAACCATGGAAAAATCCGGCCAGGTGCGAAAAACCTTGACCCTCTACAGCGAGCATACGGGGGTGGTGACCAGTAAAAAGGTGCTGGAGGGCATGCGGATCATGGCCGGCGAGGAGTTGCTCCAGATCACCGATCTGTCCCAGGTCTGGGTCAATGCCGATATCTACGAATATGAACTGCCCTGGATCAAGCCGGGACAGGCGGCGAGGGTGGAACTGCCCTTTGCCGACGGAAAGGTGATCGATGGGGTCATCGGCTATCTGTATCCCTACCTGGAGAACGAAACCCGGACGGTCAAGGCCAGGATCGAAGTGGCCAATCCCGAATTCCTACTTAAGCCGGCAATGTATGCCAATGTCAGTATTGCCGCCGAGATGGTTGATAGAGCCCTGGCCATTCCGGTGACCGCGGTCCTCAATTCCGGCAAGGCGCAGACGGTTTTTGTCGCCCTGGGCGAAGGCAAGTTCGAGCCCCGGGCCGTAAAAACCGGCGTTCGTGACGATGGCGGCCATGTCCAGATCCTTTCAGGGTTGACCGAGGGCGAGGCGGTGGTGGTCTCCGCCCAGTTCATGCTCGATTCCGAAAGCAGGCTGCAGGAGGCCCTGAACAAGATGACCAGCCCCCCCAAAGAGACGGGCGGGGACCCCCCCCCAACCAAGACGCTCGACGAGCTGTTCAAGTGAGCATGAGGGCGATGCCGAACTCGGGGTGCAGATATGCTTGAAGCAATCATTGTCTGGTCGATCCGTAACAAGTTCCTGGTGGTTCTGGCTACCCTCTTTGTGGTGATTTCGGGGGTCTATTCCCTCAAAAACACCCCGGTGGACGCCATTCCCGACCTCTCGGATGTCCAGGTGATCATCTTTACCGAGTATCCCGGTCAGGCGCCCCAGGTGGTCGAGGACCAGGTCACCTATCCGCTGACCACCCGGATGCTCTCGGTACCGGGCGCCAAGGTGGTGCGCGGTTATTCTTTCTTCGGTTATTCCTTTGTCTATATCATTTTCGAAGACGGCACCGACATCTACTGGGCCCGCTCCCGGGTGCTCGAATACCTCAGCACCATCTCGGGCAGCCTTCCCCAGGGCGTGACGCCGACGCTGGGCCCGGACGCCACCGGGGTCGGGTGGATTTACCAGTACACCCTGGAGAGCGATCGGCACAATCTCCAGGAACTGCGCTCCATCCAGGACTGGTTTCTGCGCTACGAACTGACCTCGATTGAGGGCGTTTCGGAAGTCGCGAGTCTCGGCGGCTTTGTCAAGCAGTACCAGGTGGCGGTGGATCCCAACAAGCTGGCGGCCTACAACATCCCGATCACCGATGTGATGATGGCCATCAGGCAGGCCAACCTCGATGTCGGCGGCGGATCGATCGAGATGGGCGAGACCGAGTTCGTGGTCCGCAGCCAGGGCTATATCCGCTCGCTTGCCGATCTCGGCAGTATCGTGGTCATGGCGACCCAAGAGGGAACGCCGGTCCTGGTGAAAGATCTGGCCGAGGTGCGGCTCGGGCCGGAGATGCGGCGTGGTGTCGCCGAGTCGGACGGGCAGGGCGAGACCGTCGGCGGGATCATTGTCATGCGTTTCGGCGAAAACGCCCTGAAGACGATCGAGCGGGTCAAGGCCAAGCTGGAGAGCCTTAAGTCCGGTCTGCCCGAAGGCGTCACCATAAAAACGGCCTATGACCGCTCCGGGCTGATTGAGCGGGCCGTGGCAACCCTCAAGGAGAAGCTCTTGGAGGAATCCCTGGTCGTCGCCCTGGTGGCCCTCCTTTTTCTCGGCCACCTCCCCAGCGCCCTGGTGGCCATCTGCACCCTGCCGGTGGCTATCCTGCTCGCCTTTGTGATCATGCATGCTCAGGGAATCAATGCCAACATCATGAGTCTGGGCGGCATCGCCATCGCCATCGGAGCGATGATCGACGCCGCCATCATCATGATCGAGAACGCACATAAACATCTGGAGCGCGATCGCGGCCGGAAACCCCACTGGACGATTATCCTTGATGCGGCCAGCGAAGTCGGCCCGACCCTTTTTTATTCGCTCCTGGTGATCACCGTTTCCTTTGCGCCGGTCTTCACCCTCACCGAGCAGTCCGGACGACTGTTCAAGCCGCTGGCCTTCACCAAGACCTACTCCATGGCGGCGGCCGCCCTGCTCTCGATCACCCTGGTGCCGGTGCTCATGGGCTGGTTCATTCGCGGCAAGATCAAGGCGGAATCCGCCAATCCCCTCAACCGCCTGCTCATCCGCATCTATCATCCGGTGGTTGACTTTGTTATCCGCTGGCGCAAGCTGACCCTGCTGCTGGCCCTGGCGGCGATGCTGTCCATCGCCTGGCCGCTCTCCAAAATGGGCTCGGAATTCATGCCGCCGCTCTATGAAGGCGATCTGCTCTACATGCCGACCACTTTACCGGGCCTGTCGGTGACCAAGGCCAAGGAGATCCTCCAGCAGACCGACCGGATCATCCGGCAGTTTCCCGAGGTGCACCATGTCTTCGGCAAGGTCGGACGGGCCGAGACCGCGACCGACCCGGCGCCGATGATGATGATCGAAACCACCATCACCCTGAAACCGGAAAGCGAGTGGCGGCGCGTGCCGGGCATGCGTTTCTACTCCACCTGGCCGGAAGAGCTGGAGTTCATCAAAGCCCCCCTGCGCCGGCTCTGGCCGGAAGAACAGCCCCTGACCCTCGACCAGCTGATCGACCGCCTCAACAGCGCCATCCAGTTCCCCGGCCTGACCAATGCCTGGACCATGCCGATCAAGACGCGGATCGACATGCTCTCCACCGGCATCAAGACCCCGGTCGGGATCAAGGTCATGGGCGATGATCTGGCCACCTTAGGCCGGATCGGCGAAGAGATCGAGGCCCTGATCCGCACCCTGCCGGGTACGCTCAGCGCCATTGCCGAGCGGGCGGTGGGCGGGCGCTACCTCGACATCCGGATCGACCGCGCCAAGGCGGCCCGCTACGGCATCAATGTCGGCACGATCCAGGAGATCATCCAGACCGCGGTGGGCGGGATGGCGGTCACCGAAACGGTCGAGGGGCTGGAGCGCTATTCGGTCAATGTCCGCTATGACCGTGATTTCCGCAGTGATCCGGATGCGTTGCGCCGAGTGCTGGTGCCGGGAGCCGGCGGCAGGCAGATTCCACTGGAGCAGCTGGCGGATATTTCGATCAGCAACGCCCCGGACAGCATAAAAAGCGAGAACGGCCGCCGTACCGCCTGGGTCTACGTCGATCTCAAGGGCATGGATATCGGCACCTATGTCGAGGCCGCCCGCAAGGCCGTGGCAACGCACATCAAGCTGCCGCCCGGCTATAACATCGTCTGGAGCGGCCAGTTCGAATACATGGAAAAGGCGAGGGCGCGGCTGCTGGTCATCATCCCGCTGACCGTGCTCATTATCTTCGTCATCATCTACCTGAGCACCAAAAGCCTGATCAAAACCGGGATCGTTTTTCTCGCCGTCCCCTTTTCCCTGGTCGGCGCCTTCTGGTTCCTTTACCTGCTCGGGTACAATACCTCGATCGCCGTCTGGGTCGGGATCATCGCCCTGGCAGGGCTGGACGCGGAAACCGGGGTGGTGATGCTCCTCTATCTCGACCTCGCTTATAAGCAGTGGGGCGATCACGCGCGGATGCACACCCGCGGCGATCTGGTCCAGGCCATTCATCATGGCGCGGTCCAGCGTATCCGTCCGAAGATCATGACCATCGCGGTGATTATCGCCGGGCTCATCCCCATCATGTGGAGTCACGGCGCAGGGGCTGACGTCATGAAGCGCATCGCCGCCCCCATGGTAGGCGGCGTGGTCACCTCGGGGCTGATGGAACTGCTGGTCTACCCGGTTATTTTTTACCTCTGGCGCGGACGGCGTCTCGATCCCAGCCTGGTTGCCAGTTCCGAGGCACCCCTTGCGGAAGAAGAAATCCCATTAAACCCTCCTCGCATTGAGGAATAACCTAAGGAGAACCAACCATGAAACGCGGAGCTCTTGTTTTTGCAGTCCTTGCCCTGTTGACCCTGCCGACCGTCTCCCCGGTCCAGACCCACGCCGATCACGGCAATCAGCCCAAGGCGGAGCAACAGGGCGGGCATGGCCCCATGTCGATGAGGAATACCAAAACGATCATGCTGGGCGAACAAACGGTCGAGGGGGTCACCGCCATGGCCCATCTCAATGATGTCGGCGCCCTGACCGCCAAGATGGGAATGAAGGAGAATTACCACCTCATGCTGATGTTCACTGACGCGGCCACCGGCAAGGCGGTTTCCGAGGGGGCTGCAGCCGTGAAAATCACCGATCCCGAAACCGGCAAGGCAGGAGCCCCCATCCCGATCATGGGCATGGGCGATCATTTCGGGGCTGATATCGCCCTCCCGGTCAAGGGAAAATACAGTTTTGAAATCGGTACCAAATTGGCTGACAACAAGACCCGTCAGTTCACCTTTCAATACACGGTGCAATAGGCTCGCTGCGGTTGACTGAGAAAAGAAGGCCGGGGCTGGATGGAAAGATGCCCCTAACCGTTATCCGGCAAGGTCTTCTGAACAGGGCGGCTTTACAGAGAGGTGGGCTATCGGCAGGCGAAGCCGCTGAAGGTCTTCGCCTGTCTTGGCTCATCTCTGCAATCCCTGCACAGCCTCGGTGAGATCGGCGTCCAATTCCTCCACGGTTTCGTAGAAGACCTCGGCGCCTGCGGAAAAGTGCAGCAGGATATTGTTGAGTGAATCCGGGATATAAGGAAAGAGTTTTTTCAGGTTGACCACCCGGTTCGGGTAAAGCAGGGAAAAATCAGCCGGCGCCAGCGATTGCCGCACGGCTTCCCCCATTGCCGGGTCGGCAAGGATCTCGCGGGGGTGATAATCCCCTCGACCGGTGAGATAAATCAGGATATTGCCGAGTTCGAACAGGTCCAGGGCAAAGGGTTTTTCCGGCAGGTAGAAGTCATAGTCAAAATCGATCCAGTAATACAGTCCGGTATTGCGGTCGACAAAGACATGGTCCCGTCGGATATCGCCGTGGCGGAAGCCGTTCTTGTGGAGAAAGCCGATGGCCCGCAGGCAACGGAGGAACTGCTTGAGAATCTTGGGCAGTTCGCCCGCGAAATAATCGCGATGGCTGCTTTCACTGTGAATCACCTTGTCCAGCCGGTTGCCGCTCACCGGCACCAGCACCCGCACCAGATTGCCGACCGCATCCACCAGGGTTTCGCCCTGCATGAAATGGGGATGCCCCTGCACCAGTTCCAGGATCCTGGCCTCTTTTTCCGGGCTGCGGTAGCAGGGGATGGTGAACTGGCCGAGGCGCATGTCAAAGGTCTCCTTGAAGACCAGCTTGACGATATAGTTCATCCCGCTCGCTAAGTCCTCAACCTTGGGCACCCATTGTTTGATCTGTTCGTCCACCCCGAACCTTCCCTCCTTGGTGTAGGAAGTGATCAGGAAATACCGGTCTTCCACGGCAATGATGTCGCCGTAATCGATGGAGGTGAAATCCGTGGTGTCGGTATAGACCCGCGAAGGTCGCCGCAGGCTGCGGGTGACCCGGTGTTCCTTCAGCGCACGGGCAACGGGCTCCGGTAACGAGGCGATCGAGTTAAAGACGGCCATCAGCCGATCACCCACACCGCGATGTCCCGGCCGTTATGGATCAGGGCGTTGGAGATCGAGCCGAAGAGGAATTCCTCGGCCTTGGAGATGCCGCGTTTGCCGACCACGATGGTGCCGTAGTTTTCCCGCACCTGCAGGTCCAGGATCGCGGCGCTGATTGATTGCTGCTCCGCGATCTGGCATCGGGAAGTGATGGCCTGGGGCGCGATACCCCGGGCTTGGAGAATTTTTTTAGCCTGTGCAAAGAGCAGCTTGGCCCTTTCTTCCTGTTCAGCCTTGTATTCATCCAAGGTTGCTCCGGACTGGTAGTAATCGGGAGGCGGTTCGGGATAGACATGAAGGAGGCAGAGCTGTACTTCCGCGAGATGACCGGCGATGCTGCCAACATACTCAATCGCATTGATTGATCGGGGGGATTCGTCGATGGCGATGATGATCCGTTTCCAGTCACTCATATGGAACCTCCTGATTACCGGTGAAAAAGCCTTGTGCCCGGCAATGGGCGTTCGATCACTATGTTTTTATGATAAATATTCCAGGTTATGAAAACAATGGAGTTTTTTGTGGCGCGAGGAGTTTTTTCCGGTCCCATGCCTTGTCGCGAGGTTCAGACGTTCAGTCTTCCGGCGGCGTGCATGAAAAAAAGTCTCCAGGTTTCCGAGGCGTTGAGAATCGCCGCACCGATGGTTTTGCCGCTCCAGTTGGTATTCTCCCAGCGCGGTTGGATATGTAGAATTGGTATTCCCGGATTATCGCTGGAGAAAACCGTCAGTTGCCCGGCGCTCCGGTAAAGCGGTTCCGGGAGATTGCGCAGGCAGATGCCGCAGGGGGAAATGTTTTCAATCAGGGCAGTGGCAAAAAGACAGCCATCGGTGACCTGGACGGTGGTGTCGGCGAGTTGGATGCGGGGATGCAGGCGTTGGTCAGCCCCCGTCATGCGTTGATTGCCCTGTCCCTCGTCGAGACGGGCCGGCTTGAAATGGGAGCGAAGGGAAGAGGTTGCTCGTGCTAATCGTTGTCCGAGAGTCCGAAACAACTGCTGAAGGGGCGTCTCGGATGAAGGACGGTGCGGTGTGCCTGTTGCCGGAGAAAACACCATGGTATTCCCTTTTCAGTATGGAAAGATTGAAGGCAAAAACCTGATTGAGTCGATTATTCTGTTTATAGTATATAAGATGGAGGTTTTTCCAGGCAAAGGAAAAATGGAGAATCCACATCCAGCCCTTTTTTCTTTGATATTCCCCGATTTACTGCATAGGATCGCATTGTTTGAAAGTGAAACAAGAAATTGTATATTGAATGGCAATGCTGTTCCTTCACAGCGGTTGATCTGATCGATAAAATTCTGCTTATGGCTCTCAGAGCTCAAGGCCGGGTATGAGCACTGAAAACAAATTCAACGACGAAATGATTCCGCTCTTCCTTGAGTTGGGTAAAGCCTTGTTCATCTGCCAATCTCTCGAAGAGAGTTTGCATTTTTTCAATGCGCAGCTGTTGCATGAGGACGCCGATGGAGAAGAAGGCGCATTCGGCGCATCCTGGGATTTTTACTCGAATGAAACGATGGGGCAGTTGATCAACCGACTTCGCAAGCGAATCGACATCCCCGCGGACTTAAGCGATTATCTTGAATCCGGCCTTAAGATTCGCAACGAAATCGTGCACGGCTCTGTGACCAAGAATTTCTCAAGGCTCGATCATCCCCAAGGTCGATTGGAACTGCAGTCTGAACTCGCTGTCATGAAACTCGAAGTTAAGAAGCGAAACATACTGGTCCACAAGCTGCTCGACGCTCTCTTCGCCAAGCAGGGATTCGCAAACCTCGAGCTCAAGCGAAATGCCGACGAACTCCGTGCTTATTTAGATGAAGCCTGATGATCAGCGCAATGGGGTCAAGGCCCAACCGCGCATATCCAGCGGACACCGGGAACTGCGTTTTGCTACAAGCAGTATCCCGGCCCTGCGCCGGGTTCCGCACCTCAGGAGGAGATGATTCAGCATGCGGATTGGAAACTTGTTTGCAGACTCATCGCCGCCGCTTGAGGGCGAACGCTTTGATACCCTGCTTGCTCACGGGAATTTCGTCGTTGAGCGAATTCTGAGCTCAGCTCGGATCGTCTCAAGCGAGTATGTGCAATCCCAAGATGAATGGGTTGTTTTGCTGAGAGGCGAGGCCACCCTTGATGTCGCGGGAAAAAACATTGAGCTCAAGTCGGGTGACTATCTGTTTTTGCCTTCAAAGACGCCGCACACAGTGCTGAGCGTTTCTGAAGGCGCTCTCTGGCTCGCAATCCACATGCATGAGCAACCTTCATTCTCGACAGAGTTGGTAACCAAAGAGGCGCAAGGAGAGACGCCGGGGTGAACCGGGTTGATCAGCTCCGGGTCAAAAGCCCGAGTTGATTCCATCCTTATCAACACTGCCAGGAGCATGAGTCCGTGGTGAACTCGTTGATTTTTTCAGATGTCGATTTATTGTCCTGATAAGGACACGAATGTTTGAAATGCAACTTTCTTCAAGGAGGCTGGTCATGGCTACTCGAGAGATATGTCCTACTTGTATGGGAAAGACTGTTATAGCAGCTGTATGCGAGGTAAGCGCTGAGTGGGAGGGGATTAAAAACGAAGACCAGGAACAGGTATGTACTTCTGATAATATCTGCTCCGGACAGCTTTGTACGACCGATGACATTTGTCCAACTTGTAATGGCAAGGGATATGTAGGAAACGGATAAAAGGATTATTGCCTGGGATTGCTAGCATTTTCTACGGGTAAAATTCCGGTGTAGAAATTGTTTTCAGCAATATGAGTCTTTGTTCGATCATGGAAAGAGCCCCGGTTGGCGTCAGCTGACGGGGGTTTTCTTTTTCAAATCGGATGAATCATCGGCGCCAAGGGCGGCTTCCGCTTTGGAGATGGATCAGTTACCACATTTTTATGTTTAACAATGGTTCCCTCGACCATCGGCTTGAGCAGATCATGTTTCTGGGCCTCGCCAAAGGCCTCGGCATGGACAATGATCTGGTGCTTGCCATCCACTGCGGTCACCCCGTCGTGCCCCTGAATCACACCATGCGAAGTGTCGTAGCCCGGATGCAGTGCAACGGAATCCGGGATATTCTGTCTATACTCCGGTTTTCCCGGATTACGCTTAAGCTTCATCCGGGCTACCTGCTGATCTGCTCAACGATCACGTGCTGCCGTTCTTTGAAGAGCATCAGCTGCCAATGCTGCGGATCTTGACCGATCGGGGGACGGAATACTGCGGCAAGGTGGAGACGCACGATTATCAGCTCTATCTGGCCGTTAACGATATCCAAATGTGCTGTGGGCGGACACCAATGGAAACACTTGAGGATGGAATAAAATTTTGGCAGGATAAAAACTTGAATCAAATCTGATCTGACAGACACCAGTAAAAAACTGGTAACTGTCAGATCAAGTCGCAACTACTACAAGTAATGTGCACTCATAGAAACCTCCTTGTGGCGTATTCTGGGCGAGCCTGTTCTCGACCCAACTTTGCTTATGCACTATACCCACCTGGAGGTTTCTTCGTTTTCCCTATGCATTCAAACAGGTTTATTGACTGGCTAGGCCCTGCAATTCTTTTAATTGGTGGAAATCATTTATAGATTCTAAATTGTTTTTTTCTACTGCGAGAGCTCTGTATAAATCCCACCTGATTTGTAAATTTAGCCAAAAATCAGCAGATACTCCAAAAAACTTAGCCAAGCGAAGGGCAGTGCTGGGCGTTACGCCACGTTTTTTATTTACCAATTCATTAACCCGTTGATACGGAACATGAATGGCGTCAGCTAGCTCACGCTGGGTAATTTGCATGGGCACCAGAAATTCTTCTAGCAGCATTTCTCCTGGATGAGTTGGCTCTCTATTTGTTGGAATACGTACCTTGTCAGACCTCAATGATAATCTGTTACTTCGACGTCATACGGCCCAGATTCACTCCATTTGAAGCAGATTCTGTACTGCTCATTTATGCGAATGCTGAACTCACCTTTTCTGTCACCAGATAATACCTCAAGTCTGCTTCCCGGTGGAATTCTTAGTTCTTTTCCATGGAATACCGTCTGTTCAAGCTGGCCGAGTATCTGCGCGGCTGGATGGGATATTTCGGGATATCGGAGATGTATCGTCCCATACCCGAACTCGACCACTGGCTGCGCCGCAGGGTGCGTATGTGCTACTGGAAACAGTGGCGATACTGTCGTACCAAGGTTCGCGAGCTCACCAAGCTCGGCACCTTCTTGCATGCTGCTATCTTGGTTGGATTGAGTCGGAAAGGCCCGTGGAGATTATCGCGTACCTTGGCGACCTAATCGGGCATGACCAATCAATGGCTCAAGGTTCAAGGTTTGCTTTCTATCAAAGATCTATGGGTAAACATCCATTACCCGGCTACGGCTCGGTTGCTCATGGGAACCGCCTAGTGCGGACCCGCATGCTAGGTGGTGTGGGGGCTGGGGGAGAGATTCCCCCGGCTACCCGATTAAGCGACGTTCATTTCATTTTGGTTTTGCTTTTTCCGTGCGGGGGAATTCAGAATAGATTTCGATTTTGTCAATATCAGTAAGGGCAATCTCTCGGCTCATGCCAGTCACTATTCGAGAGCGCAGTCCAACCAACTTATCGCCTTCAAAGAAGACCGTGTCGAAATACATTTTCACTAATTCATTTGTGGATTTAGAGGCTATTTCTATTTGGGTGTTGCGATCTGGAAAGAGATATAGAAGGTTTCCTTCTTTGTCCCTACACAATATCTTTTGAATATTGTTCGCGTCATATCTTGATGCAAAAAAGAGAGGAGCTGCTGGTATGAAAACCATACTTTGGCCTCTTTTCTGGCTCTCTGCAACTTGAGTTATGAAATCGTCTGGTGTGACATAGAAATTGGCGGTACATCCTGTTGCCAGCAGTAGCATTAGCAAAATGAGTATTCTGATGGTCATTGATTTATCATTTTTTGATAAAGACACTGCTGTCTCATAAATGATCAATAAAAAGAGGCTCGGAGAGCTCTTTGGGGTATAATGATTTTGCGAAAAAGATCATACAAACCAAGGAGATCCGAGCCATGGCCTATAGCGATACCGTGTTAAAGCAACTGATTGCACTTGTACCGAGATATGAATTCGATGCTCTTGCCAAAGTACATCATGCGGGACAGAAATTCCGCTCCTACAACCGATGGAGTCAGTTCTTGGCTATGCTGATCGGGCAAATGTCCGGCAGAAGAAGTCTCCGCGATATCACCGATAACTTGAAGGCGCAAGGACAACGACTCTATCACCTCGGCATGAAGAAAACCTCCAAAGCAACGTTGGCACGGGTGAATGCCGAGCAGCCCGCCACCCTCTATCAGATGCTGTTCGCCCGGCTGTTGAGCCGATGCCAACTGGTTGCACCCAAGCACAAGTTCTCCTTCCAAGGCAAACTCTATCTCTTGGACGCCACGGTGATCAATCTCTGTTTGTCCGTGTTTCCCTGGGCCGAGTTTCGGCAGAAAAAAGGAGCCATCAAATTGCACATGGGGTTGGATGCCGATGGCTCTATCCCCGCGTTTATGAACATGACCAGCGGCAAGGTGCACGAGATCAACTGGGCTAAAACCCTCAAGCTTCCGAAGGGATCCTTTGTCTGTTTTGATCGCGGCTTCACCGATTACGCCTGGTACAACGACCTGACCATAAACTCCATTTTCTTTGTCACCCGCTTGAAAAGCAATGCCGATGTCGAATACCTGCTCAAACGGGCTGGGCGTAAAAGCCCTGGCATCACCAACGACCAGGCCATTCGACTCAAAGGCATCAAGGAGCCATTTCGTCTGGTCGCGTACACCGATGTGGAAACCGGTGTCGAATATCGTTTTGTCACCAATGCACACCACCTAAAAGCCAAGGAGATAGCGGACATTTACAAAGAACGCTGGCAGATCGAGTTATTCTTCAAGTGGATCAAACAGAATCTGAAGATCAAAACTTTCCTCGGGACATCCAGCAACGCAGTGTTGACCCAGGTTTGGATAGCCCTTTGCGTGTACCTCTTGGTCGCTTATCTTAATTTCAAAGCAAAATTGGGCAGTTCCATGCAGCAGATCCTCAGGGTGCTGCAGCTCAATCTCTTCACCAAGAGGAATTTAATCGAGCTTTTTAAACCAACCGTTGTTCAAAATGCTGTTTCTCCGCAAATTTTATTGTGGAAAAATCTATGAGACAGCAATCATATAGATGTTGGGGTTATTTGCAAAACAATAGCGAAATTTTTATATTGCTTTATCGGCACGTTATGTCTCGCACAAGGGAGGTTCCGCCAATTGTTATATTACGGTCATATGTAACACAACATATTGATATATCTCCAGAGAGACGTTTTGTTAAAGCAATGTTTGTTTGGTCGTAGTTGCATTTGATCCAATAGCCTATTGTGCTTTTACTAAAATTCCAAGTATCTCTTTCATTTTTATCATTAAGCAATTCTGAGCTATCATTTACTAAGGCGACTTTTTCTTTTGGGTGGCCTTCAAAAAATGACACAGATTTTAATTGATAAGGAAGCGCCTGAGGAAATGCTTCCCAGGATGAAGGCAGTGATGTGATTTCTTGTTGTACAGAAATGGTCTTCGGACAAAAACCATCTTCTGCATAAACATTATTTGCAGTGTGGAACATGATTACTGCAATCAACAATATCGCAGGTGCACGAAGGTTCTCAATACGCCAATAATTGATGAACCGAAACCAATTATTTAACAACATATTAACCAGTACATAAATCACCGAACATCTCGGTGTATTTGATGATGGGGTGGCGGAAGAAACTCTTTACCTTGTCCTTGAGTTGCTGGAGTGATTGCATGATGGTGATCACACGTTCGTGG
>Ga0074197_1001569_pt1 | contig 18776 bp, 17 predicted proteins | sample EPASupsiteSAE305_FD_64526 | JGI IMG/M metagenome (GOLD analysis project Ga0074197, IMG submission 64526) | Bioremediated contaminated groundwater microbial communities from EPA Superfund site, New Mexico - SAE3-05 reassembly with SPADES | ecosystem: Environmental > Aquatic > Deep subsurface >...
TGCAGCCGTTCGTTGATGGATGATCTTGGCAACGCCTTGGCCGAAGGCGGCAAGATCATGATGGGCGGCGGTAATCCAGGTCATATTCCAGAGATCCAGGCGGTGATGGCGGACCGCCTGCGTGCCATCACCGAGGATGAACAGTTGCTGCGGCGGTTGATCGGCACTTATGATCCACCCCGGGGCGAGCGGGAGTTTCTTCAGGCCCTGGCGGAATTGTTGCGGCGGGAGTACGGCTGGGAACTGAGCGAGGAAAACATCTGCCTCACCAACGGCAGCCAGTCCGCCTTTTTTCTCCTGTTTAACATCCTGGCGGGAACCACGGTCAACGGCGGCAAACGCAAAATACTCCTGCCGATGGCGCCTGAATATATCGGGTATGCCGACCTCGGGCTGACGGATGATTTTTTTGTCTCGGTGCGGCCGCGCATCGAATTGATTGGCCAGCATTTGTTCAAGTACCGGGTTGATTTCGAGCACATCGCCATCACCGATGAGATCGGCGCCATTTGTGTGTCCCGGCCGACCAATCCAACCGGCAATGTGCTCACCGACGATGAAATTGCCGGACTGGCTCGGCTGGCCGAGGATCATGGCATCCCTTTCATCATCGACAATGCGTATGGAATGCCCTTTCCGGGGATGATGTACACCGAGTCGACCCCGATCTGGAATGAGCATATGGTGTTGTGCATGTCGCTTTCCAAATTTGGCTTGCCCGCCGTGCGCACCGGTATCGTTATCGCGGGCAAGGAGCTAATCCGCTTATTGGCGGGCGTGAATGCCGTCATCAATCTGGCACCTGGCAGTTTCGGCCCCATGGTGACGACGGAGATTGTCCGCTCCGGTGAAATCATCCGCCTGAGCCGGGAGGTGATCCAACCTTTTTATCGGCACAAAATGGAGCAGGCCCTTCTCTGTGTGCAGGCGAGCTTCGAGGGATTGGTGTATAAAGTACATGTTCCCGAAGGAGCCATGTTTCTCTGGATTTGGTTCCCGAGGCTGGCAATTTCTGGACGCCAGTTATACGAACGGTTGAAGCAGAAAGGCGTGGTCGTAGTTTCCGGAGATTATTTTTTCCCCGGACTGCCTCCTGGCTGGCGTCATGCCGATGAATGTTTGCGCATTACCTATTCGCAGGAGGAAGAGGATGTGCGGCGGGGCATCCACATTATTGCCGAGGAACTCCGCGCTCTCCGAGCATGAGGGCCTTGGAGGATAGAATGCAAGATCTTCATATCCAAAAATATATTGATGAGAGCAATCCTTGGGCAACCGCAAGATGGCAAACTGGCGGGTGAAGCCATGGGATTGGAGCAGTGACTACTACAAAAGGAGAACGAAATGTTGTGGCAATACCGGACCATTCTTTTTGAATTCACAAAAGATGGCCTGCTTGGCGATAAATATGTTGATGACGAAGAAATGGAAAAGACCCTCAATCAGTTAGGGGGAAAGGCCTGGGAACTGGTGAATGTGACCCTGCTCCAGGATGGGGTGTTGGCTTTTCTCAAGAAACCGGCGCGGCAGGAAATGGTGATTGAAGAGCCGGTTGCAACTGCACCGGCAGTTTCTTCTCCACCCATTATAAAACCCCGTCCAGCGGTAGCCGCGCCGCAGGTGAGCGCTATCGAGCCGGCTTATGAACCGGAGCCTGAACCAGAGGTCGAACCGGAGGCCATCCGCGCTTTTGAGCGTCAGCGGAAAACAGGTGGACGCAATGATGAATCGGATTTTATCGGCGGCATCAAAATATCCTGATGCGAATGAACTTCTTTTATCGACAGTCTTTGCAATCCCGGAACGTTAAACCTTTCAGAACCTGCGAAGGGAGAGACTGATGGCGCTGTATATCCTCAAACGGTTTTTGCTGATGATGCCGACCCTCTTTGGGATCATGCTGATTACCTTTGCCATTACCCAATTTGTTCCCGGTGGTCCGGTAGAGCGGCTGATGGCGCAACTCAGCGGGTACGGCGCCGGCGGAGAAACCGGCGGAGGTGGGCTGTACCAGGGCAACAAGGGGTTGGACCAAGAGCGGGTCGAACAGTTAAAAAAGCTTTACGGCTTTGATCAGCCAGCCCTGACCCGTTTTGCCGGCATGATGCGGCAATATCTGGTCTTTGATTTCGGGCAATCCTACTATCATCATATGAGCGTCGCCCAGTTGGTGGTCTCCAAGCTGCCGGTGTCGATGTCACTCGGTCTCTGGAGTTTTCTCATCGTTTATACGGTCTGCATTCCTCTGGGTATTTCCAAGGCGGTGCGCGATGGCTCTACCTTTGACGTCTTGACCAGTGCTGTTATCCTTGTCGGTTATGCCATCCCCGGATTTGTTCTTGGAATTGTGCTCATCGTGCTGTTCGGCGGCGGCAGCTTCTGGAATATTTTTCCACTGCGTGGTTTGGTTTCCGACAATTGGAGTGAATTAAACGTGATGGGTAAGGTGTTGGATTACCTCTGGCACATGGTGCTGCCAATCATCGCTTCCACCGTTGGCAGCTTGGCGGTGATGACACTGCTCACAAAAAATTCGTTTCTTGAGGAGATTCGCAAGCAGTATGTGGTCACCGCCCGTGCCAAGGGGCTTGAAGAGCGACAGGTGCTCTACAAGCATGTCTTCCGCAACGCCATTATCCCTATTATTACCGGTTTTCCAGGCAGTTTCATTACCGCTTTTTTCACCGGCAGCCTGCTGATTGAAACCATTTTTTCGTTGGACGGCATGGGGCTCTTGGCCTACCAGTCGGTCATGAACCGCGATTATCCGGTGGTTCTCGGCACCCTTTATTTTTTCACCATAATCGGTCTGATTTCCCGGCTGCTCTCCGACCTTTCTTATGTCATGGTCGATCCGCGTATCAGTTTTGAAGGCAGGCAATAGACAGATGGGACGAGAAAAAACCAGGGCCGTCAGCCTTGGGCGCAAACGCTGGATCAGGTTTCGAAAAAATCGCCGTGGGTTCTATTCGCTGGTCCTGTTTGTTTTGTTGTTCGGCCTCAGCCTGTTTGCCGAGGTGCTGAGCAACGACAAACCATTGCTCGTCCGTTATGAGGGACACTATCATTTTCCACTCTGGCGGATGTATCCTGAAACGATCTTTGGCGGCGATTTTGAAACCGAGACAGACTACCGCGACCCCTATATCCGCGACAGGTTGACCAGTGGCGATAACTTCGCTGTTTTTCCTCTCAACCCGTATAGCTTTAATTCGATCAACCAGGCCCTGGATCGACCAACGCCCGCACCCCCGAGCCAGGATAATTATCTTGGCACTGATGATCGTGGGCGTGACGTCTTGGCCCGGTTGCTCTACGGATTTCGTTTAAGCGTTCTTTTTGGCGCGGCCTTGACAGCGGTCGGCACCTTACTGGGTATTGCCGCCGGTGCCCTGCAAGGGTATTTCGGTGGTCGGCTCGATCTCATTTTTCAGCGATTCATCGAGCTCTGGGGCTCCATGCCCGAATTGTATCTCCTGATCATTTTTGCCTCCATCTTCAAGCCCAGCATGCTGCTGTTGCTTATTCTGCTGTCGATGTTCGGTTGGATGGGCTTGTCGGATTATGTGCGGGCTGAATTCCTGAAGGGGCGGAACATGGAGTATGTCAAAGCGGCCAAAGCATTGGGAGTCGGTAATCTGACGATCATGACCAGGCACCTTTTGCCCAACAGCATGACACCGGTGATTACCTTCTTGCCTTTCCGTATGTCCGGAGCGATCCTGGCGCTGACCAGCCTCGATTTCCTCGGTCTCGGCGTCCCCCCCTCGACGCCGAGTCTTGGAGAGTTGCTGGCTCAGGGCAAAGCGAATATCGAAGCCTGGTGGCTTTCGCTCTCAACCTTTGTGGTTCTCGTCGGCACCTTGGTTTTGCTTATTTTTATCGGCGAAGCATTGCGAGAGGCATTCGATCCAAGAAAATAAAAAAGGACCGGAGCAATGCTCCGATCCTTTGCAGTGAGAAGGCGCGAAAAGAGGTCAGGACTTGTGATGGTGCATTTCGTGGCGTAACTTGTCGAATTCCTGTCGGATGTGTGCTCGAAGTTCCGAAAGTTCGAAATACAGTTCCTTGGCCGTATAGGCAAACTGCGGTTCATGCTCTTGGTCGCTTGCCGCCGGGACAACCGGCATAATGGCGCTGGCCTGTTGCAGCCAGGCGGTGAACCGGCTGACGGCTTCCGGCAGGATGTCGGGTTGACCGTGCTCTGCAATGAGTTGTTCGTAAAGGTAGTTCACCAGTTTTTCCGTCGCGGCACCATTTTTAGTGGGCAACCGGACCAGCATGGTGATCACCGATTCAAGCAATTGCACCAACGACTGCTGTACAGCAGATAATCCGGCCTGCTTCAATGCAGCAATCATTGTGGCCGATTCAGCAATTTTTTCTCGGGAGGGCGTTCGTACGACCATAGGCAGCAGGGCACCCAATGCGGCAAGCTGTATTTGCCTCGATTCCTCCAGTGGTTTTTCCTGGCTCTCATCAATGGTGGCTTCCAGGGCCAAGGTCAGTTCATCGACTGCTGTGGGAATGGTTGTCTCGGTCTTTTCTCCATCAGTCTCGGTAAAGAAGAAGTCAAGTGCCCCAACAAGCTCATCGTCCGGTTCATCTTTGCCGGTGGCTATCGTTATTGTTTCCTCGGCGACGACGGGCTCCTCCGAGGTGAATCCGGCAAGGGCCGGCACAATATCCGGTTCCGTCGTCTCAGGTTCTCCGAAGGTTAGCTCAAGGGCTTCCTCGAGCGAATCAAGTGGAGTGGTTTCATGGAAGGGCTCCTCTGCCACCGGTTCCTCATCCGTATCTGCTCCAAAGAAGAAATCAAGTTTTTCCTCAATCTCGTCCATGGGGGTGAAGCTCAGAGTGGCGACCTCCTCCTCTTCGGAAAAACCACGTTCCCCCTCGCTGTCGGCAAGGGCGGATTGCACACTATCCTCTTCGTTGAAGAAAATGGATTGTTCAATCTCCTCGACAGCGGCTTGAGGGGTGGTGACTGTTTCCACGGGTTCTTCGTCGAGGTCGAAGAAGCTGTCCAGTTTGTTCTGAATCTCGAGAGAATTAGGGTCGGTTTCGGCCTCGATTTCCAATTCTCTTTGAAACACGGGCTCCTCCGCGCCACTCAGGGCGATTTCAACGTCATCCAGTTCAATCTTCTCCTGGTCAAGGTCAGCAAGTGCGGCAATGGGTTCATCTCCTTCATCTATAACCATCTCCAGTTCACTTGAGTCGAGCGCGGAAAAGGTGATTGCTGATTCGCCTTCAGCCTCTGATTCGGTGAAAAGAAAATCCAATTGCTCGGCGAGGTCGCTTTGGGTAGGTAGATCAAAAGGTTCAGCGTTTTCGTCGAACCCAGCGGTTTCGTCGGCATCGGAAAGAGCTGGCATCAATCCCCGTTTGCTGCTGAGGTGAGATTCGATGAAATCGTCGGCCAATTCGTCGACAACCGGCTGAATGGCATCTGGGGGAAGGACTTCGTCTGGATATTGGACATTGGCGGATTCCATGGCCGGCAATGAGTCCATGGCAAAAAGAGAATCGATTTCCGCTTCAAAGCTATCGGTCAATTCATCTGTTGCCGACACGCTCAGCGGTTGTTCAAAACCCAAGTCCTCCGTGGGCGAAGCGATTCCAATTCTCGATTCTGCGTCCGATGGCAGAATCAGCGCGGGTGTTAGTTCCTCACTAGCAGGAGCGTTCATCTCATCAAACACCTCATCTATGCGATGATTATCAGTATTTTCGTCCGATGGAGAGGCAATAAGCAGCTTGAGGTTATTCAGACGATTGATCCGGTCGACAAGGAGATTTTGGATGGTGCTTTGATCCAATTGTTGATCGCCGGTTTGTTGAACCTGCTCCAAGGCCTCACTAAAGGAATGAAGGAGGATGAATGCTTCCGGGTGCGCATCCGCTCGTTCGTCCGCAATATAATCTCCTAAAGCCTGGAGCCCCTGTATCAAGACCAAGGCCGGTTTGTTGTCCGTCACATTATGATGAAAAGCGGCGATTTTTTCATTGAACTGGCGCAGGCTTTCATCGGTCACTTCCCAGTCGAGGCTGAGAATAGCGGCTTTCAACTGTTTAGAAGCGTCCGGTTCTGGAGGCGTACTAGTACTTGTTTCGATAGCTTCGGCTGGTTTTATTTGGATCTCGGCGGCGGCAAGAGGCTCTGTTTCACTTTGATTGATCTGATATTGAAGGATTTTAAATTTACGGACATCTCCCTTCAATAATTGGGTGATCTGTTCACCCGTAATCTGCTCAGAAGATATTATTTTTTCAAAATTATAAAAAAATGTAAGAAGTAATTTGATGGAATTAGGGTGAGCATAGGCTCCTTTTGTGCGAATATAGTTGCCTATCTTACTCAGTCCCTGCAGATAGACTTCAGCCACTTTATCGCTCTGCCACATAGACTGTAGATTATCAAGTTCATCATCCAGTTCCTGGAGGATGTCGTCGTTAATTTCCCAATCAAGTGAAAGGATAATGGATTTGAGTCGTGTCAAAGGGGAAGATTCTTCACTGGTAAATTCAAAAAGATCGACATCTTGCGTGTCAAAGGACTCGTTGGCAAAAAGTGTCAGATCTTCAAATTCATCGATTGAAGAAATGTGGTCGTGCTGCGATTTTTTCATATACCGACTCTAATGTTTACCTCCACGGTCCGCACCCATCACATAAGTTTTTTCTGGATGGAAATAACCGTGGATGAAATAATTTTCTTTAACGTTTCTGGAACGTTGTATCCAGTGAGAGCACTTGCTTCAAAGGTAGGTACCTTGAGCTTACTGTTGAGGTCTTTGTCAAGAACAGAAATTGGCAAGATGGGGATTCCCTGATTTCTCAGATCGACTTTATTGTATTGAAGAACCAGGGGAATCCTAAAAATGGATTCCTTGTAACTCGTGAGGTTTTCGTGCAGTTGATTAAGCGAGCGAATATTTTTTTCCCGCATCTGTTCTTGTGCATCGGCAACAAAAACAATACCATCAACCCCTTTAAGGACCAGTTTTCTGGTTGCGTTGTATTTGACTTGACCTGGGACGGTATATAATTGAATTTTTAAGTCATATCCTTTGATCTGCCCCATATTGAAAGGCAAAAAATCAAAAAATAGAGTCCGGTCTCCATGGGTCTTTAAACTGACCATTTCAGACTGAATTTGTTTGGAGAACTTTCTGTTGATATATTCAAGGTTAGTGGTTTTGCCGCCACGGCCGGGGCCGTAATAGACAATTTTCACTTGAACAATTTTTTCTCTAAGATTGATAAAACTCACAATACACTCCCGCAGCTTTCAGCAGATCGCCAATGATTCAAAAAAACTTTCCTGATGCCACAGACTTAAGGAATCAGTTAGTTGCGGGCCCATATTTTTTTGATCCGTTCAATGGTTTCCACAACATTGAGCCGGAGAAATCCTAACGAGATGCTCTTCCCGAACATGGTAATGAGCAACAGTTCGTCGTCAATTTTAGAAAAATGGATATTGCACTCCGAGCCTTTGTGAAACAGCAAGGAAAATTCCTGCTCACCGACGAGTTTGGCCATGGCATCAACAGTGGCAAAGTTGCCTGCTGCTAAAGCTGCAAACGAATAGACATCATACTTTGATGTGCCGTTGTCCTTGGCGGTAATGATGTTGCCGGCCATGTCGATGATAATGACGCAGTCGACTCCAATTTTTATGAGCTTTTCAGTCAGGATTTCGTCGATTTTCTCTAGCTGTTCCTGGCTTACAACTCCATAATTCATATTGCTACCTCATACACGTTAAGAAAAGTTGTTATAGGAGAAGTTGTTTAGTTGCGTTCTTTAAGGAAAAAATGTTTTCCCGGAAAACGGATGGTCATTGAAAGCGGTCATTAAAAAAGATGAATTTTTTCAATGGGATCTTTAATGCTATTTTCAATTATGAAGAGTATACGTCAGAAAATTATTTATATGAAGCGGTTTTTTCTTGGGCTATTCTTTTTTCGATCCTTTTTGAAAACAAGGGGTTGTGGTAATTTTGTCACTTCTTTTTCTCTTGTTCGACGTCCCCCTTCGATATTTTATACTTACTGTTCACTGAATAAACGAAGGCCAGAACTTCCGCGATGGTTTGGTACAATTCAAAAGGGATTTCCTCACCAACTGGAACTTTAGAAAGCAGTTCGACTAAATCTTTATCTTCTTTAATAAGCACTCCTGCCTCGGCGGCCGTGGCAATGATCTTTTCGGCGACAAGGTTGGATCCGCTGGCCACAACTTTTGGGGCAGCAGCTTTTTTAGGATCATACAGCAGAGCAACAGCACGTTTTCCTGATGAGTGTTTCTCGGTCATAAAAAGCTATCTCCTTTGCCGCTTGATTGAATCAGGCTCTGGTGTCAATCATGCCGGTCCCACCTCTCGTAATTATCTCCAAGAGCGTTCTCACCGGTTCATTCGCACCGACAAGGAATTGGACAGAATCCAGATTGGTGCTGGTGATCCATTGCTCCAACTCCTCGCGGAAACCGGCGACAAATTTTGCTTTTTCCGCATTTTCTGTCAGGAATTTCAATGCTACTCGATCCTCTTGGCGTCGAATATCAATCTGCACGTTTCCAAGCCCTTCGAGTTGAAGATGCAGTTCAATGGTTTGATCAGTTCGACTGGAAAGATCCCCCTCTGTTTTCGATTCTCCGCCGGAACGATCTGAATCAACGAGCAGGTAGCCCTGCTGGAGGAAAGAAAACGGCAGGGGGAGAAAAAAGAGTGCTTCGCTTGCGAGTCGTATTTGCAACAGCTGATACAGCTCCAAGGTTTTGGTCAGCTGGTCCGGTGCGACTGTGCTTTTATCAGCCGATCCAGCTTGTTGCGACAACTCAAGTAAGGCGAATTTCAAGGTCCGAGCAGCTTCTTCGGGTTTGTTTTCAGCCAGAAGGCGCTCCATGGCAATACCCAGACGGTTGAGATATTCTTCTGTCTGCGGTTCAGTGCCTCGCTGGTATTGCGGTGGATGGAGTTCGCTCCCTGATTGGAGCAAAAAAGAGAGCAGTTGCCGTATTGGGTGCGTAGAGGGAAGGGCGGTATTTTCTTGAACAAGAGGAAGCAGTTGTGAAAAAGTGTTCGTGTTTGCCGGGTTGTTCTGCGCCATTCTCCCCAGAAGCGTTAATAATGCTTCGGTTTTCTCCTCTGCGGTAATCGGGGATACGAGTCCAGCGGAGGATAGGGAAAGAACAGGAGGTCCTTTCTGCCCGGCCATCTGAGCAAAAAGCTCGGCAAAGCGCGCAGCCTGCGCAGCCGTGCCCGGGGGGATTGAGGGAGCACGAGTAAGTTGCAGCAGTAACTCGCTTATTTGCTGATAGTTCGCTTCGAGCTTTTGTCCAGGGGGAATGGTTGCCGTTTGGGTAATTAGATCGAGGAGTTGAACCGTAGTTGATGATGATTGCAAAGTGTCTGCCAATCCGACACGGCCCATGTTTCCTGAATAAAACTGTAGCGTTTCTTGTGTAGTTGTGCTGAGTTGCGACATTACGTGAGAATCCCCGGCAAGTGCTGTTACTTCCGGCATCAGGAGGGATTGGTGCGATAATAGGGGGAGTACGTTTCCCAGCCAACGGTTAACCGGAGTGCCGCTGACGATCTGAAGTTCTATCTGCGGCGTCATTGAGGTGACTTGAAGGTCCAGTTTTTGGCCTACCTGCAATTGGGCGGATGACTCAGCTGTTATTTTTTGGCCGTTAATTTCGAGGGTGAACTGATGTGCGTCAGCCTTGGCGATGATGACGCCTTGAAGCAGTTGTCCTTGAGAAAAGGGAAGACGCTGGTGTTGTTCACCGGCGAGACGAGCTGGGATGAGGGGTTTTATTTCGGTAATCAGGGTCAGTTGCTCCAAAATGATCCCCCCGTTTTAGCGGCTGTTTACTTCAATACGTCAAGTGTTCATTCGTGATATGAAGTTGTTTGTTCCCACGGGGAATCTGTCAAATTTCCGGTACAGGAATATGTCGGGTGGATATTTGCGCGGAAGGAGCGCATCCGTTTCATGACGAAATGGAATAGCTAGATGGTATGCACATTATCCCTAAGTTGGCGGCGCTGTTCCTGCAGGCAGCAGGATATGACCACGTCTCTCGTTTTGGTGGAAATGTTTTCAAATTGAAAGGCAACCTGAAATCTATTTTTACGGACTCTATATGATCGGACGACGTTTGCCAGGCAGGCAATAGGATTTTTTTCGTCCGGCATGGTTATGACCAGTTGGATGCGATGATTACTGGGCGGTTTTTCAGCAAAAAGCGCCAATACTCCGCTGCCGCTCAAATCAAGAGTGGTGCCGACCATTTTCCAGGTACGAGTTTTCGTCTCCTTGGGACCGGCTATATAACTGGCTTCGACGGGTATATTGATCGATACCCGGAAGTATTCGCGCAACACTTCCGGGGAGACGGGTTCCCTTGCTGTGAAGCGCAGGCGGCGTTCCTGTATAACTCCGTCAAGTCGCGCAATCAGGTTGACAGTCAAGCCATTGTGTTCGACCGCCAGGTTGCAGTCGGCGCCAATATTAAGATCGCCGGCTTCCCAGGAATGGGGGGGGAAAACAAGCTCGAGGCTGGGAAATTCTCTTTTTACAAGTAAAGCCTTGCAGCGGATATTCTCCTCGTTGCTGCTGCTGGGGAGATCGACAATCGTGGGGGCGTTGTCGTTCAGCTTTTCTAGAATTTCATTAATTCTTGCCACGATGTAATCACAATTTAACGTTGGAGAACAAGGCGATACGTATTTTGTTCGATCAAGGGGAATTGAAACCTTCCAACCGTACCCGCATGCGCAAGTACCTGCGTTGCAATTCAAAACAGTAGGCCATGATTTTATCCTGGCTTTCTGAATCGATCAAATCAAAGTGCAGGGCAATGTGATACAAATGGTCTTCAATTTTCCGGCATCGAACCACATGGCCGAAAGCCATGATGATTTCCATATCACGGGTCGGAAGCGTCAGTTCGATTTTGACTTTTACATCTTTTTCCAGCGGCTCGCTGAAGCTACACAGCAGACCGCTACCGCTGAGATCAATGGTGTCTCCCAGAAGTCTCCAGCTTTCCCCTTCGCGTGCCATTTCCTCGGGCATAACCGATGAAGCGGCAACCCTGGTGGAAGCATCAACTCTGAAATAGTTGCGGGCATGCAAATGGGTGACGGTTTCCTGGGCAACAAGTTCCAAGGTGGATGGTCCCCTGATGCCACGAATAGCTGCGGTAACGGAAATGGTCTGGTTGATAAAGTCGAACATCACCATGCAGATTCTGCTGGTGTCCACCTGGTCGACTGCTAACGTGCCGTCGGGGAAGGTAAGGGTGAACCCAGGAGGTTCTTCCTTACCGTAAAAACAGTGCAATCGCTCGTTGTCAGTCACACCCACAAGTGGAACCGCAGCTCGCACAGCCATTCCTTCTTTAATGGTATGGAAGAAACTCGTCAATAATGGCAAGGTGTTACCTTCTCTCGGTTTGAAAAAACGATGTTTTTTCTAGATTGCCACATGTGCTCCGAGAAAGGAAGGAAATTTTAGAAAACAATATGAAAAGAATGAAAAAACAGCGGGAGGGCGAATGGGCGGGTTGCGGTTCGCCGCAAGATGTTGTTGTCAACCGGAGGAAGAAATGCGTTTTCCCGTTTGAACGGAACCAGAATGGTATCCTTGCAGCACCGAAGCGCCTTTGTTCAAGGTGCGTAACTCATTGCGTTGGACTGCCAGAATACTGTTGATGTGTGGTAACAACCGCTGATTGCGTTCATGAATGCACCGCATGAGCATGAGCCATTCCTTGGTCTCAGCATATTCTCTGAGTTCCTTTTGGTCCCGCAACATATCAAGCAACGTACAGTCACGCGGTTTGGCTTCTTCTTGTTCTTGGTCCAGATGCGCGCACAGTGCCCCCAGGGTTTCAAGATTGTTTTTTTGGATGGCCTGTTCGATCTCCATGCTTAACCGGTTGATTAACCGGTACTGGATCACGGCCTGCTCGATCAGTAAAAGCGCGTCCATTTCACATTGCCGCCGCCAGCGGTTTATAGGCCATGCTGCTGTTTGCCGGAGAACTGACGCCGGCCGATTCCCGCAGTTCCTGTTTATTGATAGTGATTGCCTGTGCCCAGGTAGCCCGCAGGTCGGACAATAATTTTTTCACCTCAATCAGCGGCGCCGTATCGTTTTTCAGATTTGCCTCCAGCATCCGCCTCAGCATGTAGCCATAAAGAGCGTCGAGATCTTCCGCCAGCTTGGCGTCCTGGTTGTGGTCCAAGGTAGCGGCAAATTCGGAGACAATGGCCGATGTCTTGTTGATGTAATAGGACCGTTTATCGATGATCCCATTCTCAATGGCTTGAATGCCCAGGGAAACGAAACGAATGGCGCCGTCATAGAGCATCAGCATCAGTTGTTCCGGCGAGGCGGAATTGACCGTGTTGGCCAGATATTGATTGGTGTATCCGTTCATCGGTTGCCTCCGCTCATCATGTTGCTGAGCATCGTCATTTGTTGGGTCAGATAGGATGATTGCGCATTCAGACCGCTAACTAGGGTTTCCATTGCGCTGAACTGGGCTTCCAGGGTTTTCTGCCGCTGTTCGAGCCGGGCTTCCATGGAGGTTATCTTGGTGTCAATCCGCTTGAGACTGCTGTTGACGCTGTCTTTGCGCCCTTTGAGCATGCCTGTGCCCGAATTTGTTATCTCGTACAGATAATCTTTGAACTGGGTACCCAGGCCTTTTGTTCCTTCCTCTCCAGCCAACAGACTGGCAACGCTGTCGAGATTATCGTTGATCGCCGCGGACAAGGTCTTGTCGTTGACCACCAGGGTGCCATTTTTCTGGGTCTCGAACCCAAGTTGCGACATGGTCGAGAACACCCCTGAGTTTTGAAAAGGTTGGGTTAGCATGCTTTGCAGACGGCGCTTGATGGCGTTGATGCCGGAATCGCCGCCGAGAACACCGCCGCCTTCCCCGTCAATCTTGGATTGACTGGTGATAAAACCGATCACCTCATTGTACCCTTTGGCAAAAGCTTCGATGGTTGATTTAATGCTCGATTTATCAACGGTAATATTGAGGCTGGTGGTTTTGCCCACTTCGCCTTTAAGCAGATCCAGGGTTACACCCGGAATGGCCTCGGTCAATGTGTTGGAATTGCTGTAGATGTCAACGGTATCCACTCTGATGTGGGCTTGAGCAGCCGCCTGGACAGGCGGGTTGGCGATGGTGCCGCTGCCGTCGTCGACATTGTAACTACCGAGACTGTCCGTTCCTCCTGCCAGTCCGCTACTGTTCAATGAAAAGGTCTTGCCGACATCCTTACCGGTGAGGATTAACCGGTAAGGGGTTCCGGTACCGTCGTTGATGATCGCGGCGGATACTCCGAGATCGGCATCGTTGATGGTCTTCATGATGCCTTCAAGCGAGTTGTTCGTTGAAGTAATGTCTATGCTATGGCTGGTGCCGTCCACGGTTAGGTCCAAGGTGCCTGTGCCGAAGCTCGCCGTTGTCTTACTGGCAACGCCTGTTTGCGCCACCGATTTCTGAACCTGGGCCAAGGAAACAACCTCTACCTGATAACTGGTTCCAGGCAGCGCTGCCCTGGAAACAGTAGCGGAGAGATGTTCCTCGGAGCTGAGCTTGACCGTACGTTGCAGCAGCGTGTCCCGGTAATTGAGGTTCTTGATCGAGTCGGCGAAGGAAGTCAGCTTGGTATTCAGTTCGGTGAAGGCCGACAACCGGTTGTTCTGCCAGGTTTTATCCGCTTCCAACCGGGCAATCGGCATCCGTTCGAGATTCATCAACTGCTCGACGATGTTGCCGGTTTCCAACCCTGTGGCCAGGCCGCCGAATTGAATAGTCATAGCTTCAGTCTCCCTTCCTTCTGTTTAACTGACGGTGTTGACAAGGTTGCCGCTCAGTTCTTTGAGGTGCTTGCTGAGATTGCGAAGTTCTTCCGGCGGAATTTGCCGTATTACTTCATCGGTTTCGCTGTCGACAATCTTTACGATCAAGTCTTCGGTGCCGCTGTCTCGTTCAAAGCGGACGCTGTACAATCCGTCTTCGGTAATGGATTTAATTTGATTAAGCAGTTCTTCCGGCGGCACTTTATTTTCTTGGGGAGCACTCTGTGGTTGCTGCTGGCTATCCTGCCGTTTGCGCTCCACCTGCTGAGCTGGTTCGTTCATTCGGGGCGGACTCAGATTCGCCGCGCCCATGGCCTCGATATTCATCTGGTGACCTCCATGTCATGAGAAAAAAACAGGGTTTGGGGAGACCGGAAGTGGTCTCCCCAAAGAAGAAGGTTTTGTTCTTACTGGAGCAAGCTCAGAGCCAACTGCGGGGTCTGGTTGGCTTGGGCCAGGATCGAAACACCTGCCTGTTGCAGGATATTCTGCTTGGTCATGTTCGAAGTCTCCTGGGCGATGTCCGCATCCAGGATCCGCGACCGGGCAGCCGAAACGTTCTCGGAGATGTTCTGAAGGTTGGAGATGGTTGATTCAAAGCGGTTCTGCACCGCACCAAGGTTAGCCCGCTCGGTGTCGACGAAGCTGATGGCGCTGTCGATGATCGAAAGGGCTTCGTTGGCACCAGCACGGGATGAGATATCAACGGAACCAACAGAAGTCAGAGTGCTGCCAACATTTGCGGCATCAAGAACCGTAACGCCCGCAGATGTCGCTACCGAGTAGGATTTTTCAGCGTTAAAGGTAACGTTACCACCGACCGTAACATCAGCGCCGGCCGCAGCAATGGTGATAGCAGCACCAGCTGCGGTTTCACCGTCAGCTTCCAGACCGGTGACATCAATATCACCTGTTATGCTTTCCAGCCTGATATCGTAGCCTTGAGAATTCTTCATGGTGATGGATGCTTTGTCAGCAGACAACTCGGCACTGATACCGGTTTCAGCAGCCTTGGCGTTGATGGCGTCGGCCAGTTCGGTCAGGTCGCTTAGATCGGTAATGTTGGCAGAGATGGTTTCAGCTGTTCCGTTTTTTCCATAAAGATCAAAGCTTTGAGAGCCAACTGTACCTACCTCCATCTTGGCATACGTCACAGCTGTTGCGCTGACGCCTGTATCGTTGGAGACGTTGTTAACCGAATCGGCAATTTTTTTGGCTGTTTCGCCACCGGCCAGCGTCACTGTATCGGAGCCCAGGGAGCCAGCGATAGTCAGGGTTTGCGCGCCAACGTTATTAGTTGTCGCTTGAACCGCATTGTTCATGGTCCCTGCAGCTTTATATTGATGTGCCCCGATCTGGGTTGAGGAGGATCCACCTACCGAGAAGGAAATCGTCTCGCCCGCATTGGCCCCTACCTGAAAGGACTGAGCGGTAAAACTACCGTCAAGAACCTTCTTGCCGTTGAAGGAGGTGGTGGTGGCGATCCGGTCCAGTTCCTGCTGCAGCTGGGCGACTTCTTTCTGCAGAGAGGCGCGGTCGGAACCGGTGTTGGAATCGTTGGCCGATTGGACAGCCAATTCACGCATGCGCTGCAGGAGGTTAGTGGATTCCTGCATCGCACCTTCAGCGGTCTGCGCCAGCGAAATACCGTCGTTGGCGTTACGGGTGGCCTGATTAAGGCCACGGATTTGCGAGGTCATCCGGTCGGAAATGGCCAGACCGGCGGCATCGTCCTTGGCAGAGTTGATCCGAAGACCACTTGAGAGACGCTGCATGGACTTTGCGAGATTATTTTGGGTTGCCCCAAGGTTGCGTTGAGCGTTGAGAGAAGCTACGTTTGTGTTGATTGAAAGTGCCATGATATTCCTCCATGAATATTGTGTTGGCTTGTCTTAGGTGGCATCCTTGCCGGTTTGTACTACGGTACAGCAAATTGATTGTAATGTCGGCTTGAGCAATTTCGCCGAACGGCGCCTCCTTTGCTCGATAATTGGTTCAATATAGGTTGAAGTTAGTCAGGAACCGTTCACCTGTCAGAACTTTTATTCCCTTAAAATACGTATCGAACCCAATTCGGAAAAACTTTAGGTGTTTTTTCAAGAAAAGATAAAATCTGTTTCTTCTGGTTTTCATGCGCTGTAAGGGTGCGGAGGTAACCTCCTATTTTCAAAGAGATTTCTCCCTGTGATCGAAATGACAGCAGAGGAACGACTATGGTAGAAATGTAATTCGTTCGCAGGTTCAGCATTTTTTGCCATCTCGGCCGCCGGGAGAGATCTCGAGTTCTATTCAACCCCTCTGCATTTGGCTCTCCAGCTTTTCTGGATTCTCATGCAGTTGTGTTTGATCAAAAGGAAAAGAAAAATCTCGCCCTTATTGCCAGTTGCCCGAAATATAATACTCTTTCGGCTGTAGAGGCCGGAGGTGAGCCGCCTCCTCCCAAAGCAGTCGGTCTTCGTAGCCGCCGGCGATGAATTGATTGCTGACGAGTTGGTTGTCCCTTGGGCTCCCTTCTCTTGCCAGGGTAGTATCGAGGATGACTGCGGACGCAGCTCTATTATACTGAAACATAACGATTTTCATGGTGTCGTACCGTTGGAGGAAAGGTGATCCGGGAACGAACAACGTTCCCGGATCAGGAAAAGAGGTGTTGGAATTATCCTTGGAGCAGCTGCAGGGCAAGCTGCGGGGTCTGGTTGGCTTGGGTGAGAATGGAAACACCGGCCTGCTGGAGGATGTTGGCCTTGGTCATCTCCGAGGTTTCCTGAGCAATGTCGGCATCCATGATCCGCGAACGGGCGGCGGTCAGGTTTTCGGCGACATTCTGCAGGTTGGAAATGGTCGATTCGAACCGGTTCTGCAGGGCGCCGAGATCACCTCGTTGCGCATCGATCTTGCCCAGAGCGGAATCAACAATTTTAAGCGCCCGATTGGCGCCATCGATATCGCTGATGTCGATGGCTGTCACTTCTTCAAGTGCTGCAATGACATTGGTGCCGCCAGCGGCGTTGTTAAAGACACTGCCTGCTGCCGCACCTAAAGTGGAAGTTGTTGTATAGGCGTCCTGTGAGGAGAGCTCAACAATTCCTGCAACTATTGTGTTGCCGTTAACATTATCCAAGATAGAAGTTGCGTCGCCGTCTGCCCCCACTGCGCGGATTGTGCCGGCTGCCGAGTGAGTAAACCCTGAAATGTTGATATTTTTTCCTTCCGCTTGAACCAGTTGCAATGAACCACCATCAATAATTGCGGTCACACCGGTTGTCCCGCTTTGGTCGTTGATGACCGTGGCCAGCTCGCCGAGATCGGTCGTGGTGACGGCTGCATTCACTGTGGCTGTATTGCCTCCACTTCCCAACGTCAGCGAGACGATGCCGTCTGCGGACAGATTTTCGAATGTAACGGTGGTCCTGGCGGTGGCTGTCACGCCTGTTTTGGAGGCATTGTTGGTAATCTGGGTGGCAACATCCCAAGCGGTGGAGTTTGCCGCAATGGGAAACGTTGCCGCTCCCTTGCTGCCATTGATCGTCAGGTCTTGCGCCGGAATGGTGTTAGTCAACGGAAGTGCTGCCGCAGGGGGCGTCAGGGAGCCGGTACCCTGATTCGGCGTCGTGTTGACTGCATCGGCTGCGGCAAGGGTGTATCGTCCCAAGTCGTCGGCAGCCATCGATTTAATGGACACGCCGATGGTCTCGTTGGCATTGGGGCCAACTTGGAACTGCTGGGCGACAAAAGTGCCGTCTAGAATTTTCAAACCGTTAAAGGTGGTGGATTGAGCGATGCGGTTCATCTCCGTTTTCAACTGGTTGACCTCAGCCTGTAGGGCAGCGCGGTCAGCGGCGGAGTTGGTGGCGTTGGCTGCTTGGACTGAGAGTTCACGGATGCGCTGCAGAATATTGGTCGATTCCTGCATGGCGCCTTCAGCAGTCTGGGCGAGGGAGATGCCGTCGTTGGCGTTACGGGCAGCCTGATTGAGGCCGCGAATCTGGGAAGTCATCCGGTCGGAGATGGCAAGGCCAGCAGCATCATCCTTGGCGGAGTTGATGCGGAGTCCTGAGGAGAGCCGTTCCATCGAAGTGGCGAGATCGCCTTGGGAACGGGCTAAGTTTCTTTGGGCATTAAGGGCGGCAACGTTTGTATTGATCGTTAAAGCCATGGTTTCCTCCATGAATTTTTTAGCCTCGGTCGTCCAATGGCTGACCTGGGGGCTAACGATACAAACGTAACTACTCTCTCACTGCTCAACTGTCTCTCGATACACTCTTCGGAGTTTTTGGCGAGAGGCTTAAGTGTTTTTTAAAAAAAAGAAAAGAAAAGACCGGCGAACGCTGTCGTTCGGCCGGTCTTCGATGGAGCAAAAGATGGGGGAAGTGCTATTTTTCTATTTTTGGCAGTGGTGTCCGGGTGTCGTAACGGGGATCTTCAAGAATGACCTGTAATCCCTTGTTGGTTTCCGGTGCATACAGAATGGGGCCCGAAAGATTCAGGGTAATTTCTTTTTCCTCGGAAATGGAAACGATCGCCAGGACAAAACATTCCCCGTTCGCATCAATGCCGAGTTTCTGGCGTTCATTATCGTCAGGGACGACTATGTAGTCGAGAAAAAAATTAGTGGGGTCAGTGACGACAAAGGCAAAGGCCGGATCGTCGACACATTGAATCCAGAAAAGGGGCCCTTGTTTTTTGTTGGGCATGACCAGAAAATTATTCAGCTGGTCAAGCCCGATCAATCCCTCGGGGAAGTTGAGGATATGGGCCGGATCGTATTCTACCTCGCCAAAACGCGTTTCAATGGTTTTCATTTTTTCAACGTCCTGTCTGCAAGCTTGTCACTGAGGATATCCAGGTCGGTCATATCCCAACCGGCCGCCG
>Ga0074197_1001576_pt1 | contig 18716 bp, 13 predicted proteins | sample EPASupsiteSAE305_FD_64526 | JGI IMG/M metagenome (GOLD analysis project Ga0074197, IMG submission 64526) | Bioremediated contaminated groundwater microbial communities from EPA Superfund site, New Mexico - SAE3-05 reassembly with SPADES | ecosystem: Environmental > Aquatic > Deep subsurface >...
ACGCTATCTGAATATTGATCTTCTCAAAGAACAGGAACTCGAACTGCAACTGCAAATAAATGAGGCGGCTTAATAACCAAAAGGCACTGCAAAACAAAAAAGCGAAAAAATCTTTACACTACCAAATACCTAAACAGCAGGCCAGAGTTGCTTAGGAAAGCCGGAGATTTGCTTGACCTATCTAATAAGGAACGGAAAAAGCAAAAACAGAAAATGATAGAAAGGCTCAAGCTAGCCGTCAAAGAAGGAGCTTTTAGTCAAAACGCCAGCGATGCTGTTGGAATCTGTAGTCTCTCAAGGGACCCGTTGAACCTTCTCATGTGGGCGCACTACGCTCAACACCATACGGGATTTGTCGTTGAGTTCGATATACCGGTTGCTGTTACAAATGTTAATATTGACGACCTCCCTCACAACTATTGGTTTGAGCTGCTGATACCTCACGAAGTTGAATACGAAACAGACAAACCAGTAATTAGTTTTTTTGACAGCGATGATGAAAAACGTAGAAAGCAGTTTTTGATAAAGGGGATCGATTGGGAATATGAACAAGAAGAACGTGTCATAGATTATATAAGGGGACACGGTATTCATACATATAACATCAGAATTTTGAATTCTGTAATTGCGGGAATGAGAATGGACTCTTCAAATTACGAGATTCTTGCGCAGTGTGTTGATGAGCTAAATTTTAAAAACAATATGACCGTCCAGGTTCATAAGGCAGAGCCGATTATGGGCAAGTACGGCCTTGTTGTGCCAAACAGGCCTGACATAAAAAATGCGAGGGTAGCATAACACCAACGAGTGTAAGAGAACTGCCAACCAACGGCGACAGCGGTCTCCGCTGACGCCGCTGGTGCCTTGAGGATGTTAGTCGGAGCAACATAAAATGAGCTTAGGAATCAGCTATGCAAAGGGTTGTTAACAATATCGGAATTCTATCAGACATAAAGTGGTACTTTGAGCTGAAAAACCTCTCCCTGAAGAACGCACTATCAATGCGGTGCCCTTTATCCGTTGAGAACCAAAGAGACCTTCGACAGTACTATTCTCAATATTTTGCCGGTTTGCTATCCGCAACTGAAATGCTTCTAGAGAAGGAATATCCGTATCAAAGAAAGTTCAGACTGTCCCTTGAGTCTTGTTTTGCTTTCGACGGATTTCCAGATGGAGAGCAGAACTATTGCTACATCAGAGAGTTACGGAACAGCATTATTCACCGAGGCTTCGATATCAGTTCGGCCGCACACATTAATGATGATTTTCCACTTTTTGTTGCGCCGCCATCTGTGAAGAACAGAAGCGGAGCCATTGAATACCGCGCTTTTGGATATTACTTACTTGAAATCATAAAAAGGTGTGAAAGTGTCGTTGGAAAGCTATTTTCAGAGCATCTTAAAGAGGTTGGTTTTCTTGAACCGATTGTGGAACAAGAGCAACTGGTGGCTCAGAGCAAGCAATACATAGTAGAATCATCTGCGATGACGGGCTGGGTTAGGCAGCAGGCCTTAGAAGCTATTGGAGAAATTGACCACGTTGAAGTACAAAAGAGTGCAATCAGAAGTGTAGTCGAAGTACTCAGCCATAATGTCATAATCACACATGACATCTAATTTGCCACTACACCTGTTCGCTTCGCGCTGGTGCGCCCCCACCTCGTTGTACAACCATAATTCTGGAGTCGTCCCCGTGATTTTAGACCGTACCCGTAAGCCCGCATCGTGCTGCTGATCTTCCCTCCCATTGCCAAGGCCTGTGAACCGCCAGCCGGGATAGCCCGGCTGGCTGGTGCGCTGCAGGCCAACAAGATCCCCTGCAGGCTGTGGGATGCCAACCTGGAAGGCCAACTTTGGTTGCTGGAACAGCCCCAAACTGCAGAGGACACCTGGACCGGGCGGGCCTGGCGCAGCCGCCAGAACCATCTGGCAGCCCTGCGGGATCGCCGAACCTACGCCAACCCCGGTCGCTATGCCACGGCGGTTAATGATCTGAACCATCTGCTGCTGATGGCTGGTAAGCCGTTACAGGCAGAGGTTGGACTGGCCGATTATCGCCAGAGCGATCTGACGCCGGTGCGCAGCAAGGATCTGTTGCAGGCTGCTGCCAGGCCTGAGCTGAACCCGTTCTTTCCCTTCTTTCAACAACGCCTGCCACAGCTGCTGGATGGCATGACCACCGTCGGTATCTCACTCAACTTTCTTAGTCAGGCCCTCTGCAGCTTCAGCCTGATCGGTCTGATCCGGCAGCAGCATCCGCAGATCAGGATCGTGGTTGGCGGCGGGCTGGTAACCTCCTGGCTGTCCCGGCCGGATTGGCAGAACCCGTTTGGCGACCTGATCGATCATCTGATCAGCGGGCCTGGTGAAGGGCCGCTGCTGGAGCTGCTGGGACAGGATAGGTCGCATGGTAACAGCCTGCCTGACTATCAGCAATTACCGCTGCAACAGTACCTGAGTCCCGGCCTGATCCTGCCCTACAGCACCGCCTCCGGCTGCTGGTGGAACCGCTGTTCATTCTGCCCGGAGCGGGCTGAAGGGAGTCGTTACCTGGCGCTGCCGATCCCGCAGGTGCTGGCTGAACTGCAGCAGCTGGTGCAACAGTATCAGCCAACAGTGCTGCATCTGCTGGATAATGCCCTGAGCCCGGCCCTGCTGCAGGGGCTGATCAAGCAGCCGCCAGGAGCCCCCTGGTACGGCTTTGTCAGGTTTGAACGGCAGTTGACTGATCCGCAATTCTGTCATGCATTGCAACAGTCGGGCTGCGTAATGCTGAAGCTGGGGATTGAGTCCGGTGATCAGGCGGTGCTGGATCGCCTGCACAAGGGGATTGAGCTGGAGATGGCCGGACTGATTCTGGAGAACCTGCGGGCAGCTGGGATTGCGGTCTATGGCTATCTGCTGTTCGGTACCCCGGCTGAGGATGAAGCTGCCGCCCGGCGTACTCTGGCTTTTGTGCAACAGCACCATGCCGCCTTGACCTTTCTTAATCTGGCTGTTTTTAACATGCCGCTGTTTGGTGATGAGGTGGCTGACTACGAGACAGAGCTGTTTTACGAAGGTGATTTATCGCTCTACACAGGTTTTAAACATCCCAAAGGTTGGGGCAGGGGAGAGGTGCGGCGTTTCCTGCGCCAGGAGTTCAGTCGTCCCCCTGAAATCGCGGCGATCATCCGGCGTGACCCACCGCAGTTTACCTCCAATCACGCCGCATTGTTTCTGTCTTGATTTCACTGGTAACAGGGGTAGACTGGAACCAATTCCCGATTAGCGGAGGTGACCATGGATCGCCGTACCTTTATCAAGAGCGCAGGGGCAGCAACGGTACTGGCACCGGTGCTGGTGCAGGAACTGCTGGCTGCAACGGAGATGTCACTGGTGGCGGTGGCCGAAGGGACTGACTACCCGGCCATAACCCGCAAGGCGATTAACGCCGTGGGGGGCATGAAGCGTTATGTCAAGGCAGGGGATCTGGTGGTGGTCAAGCCCAACATGGGCTGGGATCGCTCGCCGGAGTTTGCCGCCAACAGCCACCCGCTGGTGGTGCGGGCCGTGGTGGAGGAGTGTCTGGCAGCCGGTGCCAGAAAGGTCAAGGTCTTTGACCATACCTGCAATGATCCGCGGCGCTGCTATGTGAAAAGCGGTATTGAAAAGGCGCTCAAGGGGCTTAAAGGGGTGGAGTGCAAACAGATTGAACCGGAGCGGTTCAGGATGACCGCCTTGAAGGGGCAGTTCCTGAAGGAGTGGGAGCTGTATGATGAGGCGCTGGCTGCCAATGTCTTTATCAACCTGCCGGTGGCCAAGCACCACGGCCTGTCCAGGCTGACCCTGGGGCTGAAAAACATCATGGGGGTGATGGGGGGCAACCGCGGCTTTACCCATCGCAACCTTGCGGTGGCCCTGGCCGATGTGAACAGTCACCTGCGCAGCCACCTGACCATCATTGATGCCACCAGAATCCTGACGGCCCACGGCCCCCAGGGGGGGAACCTTGCTGATGTCAAGGTGCTGAACAAGGTGATCGCCTCAGCCGATATCGTGGCTGCCGACGCCTATGCCACCACCCTGTTCGGTCTGAAACCGGCTGATATTGCGGTGACGGTTGCGGCCCATAAACGCGGTCTGGGCCAGATGAACCTGGACCGGATCAAGGTGGTCAAGGTCTGATTAATGAAATTGACCACGGCCCGCATAAGCCAGCTGTTGTTCCTGGCACTGTTTCTGCTGCTGTTCCTGCAGACCGAGTATCGTGGCCATGACCAGATCAATGCCGCCGTCAACTCTTTCTTCCGGGCTGATCCGCTGGTCCTGGTCAGTTACCTGCTGGCCGCTAAATCATGGAACTGGCTTTTATTGCCTGCGGTTCTGATGACGCTGGCCACCCTGCTGCTGGGACGTTTTTTCTGCGGTTGGATCTGTCCGCTGGGAACCCTGCTGGATCTGCTGACGCCCAAACAACGCTCCACCAGGCCGGTCCCCTGGCTGGCGGGCAATCTGAAATACTGGTTGCTGCTGCCGCTGTTGTCTGCCTCGCTGTTCAATCTGAATCTGGCCGGGCTGCTTGATCCGATCGCTATCCTGCTGCGGGGGCTGACCTTCTTTTTCTACCCCCTGCTGGGGCTGACCGCCCGTGAAGGCTGGGTACGCCTGTACGGGCTGATCGGTGAACAGCGCGACAGTCTGGCGCCTGCCTATGGCCTGCTGAAGAACTACCTGCTGCCGTTCCGTGAGACCCTCTATCCCCTGGCCTTTGTCTCTGCCCTGCTGCTGGTGCTGATCATTCTGCTGGAACGGCTGGAGACCCGGGCCTGGTGCCGTCATCTCTGTCCGCTGGGCACCCTGCTGGGCTGGCTGGGACGGTTCTCCCCCTTCAAACGGATTCCACCGGGGCTGTGTGCCGATTGCGGCCAGTGCCGTGAACTCTGCCCGACGACCTTTGATCAGGGAAGTCTGAACCGGGAGGAGTGTATCCTCTGTATGGAGTGTGAGCAGGGCTGTCCTAATCAGCGGATCAGCTTCCGGCCGTCGTGGCCGCTGCAGCTGTCCGAACCGGTTCTGCCGCAGCGCAGGCTGCTGCTGGGGGGGCTGGCAGGGGGGCTGCTGCTGGCGGTGCCGACCCGTTTCCGCTCGCCTGAAAAGGAGTCCGGTCTTTTGCGTCCGCCCGGCGTACGGGATGAGGGCGATTTTCTGAAGAAATGTGTCCGCTGTGGCGAATGTATGAAGGTCTGCCTCAAGAACGCTCTGTATCCGGCTGCCTGGCAGGCCGGGCTGGATGGGATCTATACCCCGCTGGTGATCCCACGGCTGGGCTACTGTGAGTACAACTGCACCCTCTGCGGACAGGTCTGCCCCACCGGCGCCATTCCCAATCTGGCTGTTGAGGAGAAGAAGCGGCAGGTGATCGGCAAGGCGGTCTTTGATAAAAACCACTGTCTGCCTTTTGCGCGTAAAACCGACTGTATTGTCTGCGAGGAACATTGCCCGATACCGGACAAGGCGATTCGTTCCCGCGAGGTGCGGGTGTTGGGGCTGGATGGGGTGATGAAGACGGTCAAGGAACCGTATGTTGTCGAAGAGATCTGCAACGGCTGCGGCATCTGCGAAAACGTCTGCCCGGTGGAGACCCGGGCCGGAATCAAGGTGCATGTTGTCAGGAACCGGGCGCCGATTACGGAGGAGGCGTCAGGTCAGCTGGGTTACTAGGTCTGCAAACTGCCTGATCGTGCGGGCCTTTTTAAGCCCTTTGATCTGTTTTGCAAAATCAGGATCATCCATGGTGGCAAACACGCTCTTGACCTTGCCCAGAATCTGCTGTTCTCCGCAGAATATCCCCTGATAGCGTTCCAGCAGTCCGGCCAGGTAGTGGCGCAGCATGGCAGCCCGTGCAGCCCGCTCCGGCTGATCAGGCCTGCCTGCCCGTAGCCGCTGGAACAACAGCGGGTCGGCAATGGCACCCCTGCCCAGCATCAGACCGGCCGCCTTGGTCTGTTCCAGCACCCGCAGCCCATCCTCTACTGTCCGTACATCTCCGTTGGCAATCACCGGCAGGCCGGTTTCCTGCACCACCCGGGTTGTAATGCCGTGGTCGGCCAATCCTTTGTATTCCTGCAGCACGGTGCGGGGATGCAGCACCAGGAAATCCACCCCGCCAGACTCAAACAGGGGCAGCAGTGAAAAGATCTGTTGCGGGTCGCTGTAACCGGCGCGCAGCTTGATGGAAAAACTGCCTTGAATCTCGGCACGCAGCGCCGGGATCAGTTCCTGCAGCAGCTCAGGTTGTTGCAGTATGCCTCCACCGGTCAGGCCGGTGGTCATCCGGCCAAAGGGACAGCCCAGGTTCAGGTTGATATGGGCCGCTCCTGCAGCCTGTGCGGCTTGGGCAGCGGCAACCAGCGCCGCAGTGCCATGGCCGATCAGTTGCACCACCAGTGGAATCCCTTCTTCTGTTGCCACAATCTCCCGCAGGTCAGAGGCTGCCAGACGTTTGTTGGTCTCACCCGGAGCCACCCGCATGAACTCGGTAAAGAGGGTGTCCGGCCTGACCCATTGGGCAAACAGATGACGCAGACCGCGGTTGGTCAGCCCCTGCATCGGGGCCAGCATCAAGGGCAGGGTGTCAGAAGACCAGGGGAGTTTGTGTGATGATGGGAGGGGGGACATGGAGACTACCACTTCCCCCTTTGTAAAGGGGGATTGAGGGGGATTTGATTGGTGCTGATGCTGTTTAAATCCCCCCTGGCCCCCCTTTATAACAAAGGGGGGATTCAGGAGGAGTCTGTTCTACAGAATTTCTATCAGTTCAACCTCATAGGTCAGGTCTTCACCGGCCAGGGGGTGGTTGGCATCGAAGGTGATGGCGGTGTCGCCGATCTCCACCACCGTTACTTCCAGCTCCTCGCCATCTTCGCCGGTCAGTACCAGGTCGTCGCCCACTTCAGGGGTCAGGTCTTCCGGTAACAGCTCTTTCTCAATAGTAAAGACCGCTTCGGCATCGTATTCGCCAAAGGCCTCTGCAGCGGGGATGCTCACGATCTTGGTCTCGCCGGGAGTCATGCCGACCAGCGCCTCTTCCACCATCGGGAAGAAATCCTCTTCGCCAATGACCAGTTCCATCGGGCCGTATTCGCAGCCGCAATCATCACCGCAATCATCATCAGTGCAGCAGTCCTGTGCCTCAAGGGTGGTCTCTATGATACTGCCGTCTTCCAGTTTACCGGTAAAGTTGATCCGAACTTTATCGCCTTTTTTTGCCTGTGCCATGGTTGTAGCCTTTCATCTGTTGTTAGTGCTGAAGTTTGGTGCATGGTACGGGGAACCGTTACCAGCGTCCAGTAAAATTATTGTAACAGTGAGGTGTAACCGTCAAAGTTGGGCTATACTGGCAGAGATGGACCGTGCGGAAAAAGGGGGGACGAGATGAGCCTGAAGGATAGACATACGGTTATGCTGAATAGCGGCGACCCGGAACAGAAACGCCAGGAGATCCTTGACTATTTTCATGCCAGCTTTGATATCGATGAAAAGCTGTATGAAACCCTGCGTTTTGATGAGACCTTTTATCTGCGGCCCGACCGGCTGCGTCATCCGTTGATCTTTTACTACGGTCATACCGCTACCTTTTTCATCAATAAGCTGATCATTGCCAAGGCGATTGAGCAGCGGATCAACCCTGCCTTTGAATCGATGTTCGCGGTGGGGGTGGACGAGATGTCCTGGGATGATCTGGATCAGAGCCACTATGACTGGCCAACGGTGGCGGCGGTCAAGGCGTACCGGGATCAGGTCCGTTCGCTGATGGACCGGTTGATTCGTACCATGCCGTTGACGTTACCCATTACCTGGGAGTCACCTTGGTGGGCGGCCATGATGGGGATTGAGCATGAACGGATTCATCTGGAAACCTCGTCGGTGCTGATCCGCCAACTGCCCCATGACCAGGTGCAGCAGCTGGAGTTCTGGGATATCTGTCCAGAGGCGGGTGAGCCTCCGCAGAATCAGTTGCTAGCGGTTTCCGGTGGGATGGTGCAGCTGGGCAGGCCCAAAGATCACCCGCTCTACGGCTGGGATAACGAGTACGGCAGCCATGCTGCAGAAGTGGCCGACTTTATGGCCGCCCGGTACCTGGTCTCCAACCGTGAATTTCTGGCCTTTGTTGAGGCAGGCTGCTATCAGGAACAACAATGGTGGACTGAGGAAGGCTGGAACTGGCGTCAGTTCAAACAGGCGAGGTATCCCCTGTTCTGGATCAAAAGTGAGGCAGGCTGGACGTTGCGTACCATGGCCAGTGAGATCCCGATGCCCTGGAACTGGCCGGTGGAGGTCAATTATCTGGAGGCCAGGGCGTTCTGCACCTGGAAGGCCGCGCAGATTGGAAAGCCGATCCGTTTGCCCACCGAGGACGAATGGCACCGCTTGCATGATCTCTGCAAATTGCCTGATCAGACAGACTGGGAACGTGCGCCGGGCAATATCAACCTGGCATACTGGAGTTCTTCCTGTCCGGTGGATCGTTTTCAGCAGGGTGATTTTTTTGATCTGATCGGCAATGTCTGGCAATGGACCGAGACCCCGATCTACCCGTTTCACGGTTTTGCCGTGCATCCCTGGTACGATGACTTCTCCACCCCCACCTTTGATACCCGTCATAACCTGATCAAGGGTGGCTCCTGGATCTCAACCGGCAATGAGGCCACCCGGCATGCCCGCTATGCCTTCCGGCGGCATTTCTTTCAGCACGCCGGGTTTCGTTATGTTGAGAGCAGCGCCCCGGTGGTGATCCATGATGATCAATACGAACGTGATTCCCTGGCAGCCCAGTATTGCCATGCCCACTACGGGCCGGAGCAGTTTGGCGTGCCTAACTTTCAAAAGAGCTGCGCTGAGATCTGTCTCGAGTTGATGCAGGGGCGCAGGATGGGGCATGCCCTGGATCTGGGTTGTGCCGTGGGGCGGGCCAGTTTTGAGCTGGCCAGGGGCGGTTTTCAGCAGGTCACCGGCCTGGATTTTTCCACCCGCTTCTTCAGGCTGGCTGCCAGGATGCAGGAGGAAGGGGGGCTGCGCTATGCCTTTCCTGAAGAGGGTGAGATCGTTTCGTTCCACGAGGTGACCCTGGCTGAGTTCGGGCTTGAGCAGACCAGACAACGGGTACAGTTCTATCAGGCCGATGCCTGTAACCTGCCGGAGAAGTTTCGCGGTTATGATCTGGTGCTGGCAGCCAACCTGATTGACCGGCTTTACTCGCCACGCAGGTTTTTGAGCACCATTCACCAGCGGATCAATCCGGGTGGGCTGCTGGTGGTCACCTCTCCCTACAGCTGGTCTGAAGAGTTCACGAAGAAAGAGGAGTGGCTGGGGGGCTACCGTGAGGCAGGTGAACCGGTGTGGGGGATTGACGGCCTGAAGGCGGTCCTGTCTCCCCGTTTCAGGTTGGTGGGGGAACCGCTGGATCTGCCGTTTGTGATCCGCGAGACCCGACGCAAGTTCCAGCATAGCATTGCTGAATTAACGGTATGGGAGCTGTTGTGATGTTTGATTTTGATACGGTCATTGACCGTCGTAATACCGGTAGTGAGAAGTGGGATCGCTATGCCGGGCAGGATATTATTCCGCTCTGGGTGGCGGACATGGATTTCCGCTCACCGCCGGCAGTGCTGGAGGCTCTGCAGCAACGGGTTGAACATGGTGTTTTCGGCTACAGCAGGCCGCCAGAGGAGCTGGTTGCTGTTGTACTGGCAATGCTGCGGCAAGAATACGGCTGGCAGGTGCAGCCGGAGTGGCTGGTCTGGTTGCCGGGGCTGGTCTGCGGCCTGAATGTGAGCTGCCGGGCCGTGGGAGTTCCGGGAGATGCCGTTGCTACCTTTACACCTGTCTACCCGCCGTTTTTGACTGCGCCGGGACTGGCCGGGCGGGAGCTGATCAGTGTGCCGCTGGTTGAACAGCAGGACCGCTGGGAGATGGATCTGGAGGTGTTGGAGCAGGCCATTACCCCCCGCACCAGGCTGTTGCTGCTCTGCAGCCCCCACAATCCGGTGGGCAGGGTCTGGAGCCGGGAGGAGCAGCTGGCGCTGGCTGATCTGGTTGAGCGTCATGATCTGATGGTCTGTTCCGACGAGATCCATGCCGGGCTGGTGCTGGATAGTGGCAAAACGCATATTCCTTTCGCCTGCCTTACACCGGAACTGGCCAGGCGTACCATTACCCTGCTGGCCCCCAGCAAAACCTGGAATATCCCCGGTCTGGGCTGCTCCTTTGCCGTTATTCCCGACAAGCAGCTGAGGCGGTCCTTTAGAGACGTCATGGCCGGGATCGTGCCCCATGTCAATCTGCTGGGCTATACAGCCACCCTGGCTGCCTATCGCGATGGCGAGCCCTGGCGTCAGGCTCTGCTCGGGTATCTGCGGCAGAATCGTGATCTGGTGCTGGAGGCAATTCAGGCCATGCCCGGCCTGAAGACCTGGCCGGTGGAGGCGACCTATCTGGCCTGGATCGATGCACAAGGGCTGGGGGTGGCTGATCCGGCCGGCCTGTTCGAGCAGGCCGGGGTGGGGCTGTCGGATGGGGCGCCGTTCGGAGCACCGGGATTTGTCAGGCTCAATTTCGGTTGTCCCCGGAGCCTGCTGCAGCAGGCCCTGGAGCGGATGCACACCGTTTGTGTCAGGAAGCGCGGTTCAGCCAAAGATTGATTTTATCGGCAAGCTCGGTGCAGTTGATCGGTTTCGCCAGATAGTCATTCATTCCAGTCTGTATGCACTTTTCCTTGTCTCCGTACATGGCCCGTGCGGTTATGGCGATAATGGGAATGTCAGGTTTCCTTGTGCCGGTTTCCGGTTTTCTGATTTTTGCGGTGGTCAGATAGCCGTCGAGTACCGGCATACTGCAGTCCATCAGTACCAGATTAATAGCATCTGTTTTTAATAACTCCAGGGCTTTTAGTCCATCTGTGGCAGTTTTTGTCCGGTAGCCCAGCTTGGTCAGCATAAGTTCCAGTACTTTGAGATTCAGCTCGTTGTCTTCAACCACGAGAATGCAGTAGTCAGCCGGATTATGCCCGTTGGTAGCTATTGCCAGAGATGAGGGCAGGGGGGGGCAGGCTGTATCTGTATCTACGACCAGTTCCAGCGGTAGTCTGACAAAAAAGGTGGAGCCGCTGCCTTCGACGCTTTCAACGCTGATAGTCCCCCCCATCAGTTCTACGAGTTGTTTCGAGATGGCTAACCCCAAACCGGTGCCGCCGAATTTACGGGTGGTTGAGCTGTCTACCTGGCTGAAAGGAATAAAGAGTTTGTGCAGGCTGGTATGGGGGATGCCGACGCCGGTATCGCTAATACTGAAACAGAGCGTCAGGCGGTTGTCTGTAACCTGGCCCGGTAGCACCGTTATACTGATACTGCCCTGTGAGGTGAACTTGACGGCATTGCCCAGCAGATTCAGTAAAATCTGGTTCAGTCGACCTGCATCTCCCCGGAATAAATCCGGCAGTTCCGGCTCCACGCGGTTGAAAATAATCAGGCCTTTGGCCTGAGCCTGGGGATGGAGCAGGCTTAGTACCAGGTCAATTGTTGAGCGCAGGGAGAAGGTGGAGTGTTCCAGTTCTACCTTGTCTGCTTCTATTTTTGCCAGATCAAGAATATCGCCGATGATCTTGACCAGATTCTGTCCGCTTTGTTTGATTGCCGCAACAAAATCCTGTTGTTCTTCAGAAAGTTCAGACATCGAAAGTAATTCTGCCATGCCGACCACGCCGTTCATAGGCGTGCGTAGTTCATGGCTCATGTTTGCTAAAAATTCGCTTTTGGCACGGTTGGCCTGCTCTGCCACATCCTTTGCCTGTTTCAGCGTCAGTTGTAAATCCTTCAGATCGGTAATATCCTGTATGGTACCGACAATACCTGCCAATTGCCCGTCAATGTCATTAAAAGTGGCTTTATTAAAGACAACGGTTCTGAACGTTCCGTCAACAGTCCTGACTTTCCATTCATAGGATTGGCTGCCTGGGTGCTCCAGCAGCTGGCGGTCCTTTTCATCGTACTGAACCGCAATCTCAGGTGGAGAAATATCAAACACGGTCTTACCGATCAGTTGGGATTCCGTAAGCCCGGTAAACGCTTTAAAAGCCTCATTGCAGCCCAGGTAGCGACACTGTGTGTCTTTGTAGAAAAGCGGGATCGGAATGGTTTCCAGTAGCGTCGAGACAAAAAGGTCGTGGTTTTTCAGTGTCTGTTCAATTTTGATGCGGATCAGCGATTCTATTCTCTGTTCGGAGATATCCTGAACAATCACCAGCAGGCTTGGCTCCCGATCATCCGGCTGATCTGCCGGATTGGTTTCAAGGCTGGCGGTTATCCGTCCATGGAATCCGTTCGATTCTCCCCGTGCAGGGAAATACAGGTCAATGAATTTATCTGCCGGGTGGTTGAAAAAAGATCGGAATCTTCCCAGAAAGATATCGCGATCCATCCCTTCCAGCAGGTCTGCCAGAGGCTTGCCAGCCAGTTTTTCACAGGTTTTACCCACCATGCGACTAAAGGTCTGATTGCAACGTTCAATAATGCCGATCCGGTTCAGGCTCAGATAGCCAACCGGAGCCTGATGGTAGAGCCGGGCCAGTTCATCCCGCGATTTCTCTATCAGCTGCTGGGCGCGCAGGAGTTCATCATTTTGCAGCTCAAGCTCTATCTGGTGCACTGAAAGATCATGCACCAAGGCCTTAACTTCGTCAGGCGCCAGGTCGCAGGCCGGCTGAGGAGCTGCGTTGAGGAGCGTCTCGGCCCTTTTTCGTAATTGCATGAAATCATTTTCGTTTCGTGATGTCATGCCGTGGCTCCAGAGCGGACTGCGTGCATCATGCAGTTAGGTTGGTCAAACGGGCAGGTTTTGTCGGAAATATCCAGACAGGCACCGATATAGCCGGCAAAGCTGCCGTCCTGCCTGAAGCGGGGGCGCCCTTCATCCAGCAGCAAGCGGTAGACACCGTCATGGCGACGCAGACGGTATTCCATTGAAAACGGTTTCATCTGGTCAAAGGACTCTGTATAGATTTTCAGGCAACGTTCAAAATCATCGGGGTGGACTCCGGCTGCCCAGCCGTTACCCAGCTCCTGTTCCATGGTTCGTCCGGTAAAGGCCAGCCAGGGCTCGTTAAACCAGATACATCCTTTGCTGGTGTCGGCCAGCCAGACCAGGGCCGGAGATGAATGGACCACGTCGGCAAACAGCTGCTGCATCTCACAGGCGCTTTCTTGAGCCAGTTTGAGCAGGTTGATGTCAACAAAAGAGACCACCGTGCCGGAAAAGGTCTTGGGGCCGATGGCGTAGGGGACTATTCGCATCAGACGCCAACGGCCATCCTGGGTCTGCACTTCAAGCTCCTGAGGCCTTGAGGTGATCTGGACATCCCTGATCAATGCAATCGGGTCGCAATTTAAAAGGTGATGGGTGATGTGGGTGATCGGACGGCCAATGTCGCTATCCAGCAACTTGAAGATATCACAGACCCGTTTAGAAAAGCGGCGTACCTCCATGTTTTCGTCAAGCAGCAGGTTACCTATCTGGGTTGCAGAGAGCAGGTTGTCAAGGTCGTTGTGCAATTCAGTCAGTTCAATGATTTTGCTCTGATATTCAGCGTTGACCGTAAAAAGTTCTTCGTTGGTGGATTGCAGCTCCTCGTTGGTGGATTGCAGTTCTTCATTGCTGGCCAACAGTTCTTCGTTGGTAGCCTGTAGCTCTTCATTGGATGTTTCCAGCTCTTCAATGGTTGCCTGCAGATTTTCACGGGTAAACTGCAGTTCATGTTCCAGATCCCGCATCCTGTCTTCTGCCTCTTTTGAGAGGTCATAGGTCTGTACCGGCTGGCCGCTATCGTTTGAATCATTTTTCCTGGTCTCAGTAATGAATACTGCAATCAGATGATCCTGCTCTTTTTTTGCCGGTAACAGTTTAATCCGCATATCAATCAGACGGTTTCCATCCGGCTGGCTGACCCGGATGTTTGAGAAACGCAGTTCCTGATGTTGCCGGAATACTTTCTGAATACCCGTGGCCAGAGGGATTGCCAGTTCCTTGACCGCCATTTTCGAGATGTCGTTGACCACTTTGCCGGATGGGAGCTTGAGGTATCCGGTAGCATCTCCAAAGATATGTTGGACCTCAAGCTGTTCGTTAACCACCAGGGCCAGGGGGATATAATCTGAGCTGGCAGCCTCAATGAAACGCTCCATGACCCGTTCTTCTTCCGTTGCCCGCACAGCCCGGCGTGCAATGGCAAACTGCCCCTTCATTTCATGGAAACGGGTGTCGGAGACACTGGGCAGGTGGGTATCTGAAAGGGGCTTCATTCTGCCTTTGGAACGGAAAATCTTCAGTTTTTGGTCAAGCACATCAAAATAGGAGGCCATTTCACCGGTTGATTCGCTGCTGCCCAGGAAGAGTGCACCGTTGGCCGCCAGTGAAAAATTAAAGAACTCGAACACCTTGCGTTGCAGAATAGGCTGGAAATAGATCAGTACGTTACGGCAGCTGATCAGATCGATATTGGTAAAGGGCGGGTCCTTGATCAGGTTGTGTTGGGCAAAGACCACCATTTCACGAATAGTGCGGGCTATCTGAAAGTTGTCATCCCGCTTGTGAAAGTATTTTGACAGGATTCGCGGTGACAGGTCTGCGGCAATGCTTTCCGGGTAGCTGCCGGCAGCGGCATAGTGAATGGCGTCACGATCAATATCGGTGGCAAAGATCTTGATGTCATGGGAACTGCCCAGCTTTTCAAGGCATTCACGGGCCAGAATGGCTAACGAATAGGCCTCTTCACCGGTGGAGCAGGCTGCAACCCAGAAGCGGATCTCACGGCTGGTGGCATTACGAAACAGATCTGGCAGGACATTGCTGGCCAGAAAATCAAAGGCCTCCTGATCGCGGAAGAAACTGGTTACTCCGATCAGAAGTTCCCGGTAGAGCGTGGTCAATTCTGCGGGGTTGCTCAGGATATAGTTGACATAGTCCCTGATGTCTTCAACCTGATTGATGGACATGCGCCGTTCAATCCGGCGTACCACCGTGCTGGGCTTGTAGTAGGTAAAATCTACCTTGCAGCGCTCCCGCAGCAGGGCAAAAATTCTGATCATCCCGTCTTCATTACTGATCAGGCTTTCAGAACGTTCGGTCTTGGTAACATAGGGGTGTTTGATAAATGCCTGCAGTTGCTTGGGCATCTGGTCCGGCGGCAGTACAAAATCAGCCAGCCCGGTGGAGATGGCTGAACGGGGCATGCCGTCAAACTTGGCTGATTCTTCGGACTGCACCATGACCATGCCACCGTTTTCCTTGACGGCCCGCACCCCGCGCATGCCGTCGCTGCCGGTGCCGGACAGAATGATTGCCACCGCCCGATCTGCCTGATCATCAGCCAGAGACCGCAGGAACAGGTCAATCGGCAGGTTGATCCCACGGCTGTGGTCCTGGTCGGACAACAACAGCTTGCCGTGGAAGATGGTCAGATTCTTTTTAGGGGGAATCAGATAGACATGGTTGGGAAGTACTTCCATCGCATCTTCGGCGCGGTGTACCGGCATGGCGGTTTTCTTGGAGAGCAGTTCCACCATCAGGCTCTTGTAATCAGGAGAGAGGTGTTGCACTACAATAAAGGCCATGCCGCTGTCCGACGGCATGTTGGTAAAAAAACTCTCAATCGCTTCCAGGCCGCCGGCAGAGGCACCGATGCCGACATAGTGAATGCTGGTAGGAGCAGAAGCGGGCACAAACGGTGGTGCAGGAGCATTTTTTTTCATCAGATACCTCATGTTCAGAGCATGGCAAACAAACAGATTTCAACAATTAACTTATATGTTTCTGCAAAACCAGGGACAATTCATCAGCAGGCATCGGCCTGCCGGAGAAAAAACCTTGATACAGGTCACAGGGCAGCTGGCGCAGCAGGTCCAGTTGTCCTTTGGTTTCAACGCCTTCAGCCAACACCTTGAACCCCAGGGTATGCCCCATGGCCACGATAGTGGCGGCAATTTCCTGGTCAGCCCGGTTCTCCAGAATACCGGTAATAAAGCTGCGATCTATCTTTATGAGTTGCACAGGAAACTGTTTGATGCGGGAGAGGGAAGAGTAGCCGGTGCCAAAATCATCTACCGCAAGCCTGACTCCCAGGTCGCTGATCCGGTTCAGGATCAGCTCTGCATTTTTCTCATGCTGCATCAGGGTTGACTCGGTCACCTCAATCTCAAGCAGTTCAGCAGGAAATCCGGTCTCCAGCAGGGTGTCACCAATAAACCGCTCCATACCTGGCTGGCGTAACTGATGGGGCGATATATTCACTGCCAGCCGTAGTGGCGGCAGCCCCTGAGAGAGCCAGTTGCTCCCCAGATAACAGGTTTCTCGAAGTACCCATTCCCCGAGTCCGGTAATCAAACCGGTCTCCTCAGCCAACGGAATAAACTGTGCTGGCTGCATCATGCCATACTCGGGGTGGAGCCAGCGGACCAGTGCCTCGGCCCCCACAATCCTGCCGGTCTGCAGATCAAACTGGGGCTGAAAATGAATCAACAGCTCCTTCTGCTCAAGTGCCTTGCGCAGAGAGGCTTCCAGCTGAATCCGCTCCCGTGCTTCACGGGTCAGCTCTTCGCTGAAAAACCGGAAACGGCTGCGGCCATCGGCCTTGGCGCGATACAGGGCTGCATCGGCCTGCTGCAGCAGTTCCTGTTCGGTGCTGCCATGCTCAGGATAGAGGGCGATGCCGATACTGGTGCCCACCGAGACCTCACCAGCGGTGGCAAGCTGAAACGGTTCACGTACCAACCTAAGTAGATCATTTGCTACCCAAGCGGCATCCTGCGGGTCGTGGAGATCCTCAAGAACCACCGTAAACTCATCGCCGCCAAGCCGACTGGTGCTGTCAGCCCCGCGCAGCCGGCCGGTAATCCGTTTTGCCATCTGTACAAGCAACTCATCTCCGGCGGCATGGCCAAAACTGTCGTTTACATCCTTGAATCGGTCAAGGTCCAACAGCAACAGGGCCAACAGGGTGCCCTGCCTGGAGGCTCTTTCCAAGGCCATGGCCAAGTGGCTGGAAAACATCAGCCGGTTGTTTAAACCGGTCAACGGATCATGGCGGGCAAGATAGCTCAACTGTTCTCTGGCCTGCTCCTGTTCACGGTCCATTTCAGCCACATCAAGGGCGTGACCAATGTTGCGGCTTATCTCCTCCAACAGCCTGATTTCTGCATCATCAAAGAAGTCAGGTTCCTTTGCATAGAGGACAAAACAGCCTGTAAGGCCTTTTCTGGCCTTGATCGGCAAGGTGGCCACTGACTGGAATCCACAGCTCACCACAGCACTTTGCCAGCGGGTGAGATCGGGTTCTGCAAGCAGATTGTTGTTTATAAAGGTTTTGCTCTCCTGCAAGAAGGTGCCGTAACTGTTGATTTCCAGACAGTCCAGTTGTTCAAGTGTCATTCCGCAACTTGCCAACGGAGTGATTACTCCTGTTTTCTCTATAGATCCTATCCACGCAGTAGCAATTCCGCCATCCAGTACAGCTATATCACAGACCTCCCTGTACAGCTCCTGTTGCTGAGGGTGCTGTATAATCAGCTGATTTATGCGTGAAAGCAGCAGGTAAAGACGACTGAGTTTTCGAGTCTCAACCAACAGCTGGGTTTGCCGGTTACAGGTGCCTTCCGCCTCCAGACGGGCCTGTTCCAAAGCATGGCGGGTGCGGCAGATCTCGCTGATGTCGGAAATGATGACGAGAAGTGTCGGTTGTACTGCGTCGGCGGTGATGCAGTGCAGATCCCTGCGGGCAGTCAGGCTGGTGACAAGTTTTTTTCCTCTGGGCAGGGAGAAGCACAGTTCAATATTTTTACCAACAGGATTTTTAAACAGTGCGCTGAAACGAGCATAGAAGATGTTACGATCTTCAGCTGTTAATAAGGTTGCCAACGGTTTGTTAACCAGCATGTTCTGATCCGAATGGATCATTTCAATGAAGGTCTGATTATGATGAAGAATAATTCCCTGCTCGTTCAGTCTGAGATATCCAACCGGTGCCTGTTCATACAAACGCGCGTACTGTTGCCTGGTCTCTTCAAGCTGCTGATTGGCAAGCAGTAGATCCTCATTCTGCATCTCGAGTTCAGCTTGAAAGACCGCCAGTTCATGCAACAGCCCAACAAGATCGGCCTGTTCCGGTGTCCTGAACCGCCCCGGATCAGTTGCCAAAAGTTGTTCGGCCCGCTGGCGCAGCAGTTGATGTTTTTCAGCACGGTCATTGTTCACGGGGGAGCCTTGTCTGTCAGGTGCTTGGTTGTTTGCATACAATAAAGACCTTATTGGTGTCTAGCTGAATATTGATAAACGAGAGTTCCATATTGACCAAGTCACTGATAGTAGGTACCAACCCTGACAAATGGATGGCAAGGCCAGGAGGTGGCCATGCATGGGAATGTTTCATTCAAGAATCATCAGGACGTTACATGTATTAAAGTTTAGCAGGCTGTTGAAATTGAAGTAGTAAAAACAGCCTTTTTTTAGTATATTTGTGCGCACAACACTCCGGTTTGATTGAGGAAAGTTATGCGCGGAACTGATGTCCAGAATGAAGCTCTTTTTGCCTATGTGACGCCTGAGTCATTTGTACCCAAGGATCATCCCCTGCGTGCTATTCGCAGTATGGCTGATCAGGCACTTTCCGAGATGAGCCCGCTCTTTGACAGC
>Ga0074197_1001579_pt1 | contig 18700 bp, 16 predicted proteins | sample EPASupsiteSAE305_FD_64526 | JGI IMG/M metagenome (GOLD analysis project Ga0074197, IMG submission 64526) | Bioremediated contaminated groundwater microbial communities from EPA Superfund site, New Mexico - SAE3-05 reassembly with SPADES | ecosystem: Environmental > Aquatic > Deep subsurface >...
AAAACAACGTGTTCATGTGCATTGCAGGTGCGTCTGTTCTGAAAGAGCTTATTGATTTCAGCAGCGTATGTGGTACAGGGTACTATCGTCGTCTGATCGTCCAAAGGATAGCCCATGAAAAAATTGATCCTGTTCTTATTGCTGTTGGCTCCTGCAGCCCATGCAGAGACCTACCAATGGACTGACAGTGCCGGTACAATACACTTTTCAGATTCTCTGGCAGAGGTTCCGGCCAGCTACCGCAAGAGCGCAAAAGCGCTGGGGATCAGCACCTCGCCAGCTAGTGCTGTTGCGTCACCGGCAGCTTCGCAAGGCAACAATGACTTCAGCGGCGTGGACGCCTTAAAGGAGCGCATGCTGCAGGATCAAGGGGTGATGGAGCAGATCCGTGCCCTGCAGTATGACCCTGAGATGCAGGCATTATTAAGTAATCCCGATATCATACGGGCAGTGCAGGCTGGCGATTACAGCGTGCTGGTCAATCATCCCGCTTTTTTGCGGTTGCTCAACAACCCGCGGGTTAAAGAGATAGGGAAGCGGATGCAGTAAGTGGCAGAGCTAATTGGTTGGATTGGGAAGTGACTGACCTATCAAAAGAGGCATGGCAGATGCATTCCGGCCAACATCCTGTTTGGGGAAGATCACCGGTTCACGCGTGCGCGTGAACCGGTTAATAAGAGTTGGTAATAAACATGGATATAATTTTCCTTGATCAAAATAAATGGATTGACCTTGCGAGAATACATACTGGCAAGGATAAAGCACCGGCACGCCAGGCACTACTTGAGGAACTCAAGGCGGCTGTAACTAATGGCAAGGTTATCTTTCCGCTTACGGTCGCTCACATACTAGAAACCTCTAAACGTAATGATCCAAAAAGTCGCGCACATCTTGCTGAAGTCCAAACTGCCCTTAGCAAAGGCTACGTTTTCAGGAGTCGTAAGGCCCGCCTACTTTTGGAGATGCGGAGCGCACTTAAACGGCTATTCAGCGAGCCGGAAATAGAACTACCACAGCATTGGGCGATTGTCCCCGGCTTTATGCAGGCATTCGAGCACTTCGATGAGATGGGTGCACAACCTAATGAGGCGAAACGTACCAGATTTCTAAACCAACATATCGATCCCAAAGTTCAACTTTACGATTACCTTGTTGGTCAAGACGACACATCGCGTAGAGCCGCCCATCAGATGTATGCGTCGGAATCGGACGCATTAGTTACGCGCATTGAGGATCGACGAAAGCTTTGGTCAACTGTGACTCCTGCTGTCCGTGAACGAGCATATGCAGCAAGGCTTTTTTTCGACCATCAGGGATATGTTGCGCACGAACTTGAAGCAATTGGTCATTCGGTGGACGAGATGAAAGCTTTGGGCGGATCGGCACTTATCCAGTTTATGGCTGAGGTGCCGACGTTCGCAATCGAAGTTGCCCTGTCAGTGTCTTTAGAAAAACAGAGTCGACCAATCCACGCGAACGACATACGTGATATGCATTCATTCTGTTCTGCAATCCCTTACGCATTGCGGTTGATCGCGGAAAATACGTTCGTGACTCTTGCTCTCCAATCCAAACTGGACTCACGCTACGGATGCAACATTTCCACAAAACTGGACGACCTTTCAGGCCTGTATATTTAAGGATGGTGCTAATACTTACAGTGCTCAACCTGACGTAGGCACGGAGAGAAGAGCCCCAACACGGATGGTGGACGCGGACGCGCCAAGCTGCGGCGCGCCGGTCACCACCGGCCACGTTGACAACCCATTAAGATGATAGGAATTTATACGGAGTTAAGATGAGTGAAGAGTTTATCTCGAAATTGGTAACGACAGCGGGGCCTTTACTCGGTGCGAGTGATCCTTGTGACAACCGCTTTAAGATCAAGCTGACTATTGATCGTACGAAGTAGCGCTATTCAACATACAACAGAGCAAAAGGTAACTCCGTTTCTCCATTTAATCAGGCATTTTCAAGTGGAAAGTGATCTCCCACACCGTTAAGCCCACCGATCTCTCCCCATCCATATTCGGTTTAAACCGGACGCGTCAAAAGCCGATATGCATGACATGGTAGAGCGATGCTTCAGGAGGGGTATATGATCAGTTCAGTCGGGACATTTTTGCATGCAGTGCCGGAAAACAAGGTAAACAGTTCTTCTACATCCAACAATAAATCAAGTTTTAACGCTATCTTGGCAAGCCTTAAACACACTACCGAAAACAGCGCCGCTGCAGAAACCGGCAGCATTGATCTGATAAAACCGGCCACTGTAGAGGTTGATCAGGCAGACGAGATCGCTGCAACAAAAGAGCTGTTTGCCTTGATGAAAATGCTGGTGTCCGGGAAGATCGACTACAGCGTTCTGAATAACTCCGATACCAACAAGCAGGTGGCTGACGGTCCTGTGCGGGCCGAGCTGGAGCGGCTAAAGACCGTTATCAGGAAGATCATTCATCCAGGCGATGAGAGCGGTTCTTCCGATCAGGACAAGATCTCCCTGAAGGGGCTGTTTGACAGCCTGCCGGACGAAACCAAGGCATTGTTGAAACGGGCCTTTCCGGATCTTGACCGGCTATTGAAAAACGAAGAGCAGAGAATTGCCAATGAAAAGGCCAAGAATGCCGATCAGCTCCTGAATAGCGGTATGGCAGCCGTGACGAACGAATTCATGCCTGCAGCTGTACCTGTGAATAACTTCCTGTAAATACCGGGGTATGATTGAAATAGAGCGGTTTGGCTGATCCTTGTATGGGTCAGTTCATGCCCGGCATTCATTACCCCACAATACCAGCCATCAAAAACCGCGGGTCAAGATCAAAGGTCTGTTGTACCAGTTGTTGCGTGAGAATATCAGTGGGCAGACCATCGGCCAGCAACTGCCCCTGGCGGATTACCAGCAGGCGATCAAGGTTGCGGGCCAGGATCAGGTCATGCAGTGAAATCATGACCGTCAGGTTGTGGGTCTGGCAGAGAGACCGCAGCAGGGTCAGCAGTTCATACTGGTAACGCAGATCAAGCCCGGCCAGCGGTTCATCCAGTAGCAGGGTCTTACCCCCCTGGGCCAGGATCATGGCAATAAAGGCCCGCCGCCGTTCACCACCGCTGATCTGGGATAACGGGGTCTGTTCATGGCCTTCCAGCCCCACCGCTGCCAGCACTTCCTGGCAGGAAAGCAGATGATCTTTGCGGGCTGCAGCACGGCCCATCTCCACCAGTTCACCCACCCGAAACGGTAACGGCGCTTCAATGGATTGCGGCAGGTAGCCAAGGCGGGTAGCCCGCTCTTCACCCTTCCAGGAGCGGACCGGTTTACCATCCAGCTCCACCTGTCCCACCGTGGGGGTTAACAGACCGGCACCCAACCGCAGCAGGGTGGATTTGCCGGAGCCGTTGGCCCCGATCAGCCCAACCAGTTCACCCTTGGCCAGATTGCAGGAAAACTGCACCACACAGGGGGCTGTGCCGTAGCTGAAGCAGACCTGGTCAAATCTGAGGCTGCTCATCGCATGCCTCCATTGGTGGCCCGGCGCAGCATGATCAGAAACCAGGGGGCGCCGATCAGGGCCGTAACCACCCCGGCCGGGATCTCCACCGGTGGCAGTACGCTACGCCCGACCGTATCAGCCAGACAGAGCAGCATGCCGCCCCCAAGGGCAGACAGCGGCAGCACGCGACGGGCATCAGCACCCACCAGGGCGCGCACGGCATGGGGCACCATCAGCCCCACAAAGCCGACAATGCCGCCCAGGGCAACCGAGGCAGCTGTCAGCAAGGAGGCTGCCAGCACCAGCAGGGTCCGTTCCCGCCCCGGTTCCAGGCCCAGGCCAAAGGCCACTTCATCACCCAATGCCAGCGCGTTCAGACCGCGCCTTCGGGCCAACGCAAGCACAAAGCCAAACAACATCAACAGGCTGGCCATTGGCACCACTGACCAGTCTGCCCCGGCCAGATCACCGGCCATCCAGAGCAGGGCCCGCTTGACCCCATCTGCCTGGGCCAGAGACATGACCAGCATCAGGATGGCAGACAGGAAAAAGCCGATCCCCACCCCGGCCAGCAGTAAACGCTCTGCCCGTACCCCCCAGGCATCCCTCCCCAAAGAGACCACCACGGCACTGGTTACCAGTGCCCCGGTCAGCGCCAGCACCGGCACCAGCCAGACCCCGGTCCCCTGGGTGGCCAGCAGTCCAAAGGCCGCTGCCAGGGCAGCACCGCTGGAGGTGCCCAGCACATAGGGATCAGCCAGCGGGTTACGGAAGACCCCCTGCAGGATAGCACCGGCTACCCCCAATGATCCGCCCATCAGCAACGCCACCACAATGCGGGGCAGGCGCAGGTCCAGCACGATTTTGAGTTGCAGCGGATCAAGCTGAAAGGGGTTGATGGTCCGCTGACCAAGGGAGAGCGACAGCAGCAGGACCAGCACCAGGCAGCCCAGCATGATGAACAGGGGGTGGCGTTTCATGCGGAAAACGGCAGGTTGCCGCAATGGTGCGTAATGCACCAAATCCTGAAACAGCAGATTGCCGCAAAGGATCGCAAAGAGTTAAAAGAAAAAAACTTGTTGTACAAGGAAACAGCTTTGGCCTGACTACAACCCAAAGTAACACTCAAAAACCACAAAAAACTTTGTGTTCCTTGCGTTCTTTTGCGGCTGAAATAGGTTTGAAGGTTCATGGTTTATTGCCTTTAGGGGCCAACTCAAGGCAGTGACGCAGCTCAGCTATCCCTTCCGGGATGCGGGGGCCGGGCCGGTAGAGGGCATCACTGACCATGCAGACCCGGCCTTGCTTGACAGTATCCAGTGAATTCAGGTGATTGAGCATCCGCTTCATCGGTGCAGCCAGTTTTTCCCCTTGCCCGGCAATGATCAACTGCGGGTTGCGGGTAATGACCGCCTCCAGTGAAAGCCGGGGATAACCGGAACGGGCATCACTGGCAATATTAGTCATGCCGGACAGCTTCATGGCATCATCCAGCATGGAACCGGGACCGGCAGCCACCAGCGGGTCAGGCCAGATCACAAACATGGTCTTGACCGGTGTAGCGGTTTTAAGCGGTTTCAAGGACTGCTCAATCCGGCTGGCCAACTGGTTTGCCGGTTGTTGTACCCCAAGATCACTACCCAATTGCCTGACAGCCGGTGCCAGTTTGTCCAGACGGGAGCCGTGGAAAGTGACAGTCCTGATTCCCATTTTTTGCAGCCGTTTTGCTAACTTGGAGCCGATACCCTCTTCATCCACCAACACAACATCCGGTTTCAGGTTCAGCACCGCCTCCAGCGACGGGTTGGCTGGCCCCCCCACGGTGGGCTTGCCTTTGATCGAGGCTGGCCGGTCGCAGAAGGTGGTAACCCCCACCAGATTTTTCTCCAGCCCCAGGGCGCAGGCCATCTCGGTCAGGCTGGGTGCCAGCGAGACGATCCGCCTGGGCGGCTCCCCGGCAAAACCGGGGGCCACCGCAAGACAAACAATAAAGAATAATGAAACACAGAGACACAGAGACACAGAGAACAACCTGTCATTACAAAACAATCCTGAATAAGAGCGTTTTTTGGGTGCATGCACGCCAATACCAACAGAAGTGGCGTGATGAAACCCTCCGTGTCTCCGTGCCTCTGTGTTGAGTGTTTGTAATGGTTTCATACTGTTCAAAACGATACCTTTACGCCGCCATAGGCCCCAATACCGGGGGTGCCATAACCGGCCACCTCTTCATACTGGCGGTCAAACAGGTTGTCTACCCGCCCAAAGACCTGCAGGTTCTTGGTGAGATCATAGGAACCGGCCAGGTTAACCAGCAGGTAATCCTTCATCTTTTGGGTGTTTGCCGTGTCGGCATAGCGGGTACCCACATAGACTAACCCAAGATTGACGTTGGCCTTTTTCAGGAAGCTGTAGTTGATATCAAAACTCGCCTTGTTTTTTGGACGGCGTACCAGTTGCTTACCGCTGATATCGTCCCTGGTCTCCAGATAGGTGTAGGCAGCCTTCAGGGTCAGGTCATCCACCGGCTGCAGGGCTGCGGTCAGCTCCAACCCGTGGGTATGCGCCTTGGCAACATTGGTGTATTTCCAGGTAGTCATATCAAAATCAATCATCTGTGAATATTCATTTCTGAACCAGGTCGCCCCCAGGGTGGTCTTCATAAACGGCAGCCCCTGCTCCAGGCCCAGATCCCAGCCGATGCTCTTGTCCGGCTTGAGGTCCGGTGAGCCGTAGCTGGAATAGAGCTGGTACAGGGAAGGTGCCTTGAAGCCGGTGCCGTAGCTGCCTTTCAGTCTGGTGTCAGTCTGCTTGATCAGGTAGGCAGTGGTAAAGCGATAGGTCGCCTCGGTGCCGAATTTACTGTGATCATCCACCCGAACACCCAGTGTAGAGAACCAGGCATCGAACAGATTAAGCTGATCCTGCAGATAGACGCCGGTGGTACGGGCAAAACGCTCATCCCAGGTGCTGGTGTAGGGGCCAAACATACTTTCGGAATAGTAATCCGACTTGCCGTTTTCTTCTGTGGTTTCGGCTCCAACCACCAGAGTGGTGGTTTTGTGCAGCTTCAGGGTGTGCTGCCAATCCAGCTTGACGCTCTGGCCGTGGAACGAGCTGCGCAGCAGATCAACCGGATGGGCGCTGTCGCGGTCATTGTCATCACGCCAGCTGATGTCGCTGAACGATACCCCCAGTTTCTGTTCCCACAGCCCGTTAAATAGCGAGAGCCAGCCCTGGCTGCGGAAGAACAGTTCATCTGACTTCATGATGTGGTTCGGGTCATCCTTACCCGCGCCACCGCCGTTGTCAACCGAGGTGCGGGAACGGTCATAGCGCAGGGTCAGGTCTATCTCCGAGTTGGTGGTTGGGGTGATACCCAGCCGTCCGGCCACTGCCGTGTTCTGGTAGCCGTCCCGCTCAACGTTACCATACCGCTCACCCGCTGCGGAAACACCACCGGTATCCAGCCGGGAGACGCTTAACGAGTACTGCAACAGGTCGTTACCACCATTGATGCCGGCGCTTTCCCGGGCCGTGGCAAAGGAGCCCCCCTCTGCAGACAGGAAGCCTTTCAATTTGCCATCCCCCCGCTTGGTGATGATGTTGATTACGCCGCCGATGGCATGGGAGCCGTAGAGGGTGCTTTGAGGCCCGCGTAGAACCTCGATCCGCTCGATATTGTCGGTGGTCAGGTTGGAAAAGTTGTAACCGCCGCCGGTGGAGGATGGGTCGTTCATCTGGATGCCGTCAATCAGCACCAGGGTATGCTCTGATTTGGCGCCCCGCATGAACACGGCTGTGGTGCCGCCAAAGCTGCCGGTGCGGACCAGATCCAGTCCCGGCACCATCCGCAGTGCATCCGCCACGGTCCGTTTCTGCTGCTGCTCAATCTCTTTGGCGGTGATTACGCTGATGGAGCTGCCCACCTGTTCAATCGGCACCTCATCACGGGTGGCGGTAACCACCACTTCACCCAGTTGCGCGGCCTTTTCTTCTGCCATTGCAGAACCACAGACTGCCAGGACCAGCCCCAATGCTACCGCATACTTCTGTCTACTCCGTTTCATCTACTGCTACCTCCCTCGGGTTATTCAGATGGAGCGGTCTTCCGGCTTAGCCGGGGCATGAAAAACTGTTGCGGAGGCTGTCTACTGCGTTGCGCGGTGCTCACTTCCTCGTCTACCTGGTCTGGTATGTCTCGGTCGTTGCGCTCCGTGCGCCTGGTATCCAGCCTTCCTCTCGACGTTTTACATGTCCCGGCATGGGCATCCTACTAGTCCGCCTTCCCAGTTTCCCAGTGGCTGTTCGCGCAAAGCGCGATGGACGTTCGTTCCCTTTACGGCTGCGGGGCAGCGGGGGAATGGCTCTGCATGAGAGCGGCACCCCTCTTCCTCAACTCCATCTGTTGTGAAATCTGCTTGCTGTTCCCGGTTTTAGTTCAAGGATGATAGCTAGGCGGCTCGGCGGTGGCGACGAAAGCGTACATAACCGTACGTTGAGGAAGCCGACGACGAGCCAACGAAGCTAGCGTCTTGAAATGGAATCGGGTTACTTCAGTTTAAATCCGTTCTGCTTACCCAATGCCTCCAACACTGCCTGATGTACTGCCTTGGCGATCAGCTCGCCGATCCGGCTGTGGCCGCCGCTGTAGGTGACTTTGGGGCCGCTGCTGCCGGACACCACAATCACGCTGTCAGTGCCGGTACCGGTGGCCTGGACCCCTTTGGTGTAGCTGCTGGGCACCTTCAGATCCTCCAGTGCCGCGGTTTTTGCCTCGGTAATGGTGACCACGGCCCGGGCCAGAGCCCCATCAGTCAGCCGGGCATTGGTCAGCACAATGATATTGATGGTCCCGCTAGGCGGGTCGGATGGTTCAATGTTGGTCCCCTCATCAACCCCGGCCCGCAGGGCATTGCTTTTGGCCCCGGCTGTGACCAGGGCAGTGACCGTAAAGGGACCGAACTGCTTCGTGACTACAGCCAGGTTGTCCATATCCGCTGCCGTGCCCACCAGGGTCAGGTCTGTGGGCTGCAGCCCCAGCTTGCTGGCGATCATCCCTTTGCGCTGCTGTTCATAGGTCTTGCCGCCGCACTGCAACCTGGTGGCCAGCTCGACTGACAGCTTCTTCCAGAGCAGGGGGTGGGCAGCATGGTTGATCGCCCCCAGGCCGTTAATGATGCCATCGCTGGTGGAAAGCAGATGACGGCGTTCAGGCAGTTGCACGATCAGACTTTTTTCCCACAGCCCGTCCCGTTCAGTCTTCAGTATCTGAGCTGTTGCGCCAAGCTCAGGCGGCAAGGTCAGGTTGGCTGCAAACAGTGGTGTTGTCAGAAATAGACAGATTATTATCGACATCAGAGTGGTTTTACGCATTGCAGGCTCCTTTTTTCACCCGTTCAAACCGTTCCAGCCCGGCCTCTGCATGGCTGTTCTGGCAGGTTACCCATTGTTGCAGTTTGTTCAGGGCTGCCCCGCTGGACAGAGTTTCCTGTGCCAGGGTTATCCCCTGTTTCAGATCAGCTGCCTTGCCTGCGGTCCAGAGCAGCGCACCGGCATTCAGACTGACAAATTCCTCGCAGGCGCTGAAACGACCGGTACCGGCAATGACCTGCATGAAGCGCCGGATCTCATCCTGCCGTGTATGGCAGGCGGCGATCTCATCACCGCGTCGGCAGACCAGCCCCATATCTTCGGGAACTATGCTGAACTGTTCCTGCTGTTCTCCCTGAAAGCGGCAGATTGTTGAAGGGCCACAGATTGACAGCTCATCCATCCCCAGGCCGGTTGCTGCATCGCTACCATAGACCACCATGCCGTGTTGGTAGCCGATTTTTGCCATGACCGTTGCCGTGGTGGTCACCATCTGCTGACTGTAGACCCCCCGCAGCGCCTGACGGGGACGGGCAGGATTGGCCAGTGATGCCGCAATGTTAAGGGTGGAGCCAAAACGAATCTGGGAGAGTATCCGCCCCAGGCCACCGGGATGGACTGCCGGGGACATGCCGTTAAACAGGCCGATCCCGGCCTTGCAGATGCTGTCGGCCACCTGGCTGACCGGGCAGTCTACGTCAATCCCCACCGCCTCCATGATATCCACGGTGCCGCAGCGGGAGGTGATGGCCCGGGCGCCGTGGCGGGCCATGTTCACGCCGTTGGCAGCCCCTACAATGGCTGCAGCGCTGCTGACATTAAAGGTCTTGAAACCGTCCATGCCGGTGCCGGAGTTTTCAAACAGGTTGTCCGGCAGTTGGTCAGGATGCAGGGTGTCAAACTCATCAATGGCCTGCCAGGCCCCGGCGATCTCGTCAACGGTTTCACCCTTGGCAGTCAGGGCCGCCAGCAGGGCCCCTTGCTGCAGCGGACTCTGCTGATTCAGCATCAGCTCACGGAACAGCAGATAGCTCTGCTCCCGGGTCAGGTTCTGTTTTTCAATCAGCATCTGGATCTGTGCGCCAAACTGTTCCGGGGTCATCGGTTCCATACTTTAGTTCTCCGGGTAGAGGTGAATCTTCATGCACTGGCGGTTGGCCACCAGCTCAAGGGCTTCAGCCAGACGGGACAGCGGCATTCGATGGCTGATCAGGTCATTGACCACCAGCTTGCCGGATTGCAGCAGGGTAATGGCCTGTCTGCCGTGGCGGTAACAGCAGCCGTAGGCCCCCACCACCGTCTGTTCCAGATAGTGCAGTTGGTTAAAATCAGTAGTGACAGCAGGGGTTTCTTTTGAAAGGCCGGAAAAGACCACCAGTCTGCCACGGGGGGCCAGACAGGTCAGGGCCTGTTGATAAGCCGAGTTGTTGCCCACTGCCACCACGCAGACATCAAACAGCTGGTCAGGTGGTTCAGCTACCCCCTTGGCCGGCTCTCTGCGTTGCAGGTCCGGCTCAATCACGGTGGGCAGGGCATCGTAGGCCGATGCAGCGCGGGCCAGCAGTTGCCCTGCCGGACCGCCGCCCCAGATGGCAATGGTCTCAAAGGGGGCCAGGCGAGCCAGCTCCAGGGCATTCAGGCAGCAGGAAAGCGGCTCGGCAAAGACCGCCTGCTCATCGCTCAGGCCTTCCGGCAACGGAATCAGGCTCTTGAGCGGTGCAACCACGTAGTCGGCAAAACCACCATCGCGGTGGAAGCCCATGATCCGCATGGAACGGCAGAGGTTTTCAGCGCCTGCCCGGCAGGCCGGACAATGGCCACACCATTCGCCAGGGTAGACGTAGACACGCGTATGTAAAAGAGTTGTGTCGTCGCATCCCGGTCCCAGTGCCACCACCTCGCCCACCACCTCTTCACCGGGGATGCAGGGGAGCACCAGATCGCGATGGCCGACCTGGATGATCTTCAGGTCGGTGCGGCAGAGCCCGGTAACCGTGACCCGCAGAAGTACCTCACCCGGTCCCGGCTGGGGCACCGCACGGCGCTCAAACAGAAATGAGCCGATCTCACGCACGGAGACCGCCTGCATGGTGGCGGGTAACGGTTGGACCATGGTCGGACTACCGTAACCTGCTGGTTTGATTTGAAATAGCTATGAAAGCTGAAGAGATTTCCGGCGCGGATTGCTGCTGGTTGTACATGAGTTGCCTCCCCCGAAGCGTGCGAATGGAGCGGTGTTCCGGCTCAGGGCGACCTACTTACCCACCTTCCCAGGATAGATCCCAGTGGTTTTACCTGAACCGCTTCCATTTCAAGGCGCTGGCTGCGTTGGCTTTGCCATCATCCTCGAACTGAAACCGGCGTGAATACAGGTTGGGCTTTCGTTCCCTTTACGGCTGCGGGGCAGCGGGGGCCTTGCACCCCTCTTCCTCGCTTCCATTCGGTGTTGAAATGTCTGTAACAGATGCCAAGAAACAGTTCATCTGTCAAGAATTTATGGTGAGGATACGGTTGTCTTTTGCCAATCCATGCCGTAGTATCGCTCGGGTTACCTACGCAACAGAGGGGGCAGAATCATGGCGCGGCCGGCAAATATTCTGGTTGTAGACGATTCACGGGCAAACAGCAGTATTCTGGTTGAGATCCTTGAGGCCCAGGGCTACCTGGTGTCTGTTACCGCATCGGCTGAAGAGGCGATTCCGCTTTTCAGCGCTCAGGATTTTGATCTGGTTCTGACCGGTCTCATGCTTTCCGGCATGAGTTGTTTCAATATGATGAAGGTCTTCAGGCGCCACAAGCCGGAGATTGACGTCATCATCCTCAGCTCCAACGACTCCGGTTTCAATATCATCAAGGCGCTCCGTCTCGGCGCCTATGACTATATCGTCATGCCGCTGGATGACGAGAGCGTGCTGTACAATGTAATTGAAAAGGCTTTGGAAAAACAGGAGCTGTTACGCAAGAAGGCGCACCTGTTGAGTGAACTGACCAGAAAAAACAGTGCTCTGCAGGAAACGCTGGAAATGATGAAATCAGCCAACCGGATCAGTGCGGCGCTTATGTCAACCTTCAGTGTCCCTGATATCATGAAAAAACTGGTGGAGCTTGTTACTGAGCATCTGCAGGCGCGTCGCGGCTACATACTGCTGCTGGACAAATCAGGTACGACATTGCAGGCAAAGGTGGCTACCGGTCTGGACCCGCTTTACTCCCAGCAGTACAGTCTGCCTCTGGGTAAGGGGATCTCCGGCAAGGTTGCCGTAGACGGCAAACCATTGATTATCTGCGATATTACTGACGAAGGTTTTGTTGATGATATCAGGGAGGAAGATCCTGACGGTGTTATGTTGGCTGCTCCCAGCATCCTTTCAGTTCCGTTGGTGGTGCAGGATCGGATTGCCGGAGTGTTGACCATTTCAGGCGGTGTCAGGGGAGAACAGTTCCACAACGACCACCTGGAATTCCTTACCATGCTGTCCCGTTATGCAACCATTGCCCTGGCCAATGCCGGGGTGGTGTATAACCTGAAAAAACAGCTCGCTGCGTCAGCATAACCCGTCTTGTTCACCCTGTCCTGACATGACTGGCCAGACCCGGCAGCCGGTACGACATAGCCACGGCGGCAATCTGCGTGCCTTGAGTCAGGCAGCAGGCCTGCCGCAGGGAGAACTGCTGGACTTCTCCGCCAACATCAACCCGCTGGGGCCGCCGGACTGGCTGCGCCCGCTGATTGAAAGCCGGATCAGTGACCTGATCCATTACCCTGACCCGGACGCAACTGAACTGGTTGATGCCTTGGCCACCCTGCACCGGATTCCGGCTGATCAGATCCTGGTGGGCAACGGCGCCACTGAACTGCTGCACCTGCTACCACGGGCGCTGGGCTGTTCCTCCCTGCTGTTGCCAGTGCCCAGCTATGCCGATTACGAGGAACCGGCCCGGCTCTCCGGTCTGAGCATCGAGCAGTTGCCACTCTCTCCTGATACCGGTTTTCTGCTTGATCCAACCTGCCTTGTACCGTTCCTGAAACCTGGCCAGCTGGTGCTGCTGGGCCAGCCCAATAATCCCACCGGTCGCACCTTTGATGCTGCCAGCCTGCGCCGGATAGCAGCGGAGCATCCAGCCACCCTGTTTGTGGTGGATGAGTCGTTCATCGGCTTTACCGATGCCAGCCAGAGCCTGCAGCAGAACCGGCCTGAAAATATCCTGATCCTCACCTCATTGACCAAGCTGTATGCCATTCCAGGCCTGCGTCTGGGCTACCTGACCGGCGCTGCTGGGCATATCCGGCAGCTGAAAAACTATCTGCCCAACTGGACTGTCAACAGCCTGGCCCAGGCCGTGGGGGTGCAGGCAGTACAGGATACAGAGTACCTGCAGCACAGCCGCAGCTTTGTGACAGGGCAGCGGGAAGCTCTTGCGGCGCTGCTGTCCAGCCTGCCGGGCCTGACGATCTACCCCGCTGAGGCCAACTTCCTGCTCTTGCGGCTTGATCATCCCACCCTTACTGCACAAAAGCTTGCTGACCTGGCTCTGCAACAGGGGATCGCCCTGCGGGTCTGCGGGAATTTTAGCGGGCTGGATGGCCGCTACTTCCGTCTGGCAGTACGGACTGAACCGGAGCAGCAGCGGCTCTCCACTGTTTTGCAGAGTATCCTGGCACCATCACGGCCAAGAATTGTGAAGCGTCAAACCCCGGCGATCATGTTTCAGGGCACCGGCTCCAACGTCGGCAAGAGTATCCTGACCGCTGCGCTCTGCAGGATTCTGAAGCAGGATGGCCATGATGTGGCGCCGTTCAAGGCCCAGAACATGTCGCTTAACTCCTTTGTGACCCGACAAGGGGGTGAAATGGGACGGGCCCAGGTGCTGCAGGCCCAGGCCTGTCGCCTTGACCCGGACGTGCGGATGAATCCGGTGCTACTGAAACCGAACAGCGAGACCGGCTCTCAGGTTATTCTGTGCGGCAAGGTAGTGGGAACCACCCATTTCAAGGACTATGCAGAGCAACGGGCTGAGATCTTTAAAACAGTACGACGTTGCTACGATGAACTGTCTGCTGAACATCAGATCATGGTGCTGGAAGGGGCGGGCAGTCCGGCAGAGGTGAACCTGAAGGCCAATGATATCGTGAACATGAACATGGCCCGCTATGCCAAAGCGCCGGTGTTGCTGGTGGGGGATATTGACCGGGGCGGCGTGTTTGCCTCTTTTGTGGGTACCATGGAGGTCCTAAGCGAGGCAGAACGGGCCATGGTGGCCGGGTTTGTGATCAACCGCTTCCGGGGCGATGCAAGCCTGCTGGGGGATGCCTTGGCCTACACCCGCTTCCATACCAATAAGCCGGTGCTGGGCACAGTGCCCTATCTGCATAATCTGGGCTTGCCGGAGGAGGATTCAGTCTCCTTCAAACAGGGGTTGCTGGCTGTCGGGGCGAAGGATACCCAACTGCTTGATATTGCAGTGCTGGACCTGCCGCACATCTCCAACTTTACCGACCTTGACCCGCTAGGGCTGGAGCCGGATGTGGGCCTGCGGATCGTTCGTAGCGTAACGGAACTGGGGCAGCCTGATGCCCTGATCCTGCCCGGCAGCAAGAACACCCTGGCTGATCTGGTCTGGCTGCAACAGACCGGACTGGCAGCAAGTATTCGTGAGCTGGCACAGGCCGGACAGGCTGAGATCATCGGCATCTGCGGTGGTTTTCAGTTGCTGGGGCAGCGGATCAGTGATCCCCACGCCATCGAATCCGGGGCGGGTGAGCAGCAGGGGCTGGGGCTGCTGCCAATCAGCACCGTCATGGCAGAAGAAAAGACCACCCTGCAGACCCGCTGTTGTCATCTCCCCTCTGGCTGTATGCTTTCCGGCTATGAGATCCACCACGGCATTACCACTGCTGAGGGGATTGAAGCGCTGATTACGGGGCAGGATGGCAGACTGCTGGGTGCAGGCAGTGCCAATGGTCTGATCTGGGGTAGTTATCTGCATGGCATCTTTGATGCTGATCCATTCCGGCGCTGGTGGCTGGATCAACTGCGGCAGCGTAAAGGCTGGCAGAGCGACGGCATCATCCGCGCCAGTTATGATCTGGAACCAGCCCTGGACCGCCTGGCGGATACGGTGCGTAACAGTCTGGATCTGCGGGAAATCTATCGGTTGCTGCGGCTATGATCCCCCTCTACCAACAGATACTCCTGGCGATCCTGCTGGATCTGCTGCTGGGAGATCCCCGCTGGTTGCCCCATCCGGTGCAGGGGATCGGCTGGCTGGCCCAGCGTTCTGAAGCATCGCTGCGCCGTCTGATTGCCAATCCAAAACTGGCTGGCATTGTTGCCGTTGTCTGGGTGGTGGGCAGTACGACCCTGATCGGCTTTGGTCTGTTAAAGGGAGCTGCCCTGCTGCATCCCCTGGCTGGTGATCTGGTCGCAATCCTGCTGCTCTATACCTGCTTTGCAACCCGCTCCCTGCATGACCATGCCCTGGCGGTGTATCGGCCACTGATGGCTGGTGATCTGGCAGCAGCGCGGCAGCGGGTAAGCTGGCTGGTGGGGCGGGATACGGAGCAGCTGGATGAAGGTGAGGTGACCCGTGCTGCGGTGGAGTCAGTGGCGGAAAACACGGTGGATGGCTGTACGGCGCCCTTGTTCTTTGCCTGTCTGGGCGGGCCGCTGGGGGCACTGGCCTACAAGGCGATCAGTACGCTGGATTCCACCGTTGGCTACAAAAACGAGCGTTATTTGCAGTTTGGCTGGGCATCCGCCCGGTTGGATGACCTGGCCAATTTGCTGCCTGCCCGGCTGACTGCCTTGCTGGTTATCCCCGCAGCCCTGCTGCTAAGGTTACATCCGGGGAATGCCTGGCGGATCTTCCGACGGGATCGCCACAATCACCCCAGCCCCAACGGCGGCCAGATTGAGGCGGCGGTGGCCGGTGCCTTGGAGGTGCGACTGGGAGGAGTGAACAGCTACTTTGGCCAGCCCAGCACCAGACCGTTTATGGGAGATCCGCTGCAGCTGTTGCAGGCACGGCATATCCTGCAGGCGGTGCAACTGATGTGGCTGGTGTACGGTCTGACGGCACTGATCGGGGTGGTGTGCAGGCTGACTATGTGATTGGCATGCAGGGAGTGTTACTTATGTTTATTGACGAAAAACATGCGATTAAACAGGAACGTGCAATCATGTTGCTCCTGTTTGCGGTTGCAATGATTGTCAGGCTCTGGTTTTTGCCGACCTACCGGGTCATCTCTGCCGACGGTATAGGCTATCTATCTGTTGCCAGGGAGTTGATGAACGGTAGTGTCTCTTTTTGGTCAGCTAATCACCCCCCCATCTATCCTGCTTTGATAGCATTTACCGGCCTGTTTGTCCCGGATATGGAGCTGGCAGGCAGGCTTGTATCAATTTTTATGGGGAGTTTGCTGGCGATACCTCTCTATCTGCTGGGGCGCGATTTATTCAGTCGGGAAGTCGGCATAATAGCAGCGCTGGTTGCAGCGGTCTGGCCTCCTCTGCGCAGCTGGTCTTGTGAAGTGATGAGCCAGGCAACCTATCTGACTTTGTTGCTTGCAGGGTTCTATCTTTTCTTGTTGATGGTACGGCTGAAGAGGCCGTTATTCGGTTTTTTGTCAGGTATTTTTATGGGACTAGCCTATTTGACCCGTCCAGAGGTGCTGATGGTCTATGCCGCAATGCTCCTGTTTGGGATTGTCCGTCTTTGTTTTGAGGCGAAAGAGCGTAATAGGCAAGCAATTGTAGCGCTGTTATCGGGATTAGCCGGCTTTCTGCTGCTGCTGGTTCCTTATCTGATTATATTGAAAGCTATAACCGGCTCATGGCAGTTGACCGGAAAATCTGGTGCAGCCTTGGCTGATGCGTTGAGTCGATATCTTGGGCACCCTGATTTGAAACGCGAACTCGGATTTCGTTCATTTGGTTACCTTGACGTGTTGAAAAACTATCCAGATTTTATTATCCACAATGCAAGCTATAACCTGGCCAAAGCGTGGCAGATTTTTGCCCCCAAGTGGCTTTGGGGTATGGCATTTGTCGGGTTTGTCTGGGCTGGAACGTCGAGGGAATCCTTATGGGAACGATTGTTTCTTTGTTCGTTGTTTGCCCCGCTCCTGTTACTCATTTCATTTTTCTTTGTTGGGCCTGAATATCTACAGTTCTACCTTCCGCCTTTCTTTCTCTGGGGTGCGCACGGATTGATTATGGCACTGTCATATGTCGTTGCATTGTTGGGAAGAGAACCGCAGCAGGCACCTTATCAGATGACGTCCGTCTCATATGCGGCCCTGAGTCTGACGGCAGTATTTATTCTATTTTCTCTTGTCAGCCAAATGCCCAAAAATAGTAACAAACCGTATCATTATTCGGATGATGGGGCCAGATATGATCAAAAGCGACTGGGGTTGTTGCTGAAGGAACAGTTGCCTTCCGGCTCAAAAATCATGTCACGATCAGGTCGTATTATATTTTATTCAGGGTTGCCAGGCGTTGATATGCCTCAGGCATCGCTCAACGAAATACTCGTAACGGCTTGCAAGGAAAGAGTCAGATTTTTGATTGTCGAGGGGCAGTTGATAGCTATTCGACCTCAGCTGGGGGAGTTGTTTGCTCCGCTTTTTAGCGGAGAGGCGAAGGAATTCTATCGTAATAAAGGGACAGGGCCGGAGCTGCTACCAGGTGTGAGTTTGTATTTAGTATTTAAAGATCCCTCCAGTGTTGGCGTTGCAGTTTACGAGATCTGCCAAAACGCTAATCTGCCGGTACGTTGAGCGGAGGCATGACCTTGGAAACAGCGCCTATGGTTGCCGTGATCATCCCCTGCTACCGGGTCAAGGATCATATCTTGAAGGTGCTTGAAGGTATTGGCCCTGAAGTCTCAAGCATCTATATCATTGACGATGGCTGCCCTGACGGTTCTGGCGATTTTGTTCTTGAAGCAACTCATGATGAGCGTGTTTCTGTAGTAAAGCTACCGGGAAACAGGGGTGTTGGGGGGGCTACCAAGGCCGGTTATTGCCGGGCAATGACAGATGGTGCAGAAATCATGGTTAAGCTGGACGGTGATAACCAGATGGATGGAGGTCTTATACCTCATTTGGTACGATTGCTGATCGAAACCAATGCAGATTATGTTAAAGGTAACCGTTTTTCTTCATTACGGGTGTTAAAAATCATGCCTTTGGGTCGCTTGATCGGAAATCTGGTGCTTTCGGTGCTGTCCAAGTTCTCCTCGGGTTATTGGGGGATTGTTGATTCAACAAATGGTTACACAGCAATCCGTAGTAACATTGTTGGTCAGATACCACTGTGTCAGGTTGATAATGATTATTTTTTTGAATCGGATATGCTTTATTGGCTGCACACCGTTGGTGCCTCTGTGGTTGAGATTCCGATGGAGGCCCGATATGGAAATGAACGCAGCAACCTGAATATCGCGCACAATCTGCCGATATTTGCACGGAAACATGTGCGAAATATGGTGAGGCGTTTCAGGGTATTGAACCTGTAATCGTGAGTTTCATCAGGGGGCCTGGCTCAATAGCATCAGATGTTCACTGTTGGGCTGAGATCCTTTCTGGCATGGATCACCTGCTGGCCTGATTGGTACGTTACAAAGACATAAAAGGCACACAGAATCGTCTGTGTGCCTTTTATGTCTAGTCAGCCAAGGCAGCTCAATGCGGCAACATCTGGCCGAAGGTGTGAATCCGGTTGGCGCCGCCGTGGATCTGCAGGCCGCCTCCCTGGGAACCGTCGTCAAAGATGGATGAACCCAGCATGATGATCTTTTTATTCTGCATGTTCAGGTCGTTGTTCAGGGTCAAC
>Ga0074197_1001582_pt1 | contig 18664 bp, 16 predicted proteins | sample EPASupsiteSAE305_FD_64526 | JGI IMG/M metagenome (GOLD analysis project Ga0074197, IMG submission 64526) | Bioremediated contaminated groundwater microbial communities from EPA Superfund site, New Mexico - SAE3-05 reassembly with SPADES | ecosystem: Environmental > Aquatic > Deep subsurface >...
GTTTTGTGTATTTGTTCTTTTAGTGGGCCCTCCAGCTGCCGTGGCTGCCGATAAACCGGTCCTGACAGTCGGAACATCGACTCTCGATGAAAAAGAGGTGTTGAACCTCATAGCTACTACAACAGGAGGCAACCAGATGATGGCAGGCCTTATGCTTGCGCAGTCGACACTTCCGGAGAGAGTGGAACTGGTGAACCAAATGGCACATGCACTCCTTTTTGCAGAGGCAGCAAAGGCAAAGGGACTTGATTCACGTCCCGATGTCGCTTTTCAGATCAAATGGCAGACGATGCAGATCCTTATGCAGGCATATTTTGAACAATATGCCTCTAAGTGGGACATGACTGAGAAGGCTGTGAGGAATTACTATGACACACATAAAAATGAGTTTTATGAAGCCCCCGCGGCCCACACAAGGCACATCCTGACACAGACAGAGGGAGATGCCCTGAACGCGGCAATGGAGGTCTACAAGACTAAGGATTTCGCAAAGGTAGCTTCTGAATACAGCCGTGATCCCAACAGTGCGAAGAATGGCGGAGATCTTGGCTGGGTAGAAAAGGGCATGATGGTTGCGCCAGTGGAAGCAGCTATCGACGGAGCCTCGATCGGTTCTCTTGTCGGGCCTGTCAAGAGTGACTACGGATGGCACATCATTGAAGTCACAGAACGCCGTTCCGGAAGGCAGCTTTCTTTTAATGAATCCGGGGAGAAAGCGGCACAGGGACTACAGAGAGAGTATCTGGAGAACGAACTTAAGGAACTTGAGGCAAAGTTCAGCGTCAACATAGATGAAAAAACTCTTGAAAATCTCGGAGGCATCCCGGCTCCTGCAGCCGCCCAGAAGTAAAATGCCAAAGACAGTACAGGGCGTTACCGGGACGAAGCTTCCCCTGTGGGCAAAGCTGCTATCCTCTGCGACCGGAATACTTTTTACCGGTTTCGGCATGAGCAGTTTCATTTCGGGAGGTCCCATGAGGACTGTCATAATTCCGATATTTGTGGGAGCCGTCATGATCTATGTCTCGGGTTACGAACGCAGGATGTACATTGACGAGAACGGTGTAACAAAAGAAACTTCATTCTGGGGACAGAGGAAACTTCAACGTGCTTCATGGGATGAAATAAGCGATGCGCGCATCATTCTCAACAAGGGGAAGAAGATCTACGCTATCTTCCACAGCAATATGCCGCTATGGCCATTTACCTTCCTGCCTGAACAGGAAAAAGAACTGATCGATACTGTAACTGAATATATGGATGAGGAAGACATCTCAATAGAAAGATAGAATAATTAAAAAATACGGAAAAAGCAGATAACGCTCTTTCCGTATTTTTTTTGCATAAGAAACATAAAGCCGAAGCCGGGACTAAAAATCCCGGCTTCGGCTTCTATATGTTGGCAGTCCCTAGGGGATTCGAACCCCTGTTAACGGGCTGAGAACCCGCCGTCCTAGGCCCCTAGACGAAGGGACCACATCACTGATGATATGGCTGGGGTACCAGGATTTGAACCTAGATTACCTGATCCAGAGTCAGGCGTGCTGCCGTTGCACCATACCCCAAAAAGGCCCGACCTGTCAATATACGGCATTGACATGACAAGTGAAAATTATATCGGATATTTGAGCATTGTCAACCCGAATGTTGTTGATGAGGGATATTGTCATGGGACCACCCGTCAAGGAAAATGAGATCTCTTGATATAGATAGAATTAGATGATACAACTACAAATGAGCAGAGAGGAAATTGGAAAAATAACTTAAAAATAGAAGGCGCGTTAATTTTTTGGAGGAGTAATTAAAGTGTTGAGAATATTTAAAGCCCTATAGCTCTAAGCGGTATTAAGTGGTACGATAATATGCTGAGGGGGAGTTGTTTTTAGATGCCCATGGATAAAAAAAGAGATAAGAGAACAAAGAAGATCAGCAGCAGCAAGGGAGAACTTAGCGTTATCCCGCTTGGAGGATTAGGGGAGATCGGTAAGAACCTTACAGTTTTCAGATATGATAATGACATTGTCATTGTAGACTGCGGCCTTAAATTTCCTGAAGAAGACATGCTCGGGATCGATTTCGTCATCCCGGATGTGCAGTATCTGATAGAAAACAAAGATAAGATATTAGGAATATTTATAACACACGGACACGAAGATCATATAGGAGCTCTCCCGTTTATTCTTCCGAGGCTTGATGTGCCGCTCTATTGTTCCAGGCTGGCAGCAGGTATGATAGCGAATAAAATGGAAGATGCAAGAACGAACTACAAGCCTAAGTACAGGGAGATATTCCCCGGAGATATCATTGAAGCCGGAGCTTTCTCTGTTGAATTTATTCCTGTTTGCCATTCCATCCCCGACGCACTGGCGCTTTCCATTCACACACCAATGGGAATGATAGTCCACACAGGGGACTTCAAACTCGATCCAACGCCCATAGACGGAGTCGGAACTGACTACAGCTCATTTGCTGCTCTTGGTAAAGAGGGTGTGATGCTGATGCTCTCTGATTCTACTAACATTGAAAAAGATGGTATAACTCCTTCTGAAAAGACGGTGGGACAGACTTTTGAACGTCTTTTCAGAATTCACAAGGACCGGAGGATCGTCATAGCCACCTTTTCCAGTAACCTGCACCGTTCTCAGCAGGTCATCAACGCTGCCGGAAGGTTTAACCGCAAGGTGGTCCTGGCCGGCAGGAGCATGATCAAAAACGTTGAGCTTGCGATAGATCTTGGGTATATAAATGTACCTGAAGGGCTGATTATTACCTCACAGGAGGCGGATCAGATGCCGGGGAACAGGGTGGTTATCCTTACTACCGGCAGCCAGGGAGAGCCCTTTTCCGGCCTAGTAATGATGAGCAGGGGAACCCACAGGACGGTAAAACTGGGTCCTAAAGACCTTGTGATAATATCCGCCACTCCGATCCCGGGCAATGAGAAACTTGTAAGCCACACAGTCAATAGGCTATTTGCCTGCGGCTGCGAGGTCATCTATGAGCGTGGGGAGAAGATACATGTCTCCGGTCATGCCGCCCGTGATGAACTTACGATCATGCTGAGCATGCTTAAACCAAGATATTTTATTCCTGTCCACGGAGAGTACAGACACCTTGTGCGTCATGCCCAGCTTGCCCGTGAGATGGGTGTTGCCTCAAAAAATGTTTTTGTAATGCAGAACGGCGACGTTCTTAAGTTCAAAGGCAAAAGCAACGCCTCTGTAGAGGGCAGGGTCCAGGCAGGTGCGGTTCTGGTAGACGGCATAGCTCTGGGCGAATTCGAAGGCGGTCTCTTAAGAGAGCGCAGGGAACTTTCAGAAAATGGCATAGTTGCGATCTCAATAACGCTTGATTCTAAATCCCGTCTGACGGCTCCGATCCAGATACAGACGAAGGGCAGTGTCTTCTCTACCGAAGACGGAAGCACTTTCAGAGAGCTTGAAAATGCAGTGAAAATGGGACTGGAACAGTTTGCCCGTACACCGGGAGCAAAACCTGAAACACTGCCCACAGAGATTCGTAAAAGGATCAGGGATGTTTTTGGAAAGATTTCTCGAAACTACCCAGTTATAGTTCCGCTTATAACATTTGTAGAATAAAAGACTCATGCGGGCTTGAACGGCCGCTGGTATCCGAGGAGAGATATGATGTCTATTACTTCATTTCTGCAGATATTTGCAGGAGTTGGAATTTTGATCTACGGAATAATTATCATGGGAGAATCACTTCAGATAATTGCAGGGGACAAACTGAGAAAACTGATCGGATCCCTCACAGGAACCCCATTAAAAGGTTTGCTTCTCGGTACGGCGGTAACCAGTATACTTCAAAGCAGCAGTGCAACAACAGTCATGGTAGTCAGCTTCGTAGACGTCGGTTTTATGAGCCTTACGCAGGCGATAGGTGTAATTCTCGGAGCAAACATAGGTACAACAGTTACAGCACAGCTGATAGCATTCAAGATCACTGACGTGGCTTACGTCTGTGCGATGATAGGAGCCGGTCTCTGCATCCTGTGCCAGAAGAAGAGACACAAGCAGATAGGTGTAGGACTTGTTGGTTTCGGACTGCTTTTCATAGGAATGGATATGATGCAGGAACCTCTTGCTTTCCTTAAACAACGGCCTGAGATCGTTACTGTCTTCGGAGATCATCTCTTCCTTGCTTTCCTTTCAGGTCTTGCTATAACGCTTATTGTCCAGTCAAGTTCCGCCACAGTTGGTCTTACGATGGCGATAGCGGCCCAGGGTGTAGTACCGCTTCAGACCGCCATTGCAATCATTCTGGGAGACAATATCGGCACGACTATCACAGCCGTCCTTGCGTCACTTGGTGCAAACAGGTCAGCAAAGCAAGCCGCAGCGGCGCACGTAATGATTAAAGTGCTTGGAACGGTCGTAATAATGATGATCCTGCCTTTCTATACTTCTTTGATAGAGAGCACTGCATCGGATATATCGCGTCAGGTAGCAAACGCCCACACGATCTTCAACGTGATAATCGCACTTATGTTCCTTCCCTTCGTCACACAGTACTCAAAGTTCATCAGAAAACTTCTCCCGGATGATAAAAATGAAAAGGTGCTTGGCGCATTGTTCCTGAACCCGACGCTCATTACTGCATCGAGAGCCGCCGCAGTTGACGCTGTACGTAAGGAGATGATCCGTCTAGGGATATCCTCCTTAAGGATGATAGAAGCATGCCGGACCATGTTCCTTTCCGACAATGAAAAGCTTGTAGCAGAGATCGACAGGATGGAACGGAACGTGAACGAAATAACCCATGATATCGTACGATATGGTACAGAAGTCGGTCAGGCAGGTCTCTCTCCGGATCTTTCAATGATACTGAACTCATGCATAAGCGGTGTGGGAGACATAGAGAGGATAGGGGACCACGCTACCAATCTGGTAGAGATGTATCAGTTCCTTCAGGATCACAAGCTGAAATTCTCTCCAAAGGCGCTGGAAGAGTGCAAAGAGATGTTTGATCTCGTCGTTTCCGCTGTTGCCAAGAGCGTTCAGGCACTTGAAGAGGAGAACCCCAAGATAGCCCAGGAAGTGCTGGATCTTGAGGATAGGATAGACTACATGGAAAAGACTCTCAGGGCAAGGCATATTGCAAGGCTTAACGCCGGAGGATGCAGCCCTGATGCAGGAGTTATATTTATAGACATTCTCAGTAACCTTGAACGTGTCGGCGACCACGCGCATAATATAGCCATGGTGGTTTTTGACATCGAACGCATGCACAGCCACGGAGAGTAAACATCAGCAGTCATTCCTAGGATCATAATTCCGGAATGAACTACCGGGTCAGCCTGACCTTGACTATACGTTATATGAAGTGAATGATCGGAAGAGGTGCATCATTGTATGAATTATCATGTAGTGTTTTTAGGCTTTATCCAGGGTATTACAGAATTTCTTCCAGTCAGCAGCTCAGGGCATCTGGCCCTTGCACAGATATTTTTAGGGGTGGAGATGCCGCCTCTGTCTTATGATTTGGTGCTTCATGTGGCTACGATGACGGCAACAGTTCTTTTCTTTTTTAATGATATCATTAAGCTGTTCAGCGAATGGGTCTCGGGTATTTTCACAAAGGGAGACAGAAGTCTTCCGGGATGGTCGGTAGGATGGGCCGTATTTATCGGGACCATGGTAACAGGCGCAATAGGGATGCTGATTAAAGATTTTGCAGAGGAAGCCATGCTGAACTCTCTCATGGTAGGTCTTGGTCTGGTCTTTACCGGTATAGTGCTTATATCAAGCCGTTTTATCAGGAAAGGGCTTGGCAGGGTATCTCCCTTTGACGGGATTTGGGTCGGTATTGCCCAGGGCATTGCTGTGATGCCGGGTGTATCACGCTCGGGGATGACTATGATGGCAGGGACAGCTGCCGGGATCAGCCGTGAAGAAGTCTTCAGGTTTTCATTCCTCCTCTCCATACCGGCTATACTGGGTGCAGCGCTCTTGCAGGCAAGAGAGGTCGGAGGATTTGACGTATTCATCTCCTCACTCCCTCAGGGGTGGTATTTGGGAGCTGCAGCGGCATTTGTCAGCGGATTTGTTTCATTATTTGTTTTGAGGAAGCTAGTGATAGCTTCAAAATGGTGGATTTTTGGAATATACTGTCTCGTTCTTGGCTCATTGTCGGTAATTACTTCATTTTTGGGGGTGTGGTGATGGCTCTTGTTAAATCGGGCAGACTGAGATGGGGAATAATTTTTCTATTTCTCATACTAGGTACTTGGCTGGGCATTTTCCTTCAGCGTTTCACTGCTTCAGCCGCTCTTTTTTCAAATGTGATAGATTTTGTGATAGATGTTAAACAGGTAGACCTGATCATGCTGAGGTTCGGTTTCCAATTTGCCCTCAAAATGAATCTGGGAACGCTTATCGGGGCTATCGCAGGTATCGTGGCCTCAAGGTGACTATGGAAATCATCCTGGCTTCAGGAAGCCCCAGGAGACAAATGCTCCTCAGAGAACTGGGCTGGAACATAAAGGTAAAGGTGCCGACAGCAGAAGAATCTGCAGTGCAGGGGGAAAACCCGGAAGAGATGGTCTGCCGCCTTGCATACACAAAAGCGCTTTCTGTTTACAATGAATTCCCCGACAGCTGGGTCATAGGTGCTGATACTGTAGTGGCAGCGGGAGATCATGTCCTGGGCAAACCATCAGGATACGAAGGTGCGTTGGGTATGATCGAAATGCTGCAGGGAAAGATGCACACAGTGATAACGGGTGTCGCACTCATTGCTCCTGATGGAAGAAAACTGGTTGAGGCGGAAAAGACGAATGTCAAATTTAGGCCGCTTAACGAAAAAGAAATCATTTCTTATGTCGGCAGCGGGGAAAGTTTTGACAAGGCCGGCTCATATGCCATACAGGGACAGGGCATGCTCCTGGTAGAAAGCATAGAGGGGTGCTACTTCAACGTTGTTGGACTCCCTCTCCAGAGACTGAGCAGAATGTTTGCCGATCTCGGGTGGCCTCTCTCTGAACAATGGAGGAAAATGTCATGATCGATCTGAAAGCCAGAAAAATCATTATGACAGCAATGGCTGCAGCAATGCTGCTGGCGTGTCTGGGTATGATCCCAAGGCTCAGGGCTGAACAGTCTAATAAGACGGTTGCATTCGCTATGGAGTTCAGGGATCTGATGACACTTGCAGTACAGAGTGACTCTCCTGCTGATAAGATCTGGGAAGAAATAAACAGGCTGGGGGTCATTGGCCTCTCTGTTTCTGAATTTACTGGTGAGGAGCTCTCACTTATAAACCCACTCTCCCTCAAGTATGGTCCTGCAGAGCAGTTCGGGCTCAGTTCAGAAAAAATACTTCCTGACAGAGCTGTCATCCTCATAGACAAATCTTCTCCATACTTTGGACCTCTTTATGAATACCTGAAGCTGAAGATGCCTGCTGTGGAAATTATCGAGATCGGACCGGAAGCCGCAATAATACTTCCCGGAAACACCTCTGACTTTAAAATTTCATCTTTTGTCCCAGATTTCTACGGTCTTGATTTTTGCAGGGAGAACAGTATCCCTGTCCTTTTCAGACCAGGTTCCTGTCCTGCATCAGGCGCTGCAGATACTGCCGCCGCCTTCGATCAACTTACTTCGATCTACAGCAATATTAAAAATGTTACTGCCTCCGGCATGATAATGGCGGGATATCCTGACTATAAACAGCTTGCAGATGTCATGAAGCGAAAAGGGATAACTTTTTCCCAAACAGAGTTTATTAAACAGGTCGGAGCTGCAGGATTTGCAGAAGCCATATACCCAATGGTGATACCGCTTCACAGCCTTACACGTGATGAAGTTGTATCAAGGAGCATATCAAGGCTTCAGATAACCGAGCGTTTTGTCAGAGCTGTCCATGAACGTTCAGTGAGGCTGATAATGGTGAGGCCCTATGACCTGAACATGGGCGGAAGGTTAGATACCTTTATCGAAGATCTCGAGTGTACGGGCGGATCGATAAAAGCCCGCGGTTACGAATTCGGGTGGCCGTCAAATCTCAGAGCTTGGCCCGACAGTCTTGCCGGCGCACTGGCATGCGGTATCACCCTGATATTTTGCGGCTGGTTTTACATTGTACGTCTCAACGCGGGTGAAAATGAGAGAGTAAGTATCAAAGCACTTTCTTTCCTGATCCTTGCATCTTTGATGATGTCTGTGGGAATGTGGAAAGTCCCGTTGTTGGCACGTGTATTCGGAGGGGTATGCGGAGCGTTGGCTGCGTCAGAAGCAGCCCTCACTGCTCTTGAGAGCTACAAAAAACCCGTTCTTGGAGCTGTAAAAGGACTTTTCATTGTCGCTGCGGGAGGGCTGGCTATCGCCGCTTTCTACGGTACAACTATGGCTGCGCTGAGGCTGACTCCCTTCTCAGGAGTCAAGCTGACGCTTCTGCTGCCGCCACTCCTTGTGCTGATCCATGACCTCAGAAGGAGAGTACACCCGGAATCGCTGCCTGAGATCATCAACAGGCCTGCTGTCTGGGGGGAACTCTTTCTGATAGGCATAATGATGATTGCAATGCTTGTTATGGCTCTCAGAAGCGACAATGTTTCCAATGTTCCGACCTGGGAGGTCGCTTTCCGCGAATTCATGGAGAGGACCCTGCTTGTCAGACCCAGGACCAAAGAGTTCCTTATCGGATATCCTGCCCTTGTTTTTTACTGGTATGTGGTCAGAAAAGGGTGGATACCAGGCTACCGCGAGGCAGTGAGAATAGTCTCGGTACTGGCTTTCAGCTCCGCAGTAAACACCTTCTGCCATTTCCACACGCTGCTTTCACTGAGCGTCATTAGGACTATCAATGGATGGTGGCTGGGGCTTCTGATAGGTGTAATAGCAGTTGCTGTCATAAATTACGCAGTGGTTCCGATGTCGAAAAAACTTACAAGAGAGATCCACAGTTGAACCGTGCATATGATGTCCTGCTGGCCGGTTATTACGGCTTTGGCAACCTGGGTGACGAACTCCTCGCAGAGGCTTGTGTGAAACTGCTTGTGAGCAACGGAGTTCCCAGGGAGAGGATCGCTGTTCTTTCTGCTGACACGGAAGGCACTAAAAAATTACTTGGAGTCAGTGCTTTTGACAGATGGAAGCTGTCTGAGATCCACAAGGCTCTTAATGAATCAAACACCATGCTCTTTGGCGGCGGAGGTCTTTTTCAGGACCAGACTAGCCTCAGATCATGTCTGTACTACTGGTTTCTGGCTCAGATGGCCCGTTTATGCTCTGTAAAGACATGGGCGGTGGGACAGTCACTGGGACCTCTCAATACTGCACTTGGTTCATATTTTGCAAAAAAGTCCTTCAGCAGATGCCTTTACAGAAATGTCAGGAACAGAAGTTCTTTGGGAATGCTTAACAATTGGGGGTTTTTTGGCACACAGTCTCCCGATCTGGTAATGTCCCTGGAGGTCAACAGGGATTTTGAGAAAGGCGACAGGCTTTTACTCAACCTTCGCACAGGGTATGATAAGGTCTCAAGGCTGGCTGTCAGTTCCGCGATAAAAACAGCGGAGGAAAGAAACCTGAAAATATCCGCGATAGCTTTTTCGAATGATGACCTTAAAGAGTTCGAAAAGTACGTTTACAAAGGCACTTTAAAATTAGATCAAATTACTGTTGTAAAAACTCTGGCTCAGTTTGAAGATACACTGAGCAGGAGTTGTTGTGCCATTGGCATGAGGCTGCATTTCATCATTCTTGCATTTATTGCCGGACTGCCTGTTCGCGGAGCCCCGTATGATCCAAAGGTAGTCTCATTCTGCAAGGAATGGGATATCCCTGTTGTAGGATCAGCAGGAGCCGAGTTCTCCTCATTGCCTGAAGCAGGTATACTTGAAGAGACAGCAGAAAAAGTGGCCGGGTCATTCAAAGAGGGTCTAAACGCGGTGTTGGGAGAAACTTATGGAGATAACCAGAATAAATGAACTGGAACAAATAGCCTCTGAAGTAAGGAAAGATATCGTGCGGATGGTTGGTGTCGCACGATCAGGTCCCCTTGAATTCCCTCTTCTGATATCTGATGTCCTTGTGTATCTCTACTGGGAAGAGATGCTGCTGCTTGCACAGAGTCCAAAGAGAAATGACAGAGACAGGTTTATCCTCGGAACGGAATATGGTGTCCCTGCCCTCTATTCAATACTTGCAAAACGCGGATACTACGGGAGAGAAGAACTTTGGCACTATAGAAGGCTGGGAGCGATGCTGCAGGCCCTGCCGGATTTCAGAAGGACACCTGGTATAGATGCACCATGTGTGACATCAGGAACTGAGCTTGCCGTAGCTGCACCTCTTGCCGAGTCTCTAAGCATGGAAGGCCTCAACGCAAGGGTCTTTTGCCTCATGAAAGAGAGCGAGTGCAGTTGCGATGATTTTTTTCTTGAGGCAGAAAGATGCACGAATAAAAATATAAAAAACATTATCGTGATTGCAGTATATAAACACAGAGACGGATCTGATTCAAATGACCTGCAGGTGAAATCCCGTGATCGTCTTTCCGGATACGGGTGGAGAATACTTGAAATGGATGGAAGCGATTTCGCCTCGATGGAGGAGATCTTTAACAGGCTCGACCCTGACGGATCGAAGCCAACAGCCATCTTTACTTCAATAAGGAACGGAAGAGGACTCTCCTTTGCAGAAGGCGATCATACCAGAACTAAAAAGGGACTGAGCATTGAAGCAATGGACAGGGCTTTGGAAGAGCTGGAGGGTAAATCAAATGGATGACAGGACGAAAACATGTACATGGAATGATTTTTGTGAATATCTTGTTTCGTTCGCGGAGGACGAAGATTTTATTCTCGTTGTCCAGGAAATGGACATAGATCTTGGTTCCTTAAAGGATCTGCCGGAGGAAAAAATATTTGTGTCATCTGCCTCAGATCCAAACATGATACTCAATGCCGCCGGGCTTGCATTGAACGGTAAAAAACCATGGATAGCAGGGATATCTTCAAAAATTCTGAGCAGAAGTTATTCACAGATAAGAGAGTCGCTTGCTCTTCCGTCGCTGCCTGTTAGGATAGCAGTGCCTGACGGAGGCCTTTCCTGCGGTGAGGAGGGAGCCTCGAGAATAATGACAGAGGATCTGACTCTCATGAGAGCAATGCCCAATATGAGCGTAGCTGTTCCTTCTGACAGAAATTCAGTCAGGGGCATAGCAGATGCCGCACGCAAGTCTGAAGGCCCTGTTTATATAAGGCTTGGACAAACTCCGCTTTCGCAGCTGAACGATGACCATGATGGAGATTTCAGTTTCGGAGGAGCAAGACTTTTGCGCGAGGGTACCTCAGTCACAGTATGCACCTGCGGCATTATGGGCCATCAGGCTCTTAAGGCTGCTGATATACTGGACCAGCAGGGAATCGATATCGAGATACTCGACTTTTACAGCCTGAAGCCTTTCCCTGAGCAGGCACTCCTCGCCTCTGTAAGAAGGACCGGCTGCTGTGTTGTAGCAGAAGAGCACAGCTATATAGGAGGTCTGTGCAGCGCAACTGCAGAGTGCCTTTGCAGAACCTATCCGGTGCCGGTGAGGTTTGTCGCGATAGACGACCAATTCGTCCACAGCGGGACCCCTGAAGAGCTCCGGGAGTATTTCGGACTGACATGGAAAGAGATAGTTAACGCAGCAGCGCAGGCATGGGCGCTTCGCAGGAGGTAGTTTTTCTGATATGGAAATAAAATTTTCCGGGGTAACAAAGATATTCCAGCCCGACATAATAGCATTGGAAGATATATATATGCAGGTTGAAAAAGGAGAGTTCGTTTACCTTGTAGGGGAGACCGGATCAGGGAAAACGACACTTATGCGCTGTATTACACGTGAGATCATCCCCACCAGGGGGCAGATAAGCGTAGGAGGGAACCTTTTAAGGAAGATCAACAGATTTGACCTTGCCCTTTTCAGGAGGGACATAGGAGTCGTTTTCCAAAGTTTCCTTCTTCTTCCGAACCTGACAGCATTCGAGAATGTCGCCTTTGTTCTTGAGGTAATGGGACTTACTCCGAGGGAGATCACTGAGAGGGTCTCTGAGGTCCTTAAGCTTGTAGGGATATGGCGCAGGAGAAATTTATACCCGCCGCAGCTTTCCGGTGGTGAACAGCAGCGACTGGCAATTGCAAGAGCTATAGTAAACAGCCCTTCGCTTTTGATCGCAGACGAGCCTACCGGTAACCTCGATACTCATACAGCAGATGAGATAATGCAGCTGATACTGGGAATAAACGCGGCTGGAACGACAGTGATGATGGCGACGCATAACCAGTACCTTGTAGACACATATCGGCATCGGGTCATAGAAATACACAGAGGACGCATCGTAAGGGACGAAGAGCAGGGGAGGTATGAACTTCATGGCAGCTGTTAGATATGCGTGCAGGGACGGATGGAGGCTTATCGTTCGCCATTGGGGCATGAGCCTGCTGACAATATTTACTGCCATGTCTGTTTTTTTCATAATAGGGGCCAGCACCCTCTTTGTGCTTAACGTGAGAAATATCGTCAGTTCGCTTGAAAACCAGATGACGATTCAGGCTTACCTCAAACCGAAAGCTGATGTTAAGGCAGCGGAAAAAGCTATTGAAGCGCTTCCTTATGTCAAAGAGACGAAACTGATAACAAAAGATATGGCGCTTGAACGTCTCCGCTCCAGGATCGGAGAGCAGGCAAAAGCTGTTATGCTGCTGGGAGAGAACCCACTGCCCGAAAGCATTGAGATAAAGGTGAGAAAAGCTTCAGATGTAGCCGAAACGGCGCGTCTGCTTGTCGCTGTTCCTGAGATAGAGGATATTGTTTACGCCGGACGAGTTGCTGAAAAACTAACGAAAGTATCAGGCTTTGTTGAAAAGTTTTCGATCGTTATGCTGCTGGTCGCTATAGCGGCAAGCGGGGTAGTCCTTTTCAACACAATAAGGATATCTGTCTATTCGAGGGAAGAAGAGATAGGCGTAATGATGATGGTAGGAGCAACGTCTACCTATGTGACTCTTCCATTTGTCATTCAGGGCTTTATACTTGGTCTTACAGGGGCATTTTTTGCATCTCTCCTTCTTGGAGGCACATACTATGCCGCGGTGACCAGATTAAAAGACATGCTTCCTTTCATACCGTTCATAGAATCGACAAAACTTACAGGTAAACTTGCATTTATGCTTATATGCTGCGGTGCAACAGTGAGTCTTATTTCAAGTCTGATGGCCGTGGAAAAATTTATAAGGAAAGCATCGAAACCGCTTTAAAGGATTTTTCGGGGGGTAAAAATGAATTTGTACTGCAAAAGGATCACAGGTTTTTTAATTTTCTTTTTTCTCACCGCATCACTCCTTCTCTTTTTTTCAGGAGGACTGATTTATGCTGCCGAAAAAAAAGAGGATGACCTTGACAGGCAGATCAAAAAACAGGAAGAAGAGTATAAGAGGATACAAAATCAGATATCAACTACAAAGAAAAAACTCAATGAGACCACCAAAAAGGAAAAGACAGTTACGCAGCAAATAGAGGTATTGAGCCAAAAAATAACGATAACCCAGCAGAAGGTAAATGTAGTCAGCCTAAAAGTAAGAAAAGTCCAGAAGAACATTGTGAATCTTTCAAACGAAATAGTTGAGAAAAACAAAAGGATAGCCGAGGTAGAAGAGCTCTTGAAGCATCGTCTCATCTCTATCTATAAGTACGGCGGAATAAGTGATTTTAACCTTTTACTCTCATCGCAGGGAGCGGAGGATGCTCTGGCGAACTCCTATCTGCTCGGCAAAATAGCTGAGCAGGACCAGCAGCTCATAAACGAACTAAAATTCCAGAAACAGAAACTGAGCGAAACACAGGAACAGCTTAAGATTCAAAAGTCAAGCCTTGAATCACACGGGAAAGAACTGAAAACGCAGACAAATGAGCTGAAAGGTGCGGCAAATGAGCGAAACGCGATACTTGCCAGAGTACGCAAGGACAAGGATCTCTACATGGCTCAGCAGAATGAGCTTCTCAGGGCGTCAAAAGAGCTCCAGGCAACAGTCAAAAGATTGCTGGCAGAAAAAAGAAAACTGGCTGCACAGAAGCACCCCGGGAAACCACAGACAGTTTACTATAGAGGCGGAAGGCTGGCCTGGCCGGTACAGGGTACAATAACAAGCACCTACGGAACCAGGATACACCCGATATTCAAAACGAAAATTACCCACACGGGGCTTGATATCAGCGCCCCTAACGGCACTCCGGTCAAAGCCGCTGATACAGGCGAAGTTCTCTTTACCGGATGGCTTAGCGGCTACGGACACGTGGTCATCCTTGACCACGGGGGAAACCTCACCACGGTATACGCTCATCTTTCAAAGATAGAATGTACAGAAGGGGCAAAGGTAAACAGGGGCAGTCTTATAGGCAGGGTAGGAGCTACCGGGGTCGCTACCGGAAACCATCTCCATTTCGAGACCAGGGTAAACGGAGATGCTGTTAATCCAATGAGATACCTGCAGTAACAAATAAATTTACAAGCACAAAGAAAGGTTAGTGGTCTTCATGTTTAATAAATACAGAGACGTAGCTCTTGGAATTGTTTTAGGTCTGATGGTGGCTGCAGGTATATATATGACCCCCCAGGCGATCAGCGCCGACTGGCCAAAGGGGCTTCCGTTTTCGTCCCAGCAGCTTGCGATAATCAAACAGACTAAGCTGGCTCTTGAGACGTACCAGGTCGACGGAGACAAAAAAGGCACCATTGATGACACAAAGATGTATTACGGGGCTATGAAAGGTCTGGTCAGCTCTGTAGGTGACCCATTTACGCGTTTTGTGGAACCCAAGGAGCTGGAGGAAGAGAACCTTGAGATGGAGGGCGAGTATGGAGGTCTGGGGATATACATCACCTCCCGTGACGGACGCACTATAGTTATAGCACCTATAGAGAACACTCCTGCAGACAGGGTAGGTCTGAAGCCGCTTGATGAGATCGTGAAGGTCGACGAAAAGAATGTCATTGGGATGACCAGCGACGAGGTCGTCAAACTTTTGAGAGGTCCCGCCGGAAAGTCGGTAAAGATCGGTGTCAGGCGTAAAAATGAAGAAAAATTACTGGAGTTTGTAATAGTAAGGGAAATAATTAAGATAAAGACCGTAAGGCTGGAAATGCTTGGCGGAAGGACAGCATATATAAAAATAAATCAGTTCAACCTGAAGACTGATGCTGAGCTCGAGGCGATAATAAAGTCTGCCAAAGCTAAAAAAGCAACAGGGATCCTGCTGGATCTCAGAAACAATCCCGGAGGTCTTCTTAATTCCTGCGTTGATGTAACGTCACAGTTCATAAGCGGAGGAGTAGTGGTAGGGATGAAGGGCCGCTTCGAAAAGGCCAATGACACGCTGTACGCTGTTGAAGGAAGGGCTACCAAGCTGCCGGTCGTAGCTTTGGTAAACGAGGGAAGCGCAAGCGCAGCAGAGATACTTGCAGGAGCCTTAAAAGACCACAAGAGGGCGACTATTGTCGGAAAAAAGACATTCGGCAAGGGATCCGTGCAGTCACTATTCAACCTGCCGGACAACTCAGGCATTTACATAACTATCGCACGCTATACAACACCTTCCGGGTTCGTTATTGACCACAAAGGCCTTGAACCTAACGTAAAGGTCGAGGGTGAGATAACAAAAGAAAAGATCAACGACAAACAGCTCCGTAAAGGGCTTGAAATACTTCGCAAGGAAGTTGCAAAGAAGAAAAAACAAGCTAAATAGAAAAGGTGGATCGAATGGGACGCCACTACAAGAACAAAGAGAGCCTTATAAATGGTCTTCTCAAACTGGCTTTGCTGGCAGTCCTATCTTTAGTGTTGCTCTTCGCCTTTTGCAGGATCTATCCTGAAAAGTTTTCTCCTTCTGTGGTGAGAAGGGTAGAGAGCATATCGGCCACTGCCGATCAGTTCAGATCTAAAGCAGTATCTCTCTTTAGAGGAGATAAAGACGATCCAAAAGTGATATCAGGTATGAAGCCGCAGGAGGAAGAGAAGGAGTTTCCTCCTGTGATGAGCAAAGATGTGCAAGCCGAGGAAGAAGTTCCCCCCCAAAAGACCCCGGACAAAAGACCCATTCTGGCAATAGTGGTTGATGATGGGGGAAATGCCCCCGATATGGCAAAAAAAGTCGCATCATTTGACCTGCCTCTGACATGGGCGATACTTCCCTACACTAGGTACGCCGGCGAAACAGCAGCCATCGCAGATGCCGCCGGAATTCCCTACCTGCTGCATCTGCCAATGCAGGCTGAGATAGACAATGACTCCAAAGAATACCTGGTGGGCGAGGGAATGGACCGGAACAGGATACGAGAAGTAACGGTCCAGGCTTTGAACTCGCTTCCTTCACCGATAGGCATAAACAACCACAGAGGTTCCCTTGCGACTTCAAAATGGGACATAATGGTCCCGATAATTGATGTGCTTAAAGAGAGGAGACTGTTGTTTCTGGACAGCAGGACTTCCGGCAAAAGCGTTGCTTATGAGGCAGCCAAAGCTGCGGGTATAATGACCTTAAGAAACAGAGGATTCCTCGATGGGACACCGGACAAGGATTCAATAAAAGCCAGGTTTGACCAGGTCGTAAAAACGACACTGCAGAGAGGGGATATGATAGTTATCTGCCATTTCAGGCCGGCTACCCTTCTCTTTCTCGAAACACTGAATAAGGAATACACGAAACTTCCGGTCCGGCTGGTGACGATTCCGGAGATGGCTGAAACACAGAAAGAAAATGAGGATGGAGAAGAACAATGATGACAGGCTCAGAGACGAACATGGTCATTGGAACTCAGTGGGGCAATGAAGGCAAGGGAAGAATTGTGGACTTCATTGCAAACAGATCTGATGTCGTTGTCCGTTTTCAGGGGTGTTCAAACGGCGGGCGGACAATATTTGCCTGCGGTGAAAAATACAGAGTAAGCCACCTGCCCAGCGGGATCCACCATGACGGCAAAAACTGCCTTATCTGCGGCGGCGTGACGCTGGACCTTGAAAAGGTATCAGACGAAATAGCGATGCTAAAGGAGGCAGGGGTCCTCAAAGCCCGGCTTACCATAAGCAAGTCATGCCACCTTATACTCGACTATCATAAAAAACTTGATGTGCTTGACGGTCGCAAACTCGGTCACAATAGGAACAGGACAATGGTCGAACAGGGATTTGGGCACAGCTGTTCAGACAAATACAGAAGAATGGGGATAAGGATAACCGATCTTCTCTATCCGGACATACTCCACGACAAAATAAAAGAGAACCTGAATGTAAAGAACGAATATTTCACAAAAATTTACGGGGAAAAGGCACTGGATCCCGATGAGCTCTATGCAAAATGTGTTCGTCTTGCAGAAAGGCTCATACCGTACATAGGAAACCCTGAAGAGATAGTTGAGAAGGCTGTATCAAAAAATCAAGGGATCCTCTTCGAAGCCTGCGATGGAGCTCTTAACGACGTTGAACGCGGTCTCTACCCATATGTGATGCCAATATCTTCGTTATCTGCGGCGGCACTTACGGGGACAGGTCTCAGGTGGAATTCTCCGATGCGCATAATCGGTGTTGCCAAGGCTTACTCGACAAGAAACGACGACGGTCCCTTCGTTACGGAAGAAACAAGCGCCGTGACTGCTTTTATCAGAAACAGGGGAAAAGAGTTTGCAGGAGTGACCATGGAGCCGAGGAGAGTCGGATGGCTTGATCTGCCTGCCCTCAGATATGCGTTGAAAGAAAACGGGGTGCATGCGCTCGCGCTGACGAAACTCGATATCCTCACAGGGGTGGATGAACTAAAGATCTGTACCGCATACGATGTAGATGGAGAAGAAAAAAAGATCCTCGACATAACGAACAGTGATTCCTGGGAAGCACGCCCTGTCTACAAGACTTTTGAAGGATGGAGAGAAGAGCTCTCTTTCTGCAACGATTTCAAAACACTTCCGATACAGGCTCAAGAGTTTATAAAATTTATCGAAGAAGAGGCCGGAGTTCCGGTTATTTGGGTCGGAGTCGGGGCGGACTGGGGAAAGGCTCTCTTCATCAGAAGGTAAAGAACGTCAGAAAAATAGATTTCAAAAACTGTTGACATGTCTGGCAAAATCAGTATAATAGCTAACGTTGTTGCAGATGCGGTACGACTTTGCGAAGCGGGCGGATAGCTCAGCGGGAGAGCACCTGCCTTACACGCAGGGGGTCGTAGGTTCGAAACCTATTCCGCCCACCATACAACTGTAAAAAGTGGAGCTGTAGCTCAATTGGTTAGAGCGCCGGCCTGTCACGCCGGAGGTCGCGGGTTCAAGTCCCGTCAGCTCCGCCACTTTTTAACGCCACTGAGATGGCGGGATAGCTCAGTAGGTAGAGCAACGGACTGAAAATCCGTGTGTCCCCAGTTCAATTCTGGGTCCCGCCACCAGTAACTTATAAAACTATATTGCGGAAGTAGCTCAGTGGTAGAGCACAACCTTGCCAAGGTTGGGGTCGCGGGTCCGAATCCCGTCTTCCGCTCCAGAGATATCAACGGTTCGTAAGTTTTTACTTACGGGCCGTTTTTTATTTTACTTGTATTTTACTCACCTTGTAAGGTAAGCGTCAAACGTAAGCGTCAAACTATCCGTACCTGTGAGTAATAATATTCT
>Ga0074197_1001583_pt1 | contig 18655 bp, 15 predicted proteins | sample EPASupsiteSAE305_FD_64526 | JGI IMG/M metagenome (GOLD analysis project Ga0074197, IMG submission 64526) | Bioremediated contaminated groundwater microbial communities from EPA Superfund site, New Mexico - SAE3-05 reassembly with SPADES | ecosystem: Environmental > Aquatic > Deep subsurface >...
ATTTTGGCGCTGCCGAAAACGGCCGTACTTGAGCGGGGCAAAAAGCAGTTTGTTTTTGTCAAAGTCGATAATAAGTTTGAACCGCTGGAGATAACGGCTAAAAAAATAGATGCTTATACGTATCAAATAGTAGACGGTATCACGCAAGGTGAAGAGGTGGCTAACAATGCGTTGTTCATGCTTGATGCAGACGCTAAAATAAACGGGTTATACTGAGATGATCGAAAAAATTATTGAGTTTTCACTCAAAAACCGAATTTTTATCTTTTTACTTTTTACCCTTTTATCTCTAGCCTCCTTTTGGGGGGTAAAAAATGCCTCTTTCGATGCTTTGCCTGATCTCACTCCGCCACAGGTTGTTATCGAGGTTAAATGGGAAGGACAAAGCCCGCAAATCATAGAGAAGCAGGTTACTTACCCGCTAACAACCTCATTTTTATCTTTGGCGAATGTCGAAACGGTCAGAGGATTTAGCGGATTTTCAACGGCACTGATCTATGTTGTCTTCAAAGACAAAACAGACTTGTATTTCGCTCGGACAAGGGTGCTCGAAAAGCTCAGCCAAAGCATAAAATCGTTTCCGAAAGACGCCTCAGTAACGCTGGGACCGGATGCCACGGGTGTTGGCTGGGTATACCAATACGCCCTTACCTCCACGACATTAAATCTAGCCGATATGCGAAGTTATCAAGACTATTTTCTCCGTTTCGGACTGCTTTCAGTGCCGGGTGTCAGTGAAGTAGCAAGTGTCGGAGGATTCGTCAAAAATTACGAAATCACCGCAGATCAAAATGCGCTGGTTAACTACAATCTCTCCATCCTGGATATCTCAAATGCCATAGAAAAAACGAATGTCTCCGATGGAGCGCGGGTTGTGCTGCGAAATGGGTTTGAAAATATGGTGCAAACCAGCGGATACTATGCAAACGAGGAGGAGATACTTAATACACCGCTCCTTGCCAACAATGGTCTCTCCTTGAGTATACGCGATGTTGCAAGCGTAAACCTTACCCCCTCGGAGCGAAGAGGAGTTGCGGATCTAAACGGAGAGGGCGAGACGGTAGGGGGTATCGTTATCGCCAGAATAGGAGAAAATGCCTATAAAGTCATAGCAGATGTCAAAGAAAAGCTAAAAACACTTACCGGCCCGGATGTAACAATCGTACCCGTCTACGACCGAAGTGAATTAATTGAAAAAGCGGTTGATACCCTCAAAAGAGCCCTTATCGAAGAAGCGATCGCTGTCGCCATCATCGTTGCAATTTTTCTCGGACACACAGGAAGTATTGCCGTTATCGTCCTCACCCTTCCGCTTACTATCGGGCTTACTTTTTTAGCGATGACATCGTTTGGAATGAGCTCGAATATCATGAGTCTCGGAGGAATAGCCATTGCGATAGGTGCCATGGTAGATGCGTCCATCGTCCTCGTTGAAAATGCCCATAAGCATATCATTGAAAAAAGGAAACAGGGGCTAGCGCTCACCTATGCCATCAAACTTGACGCGATATTAGAAAGCTCAAAGCAAGTAGGACGTCCGATCTTCTTTGCACTCATGCTCGTTATCGTAAGCTTCATGCCGATCTTTGCCCTGACGGGTCAGGAGGGAGCGCTCTTTTCGCCAATGGCATTTACCAAAAGTTTTGCTATGCTTTTTGGTGCCATTATCGCCATTACCCTCACTCCGGCACTAATGAGTATATTTTTAAATGATAAGATTAAAGCCGAAGAAGATTCACGGATAAACAGCTTTTTTATAAAGCACTACGAGACTTTACTGCGTAAAATTATGGGCTACAAAAAGACGGCTTTAATACTATTTATCGGCACTATGGTGCTCTCCTACCCGTTATACAACACTCTTAAATGGGAGTTTATGCCTAAACTTTCCGAAGAAGTTTTCATGTATATGCCTGTTGCACCTATGGGTATTAGCGTCGATTTGGCATCAAGTATTACCCAGAAAACAGACCAAATTATCAAAAAATTCCCAGAAGTCCAAACCGTATTCGGTAAAGCCGGACGAGCGGATACGGCGACCGACTCCGCTCCCCTCGCGATGATAGAAACCATTATCACGCTAAAGCCGAAAGATCAGTGGAGAGCCGGAATGAGCGAAGAGAAGCTGATGGAGGAGATGGACAAAGCACTTCAAATCGAAGGGCTGTCAAACTCATGGACCTATCCCATCCGAGGGCGCATTGATATGCTCATTACGGGTATTAGGACACCGCTTGGTATAAAAGTTTACGGTCAAAATTTTGAGGATATTGAAAAATACTCGAACGAAATCAGTAAAGCGCTCAACAAAGTGGAAGGAAGTTCGGCAGTATTTGCCGAAAAGGCGGCTACGGGATATTATCTCGATATTAAACCCAAGGACGATATGATAGCCCAATACGGGCTGAACAGAGACGAAATATTCAAGACTATAGCACTAAGCGTAGGTGGATCAAGTGTTTCCACGATGATCCAAGGAACACACAGATACCCTATATCTGTAAGGCTGGATGCCTCAGCAAGGGGTGACATAGAAGCGATCAAAAACATCCTCATCAAAACCGAATTAGGACAACATGTTCTCTCGGATTTCGCCGACATCAGCTACATAGAAGCACCGGGGGAGATAAAAACCGAAAAAGCGCTGCCGGTCGGCTACATCTATATCATGCCAAAAGAGACGATAACCCCCTCTGAGTATAAGCAAGTAGCACAAAAAGTGATAGAAACAATCAACGTACCGCAAGGTATCCGGTATGAATGGACAGGACAGAGTGAATATCTCGAAAGCGCCAAAAAAACGCTGATTCTTATTGCTCCGATCAGTCTGCTTCTTACCTTTATGCTGATTTTCGCCTCGATTAGGGATATACGTCTTACGGCGCTCGTCTTTTTTACCCTTCCGTTTAGTTTCGTAGGCGGTCTGCTTGCTGTAAAGCTACTGGGGTTTTCTATGAGTATCGCCGTAATAGTCGGATTTTTAGCCCTTCTTGGAGTTGCGGCAGAAACTGCCATCGTGATGCTTATATACCTCAAAGAAGCCGTTGATGAAAAAAGACTGGAAGGCAAAAGAGAATACGTTTCATTGCGGAATGCGTGCATAGACGGTGCGGCCAAGAGAATACGCCCTAAGCTGATGACGGTTTTTAGTCTTATGGCAGGGCTTATGCCATTGCTCTACATCAAAGGGGTAGGAAGCGAAATAATGGGACGAATAGCTGCCCCAATGCTTGGCGGATTGATCACATCGACATTATTGACCTTAATTCTAATTCCGATTTTTTATCTTTGGATTGTCAAGAAAGAGTTTCTAAAGGATGAGAAACCGAAACCATAGAAGCACTATCCCTGAAAAAGTTAGAGTCTGTTATGCTTTACTTCCCATTGATCATCCGCGATACCAAACCGCTTTGATCTTTTTTCTCGGCAAGTACCACGCCGATAATATGGAGTGCGATGAAAGCAAATATTGCCCAGCCTAAGACCAGATGTAATGTCTCAACATTCTCTTTGGCTTCACCGGTAATCTTGTAATAGAGCGCCAAACCGCTGAGAGACATAATCGCCATCACCCCATATACCGCTCGATAAAGGAGATATACCTTTTGCATGGCAGGATTATCATCGAACCCGAATCCGTTTTTGACCACTATCGCCAATCTCCATACTAATAAAACGGCAACCGCAATCCCCAGATAGATATGCCAATCCCACATCGGAGAACGGACTGCTTTGCCGATCATCACTGCCTGCTCATCCGTCACAATAGTCCCAAGTTCAGCCATTTTGGCTTGTACGATTGCACCGATATTTGCCTTGTGCATAACACTCTCTCTCAACACAACGGTGATAAAAAGTCCGAATAGTGCAATGGCATTCAACCAATGCCAGATTCTAAATGAGGGTGAAAAATGGCGCATAACAACTCCTGTTTTAGTTTTTCTATTATAGACGGATTAAGATACTGGAGTGTTAACACTTTGTCAATCTGAAAATGATTATTTTCAGATTGTTTAAAATTTTGTAGAAATTATTTAGCACAATTAATTTAGTTTTTCTTATAATATACGAGTGTATGATTTACCCATCCAGAATCAGGAGTTCCTTATGAAACCTTTACTTATCGCCCTTAGTTTTTTGACTATTACAGCATTCGCTTGCTCTAACCCTTCCAACAGTTGCGGTGGGAGATATAAGAATACACCCCCGTTGATCGAACCGATCACCTATGCATTGGATCAAATGGGGATGGGGGAGAACGGCGATATTCGAACCGCTATCCATCTTTATAAAAAAGAGGTTCGCTCATTAACCCCTTTGATCCCTACCGAAGCATTCCAAGGGGGAAATTTCAATCCGGGAGCTTATGCACTAAACTCGCCCGATGCAAAAGCACTCAAAGCGCAAATCGATCTCTTTGACACCATCTATCTGGTTTTAAATGATGAGCAAAAAAAACAATTTCCGACCCTCATAGGGATGTATCAACACCATATGAAATTTATCACTTCCCCTCAAATGTGCGACAGTGCGAAAAAAGGGTGTGATAACGACAAAAGCAAATCGTGCGGAGCAAAAAGTTGCGATACCCCTAAAAGTGTCAAACCAACTCCAAAACGCTAAGACTCGATATGGTATAATCGCGCCATTATTTAGACCCTTAAAAGGTAACTCTTATGCGCCAAACCATTACTGAAAAAATCTTCTCCGAGCACGTCGGACGCACCGTTTATGCCGGTGAAATCGTCCGCTCACCGATCGATATGGTCATCGGAAACGACATCACCACCCCCATCTCGATCAAAGCGTTCGAAGATTCGGGTGCAACAAAGCTTGCCAACCCTGAGGGGTTCTCCATCGTTTTGGATCACTTTATCCCTGCCAAAGATATCGCATCAGCGAACCAAGCGCGCATCAGCCGTGATTTCGCTAAAAAATATCAAATGAAACACTTTTTCGATGAAAAAGACATGGGGATCGAACACGCATTGCTTCCGGAAAAAGGGTTGGTTATCCCGGGTGACGTCATCATCGGTGCCGACTCCCACACCTGTACTCACGGTGCATTGGGAGCATTCTCGACAGGGATGGGTTCAACTGACCTCGCGTTTGCAATGATCACCGGAGGAAACTGGTTCAAAGTTCCTGAATCTATCAAAGTAGTATTAAGTGGAAAACCGGGAACCTATACAACGGGGAAAGACATTATCCTCGAAGTAATCCGTATGATCGGGGTTGACGGCGCACTCTACCGCACCCTCGAATTCGTCGGGAGCACGATCCCTTACCTCACGATGGATGATCGTTTCAGTATGTGCAACATGGCGATCGAAGCGGGGGCGAAAAGCGGGATCGTGGCGTATGATGAGATCACGGCAGAGTTCCTAGCCGATAAACCTCTCGCACGTGAACCGAAGATCCATTACTCTGACGAAGATGCAACGTACGTTCAAATCCTTGAAATCGATGTTGCTGCGCTCGAACCTGTTATCGCCTATCCGTTCTTGCCATCCAACGGTCACAGCCTCAGCCAAGCTGTCTCTGATCAGATCAAAATCGATCAGGCATTTATCGGAAGCTGTACCAACGGTCGTTTGAGTGATCTTAAAATCGCCGCTGAAATTCTTAACGGCAAACGCGTTCATCCGGATGTCCGTCTTATCGTCACACCGGGGACACAGCGTATCGCACGTGAAGCGACAAAACTCGGATACATGGATATCATCATCGATGCGGGCGGCGTTGTCTCCAACCCGACGTGCGGTGCATGTTTGGGTGGATATATGGGTATCTTAGGTGATAACGAAGTAGCGGTTGCAACCACCAACCGCAACTTCGTCGGACGTATGGGCTCACGCAGCTCGAAAGTCTATCTCGCCAATTCTGCCGTAGCAGCCGCTTCGGCAATTACAGGATATATCACTGATCCTGCAACCATAAGTTAAGAAATTTTCTCTTAACGATACTTCTCTTCGATCCCAACAAGGGTTCGATAGAGTTTAGCCCCTTCTTCTTTTTCCCCTTTTACATACACTTTTTTCCCATCATGCGCAAAAAATGTGAGTTCCAATGGAGCGGCTGTATCTCCTGAAGCGAGTTTAGCGATGTCATCGGGTGAAATGGTGAAACTGCTCAAAACCTTTTTGGTCATAAAATCGATCTGCGGATAAGCCGCATAAACGAGTTCAGAACAGACGATTGTTTCTGTGGTATTGACGTTGAAATCAAAATCGTATTTTTTCCCGAAATGGCTCATCGCCAAATCAAGCGACGTACGCATCGCGTCGCTCTGAAGTCGGTTCGGGCGAAGAACCGCGACATCGTCGATGTTCATAAAATCCTCCACACGGTTCAGTACCACCCCCTCACGAAGCGCTTCGAGGATCACTTTTCCCTCGCGTATTTGATCGAGATGTTTACGGACAAACGGGGTATCAAGCGCTCCCATTTCACGGAGCTGATCATAGGTTCCGATGTAAATCGCCGCATGTCCAAAATGTCCCGGAATCGTTTTATCCGTCAGAGCAAACGGGGTCTTCTCGAGGAGAATATCACCGGGTTTCAGATGTTCTGAGAACTCCGATAGAAACACCCGATCATTGCGCAGTTTACCGCTTCGCCATCGCACCATTCCCATCGTGTTACCAACCCCTTTGGAGAGGTTAAATTTGAGTTTTTCGACCGTACTAAACGGTAACTCGATCGTTCGGGAGAGCAATGCACCAACCTGATCGGAGATTTGGGTAAAGGCGTTATCCCCTCCGAGTTTTGCACGCATTGCAGAGTGATCGATGTACGCATAAAGAGATTGGATGGCGGGATCGGCTTTCGCAATATGATACGCAATACTTTGGCGGTTTCCCTCAAAAAAACGGATCGCGTCGAGCATGGAAGAACGGTAGGTGAGAGTCGAGGCGCGCATCAGAGAATCTTTATAGAAATTACCCTCTACACCGTATTCAGGATACGCTTCGTTGAGTTTTTCTCGCAGAGCGCTTTTGGAAGCGAACTGTTCTTCCATAAAATGGGCATTGTCATAAAGAGTGAGCGCAGCAGCCATCGAGATTAAAATCGACTCGATACGGTCACGGTCATCCAGTGATTCATCGGTACGATAGAGGGTATTTCGATAGCGCAGTGCGTACGGGAACAAGGTGGTACGGATCGCATCGGCTTCTCCGATAGAAGAGGCGATAGAAACGGAAAGGGCTGAGGGAATTGCCCCATTATGCTCTTTTGTTGCTTTATCCGCCGCTTCTACAAACGTAGGGATCTTTTCTCGGAGTATCAGAGAACGCTGGATCAGGTTCTCTACCGCTACCGCGTCATTATGGCGGGCACTATCAACAATATGTGACAGATCCGATTGTGTGTGATCTACACCAAATACAGGGGCTGTTATGATTAATAACGCACATGAAACTCCCATCACCACTCTTTTCATTTCTCTCTCCTCACTTTATAAATAATACTCCCCACCAGTGCCGTTGCAAGCGCGACAATTCCAAACAACCATGCTATGCTGTAGCCCATTGAGAGGATTGCGATCGTTGCCACCGCTCCCAAAACCATAAAAAGGGCGTTTAGAATGTTATTTGCGGCGATGATCCGCGATCTGGCCTCCGGTGCACTTCGCTCCTGTACCAGCGCATAAAGAGGGACACTGTAGAGTCCGCCGAAGATTCCCAGCAGTGTTACATCCGCAACGATCCGCCAGAAATGAGGGTTCTGACTCAAGATCCCATCAGGTTCAAACGTCCCGATCCCCAATGCGAAATCGACCCCGGCAACCGCCATCCCGACGGCTCCGGCGACCACGAGAGTGTAGCGAACACGGTGATGGCTTAGCCGTTCACACAGCACCGAACCGATACCGATCCCCAGAGTAAAGAGGGCGAGGATCCATGTTACCGTCCCCTCACTTCCCATCAATAGATCTTTGACGAGGGAGGGAAATTGCGAGAGGAGGAGTGCACCGTAGAGCCAAAACCACGAGATGGCTAAAATCGCCAAAAAAACAAGCCGATCCCGGTATGCCAAAGCGATTGCATCCGTAGTATGTTTCCAAAACCCGAACGCAAACGGCTCTTCACGGCTCGGCGGCGGTGCAGAGGGAATGTAACGGCTAAAAAGATACCCAACTACGGCCACCACCAGCGCACATAATGAAGCGATCACTCCACCATTGGGGATCGCGGCGAGTGCCCCCCCGGCAATCGTACCCAGTAAAATGGCTCCGAATGTCCCCGACTCGATCAAAGCGTTGGCACCGATCAATTCGTTTTCCTTCATATGCTGCGGAATGATCGAGTATTTGATGGGACCAAAGAGAGTCGAGTGCATCCCCATCCCAAATACCACCATCAAAAGTGTCGTAAAGGAATGATTTGCAAATCCTGCCGCTGCAACAATCATCATGATCATTTCCCACACTTTGACGATCCGAGCAAGACGCGCTTTATCGAGTCGATCGGCAATCTCACCCGATAGTCCCGAGAAGAGAAAAAACGGGGCGATAAAAACCGCACCGATCAAAGGAGCGAGAAGTGCGGATGAAATCGATGTCCACTCAGCAGCCTGAAAGGTGAGCAGTACCGCGAGAGTGTTTTTATAGAGATTGTCATTAAACGCCCCTAAAAACTGGGTTCCGAACAGCGGAGCAAAACGGCGGGTTTTGAGGAGATAGAGTGGACCGCTCATGCATCCGCCGCCATTGCTTTGAGGGTGACGTAGTCGGTTTTACCAGTGCCTAGTACGGGGATGGCATCGACATAGACGATTTTGCGCGGGACGGCGATTTCAGGGTATCCGCCTGAGCGGGCGCTCTGTTGGAGAATATCACGCTTCATCTCTTTATCGGTAGTGAAAAGGACGAGGGCTTCACCTCGGCTCTCATCACTTTGAGACGATGCGGCGTGATAGTATGCAGGTGAAGCGCTGAGGGCGAGTTTCTCGACCGATTCCAACGAGATCATCTCCCCCGCAATTTTGGCGAACCGTTTTACCCGCCCCGCTATGCGGACAAATCCCTCGTGATCGATCGTGACGATATCCCCCGTATCGTACCACCCCTCTCCGGCCTCGGAACTCGGTTTCTCTAAAAACCCGGGACGTTCAGCGCGGAGATAGCCGCTCATGACATTGGCACCTTTGACGTGCAAAATCCCCCCCTCATCGATCCCCGGTACCGGAATGAGTTTCGTCTCAATCCCCGGTAAAACCTGCCCTACGGTGCCGCTGCGGTACGCCATAGGGGTATTGACGGCAATAACGGGAGCCGTTTCGGTCGCTCCATACCCTTCAAAAATCCGTATCCCGAATTTCTCAAACCACAGCTCTTTGACACTCGCCGAGAGCTTTTCTGCCCCGGCAACGACGTATCTGAGGCGATAAAAATCGTACGGATGGGCGTGTAAAGCATAATGATTTAAAAAAGTGCTCGTCCCGAAGAGTATCGTACATGATCGGTCATACGCAATCTCAGGAATCACCCGATAGTGCAGAGGTGATGGGTACAAAAAGAGGCGTATCCCTCCCAAAATCGGTAACAGTGTCCCCGCCGTGAGTCCGAAGGAGTGAAAAATCGGCAATGCGTTAAGCACCTTATCCTCGGTTGAGAAATCGACGATAGCACGGATTTGGGCGATGTTCGCCAAAATCGCTTCATGCGAGAGGACAACCCCTTTGGGTTTCCCCTCCGAACCGGAGGTAAAGAGGATAACGCAGGGTGTCTTGGGATCGGATTTAACCCGTACGCAGTTGGGGAAATAGCGGGCATATCCCATCAGCCAGAGCTTATCCATTAACCCCATCTCTTCTTTTAAATCTTCGAGGTAGAGGATACGGACATTTTTTAATGCACCCAATTTCGCTTCGAGTTTCGCTTGTTCCACAAACGCTTTGGAGGAGATGATCGTTTTGATTTGAGCACCTTCGCACGCATTTTGCAGTCCGTCAACTCCGGCGGTAAAGTTGAGCATTGCAGGGGTTCGCCCTTGCGCGCTAAGCCCCAATATCAGGGCCAATGTCGGAACCGCTGTCGGCATCAATACCCCGATCGCTTCTGAGGGCACACTGTGACGTGATAGCAATCTACCCAACCCCAATGTCATCGCCAGAAGCTGGCGGTAGGTGTATTCGATCTGTTTGGTATCCTCGATAATTTTTCGTGAGCTTCCATAGATCGACAGCGCATCGAGAAATGCACCGTAGAGATCATTCGGACGGCGTGATTCAAAGAGACATTTTTGCAACAGTGTCCGCATCGCTTCACCCGATTTAGTCCGTCTCTCATGTCCACTCCCCCCCTCGCTGATGCGCAGTCGTGTCGGGGTGCAATAGGTGAGAGTGATTTGAGGAAACCATCGTGTCGGATGATCGCTTCCCATACGCGATAAGGTGCTAAACGTCGCCCCCTCGATGATAACAGGGTGAATCGTCGCTTCGGTTTTGAGGGTGACGAATGCCGACCCCTCATAAATCTTCATCAAATTCCCAGTGGTCGTGATCCGCCCCTCGGGGAAGATAACCACAGCTCGTCCGCTCTCGACGAGGCGGATGATCTGTTTGATCGCCATCGGATTGGAGGGATCAACGACGAGGTATTCGCTCAAGGATAAAAACATCCGAACCAGCGGTCGTTTAGCAATCTCGGTATTAACGACGAATACCGGCTGAATCGGCAAAAACAGCCCCAAAATCAACCCGTCCAAAAACGATTGATGGTTGGCGATGATAACGGTATGGTTTTCTTCACACTGGAACTCTCCGACCACCTTCACTCGAAACAAAAAGCGGACGATCACATACAAAATCGCTTTAATCATTGAGTGTTTCCTTGCAAATAGTTGAGTACATTTCCGAACGTTTTTTCGAGTAACGGCTTGTTAATCCAAAACCATACCTCTTTCCCCTTTTTTTCACTCAGCAATACTTCGGCCTGACGGAGGATTTTCAGATGATGCGAGACAGTGGTACGCGCCAATGTCGAGGCTTCCGATATTTGTCCTGCGGTAAGTCGCTCATCCGGTTCAAACAGCATCAACATCCGCTGCCGGTGTTCATCCCCTAACGCGGTAAAGATATCGGACATCGGTTTCCATTCGGGTGGGAGAACATCGGTGTAATTGGTTTTCATGGTTATAATCCTAAATTCTTAAACATATAGGTATGATAATAAATTTGAGCTAACATTATTCTGAATTACTCACGGGAAGTGCCTCTAAATGGGCTTGGTATAAACCTAGTGCCACATAAACGTATTTCGATTTGACATAGGCGGGGCGGATTGCACCCAGACGCGCTTCTATCTCCTCCATCGTGTACCCAAGATACAGCATCCACGCGCTGATCGCCATAACACTGCGAGAGAGCCCAAGAGCACAATGGACATAAACACCGTTCTCTTTTTTCGCCTCGATCATCATAACGACGCGATGCAGTGCCTCGGGAGAGGGGATCGTCAAATCTAAAAACGGCATTCTCGTCTGCTCCAAAGCGGAGCGGTTGATCTGATGTTCCAACGCCAGATTAATCGCATGGTTGATCCCATATTCACTGAGTTGAGCGTATTCAGCCTTTGCCGGATGGCGTCCGAAATAGACCCGATCCTCCACGTGGCTCATCAGTGGCAATTTCCGTTTGTACCATCGCCATGAGAGGTTCGTCCCGACAAAATAAGGGGCAAAAAGGCTCCACTGCCACCACGAAGCACGAGCATTTTCCCCCGCAATAAGATGGTTCAGCCCAAAGGCATAGGCAATGGCTACCAACGTCATCGAGAGAAAGAGCCACAGCGCAATGAGAAAGTGATACACGAACGCACCAACGAGAAACAAAACCGCCGTCGCCAAATAATAAAGACCCACTTTGAGACTGCGCGGAGTGGTAAATCGGTTCAATACTTTGCTGTTTTTATGGATCATGGCAACAGCCGCTCCCCCGACTAATGCCCCAGTGGGGAGGTCGATAAAATGGTGTTGATACACCAGCAATGTTGAGAGTGCGATGAGCCATAACCACAGTGCCACGGCGTATTTTAGAAAAACGTTTTTCAAATGAGAGCGCATTGACATCCACAACACGATGGCAAAACTGATGTGCAGTGAGGGGAGCTGATTGTAGGGCAGATCGGCACTGAGAATCCAAAAAAGCCATTGGTACTCATCGCTGTGGGGCTTGTCAAATCCGAATTGGAGAGGAAAAATGGCAAAAATGAGAACCGAAAAAGTGACGATAAAAAGTACCCGTAATGCGAGGATGCGAAGCTCTAATCGGCTCTGAGGGAGTAAAAACGCGATACAAAACATCACATCCGAGGACATATAGGGGATGATAAAAGAGGGGATGAACGGAATATGGCGCTCCCACTCCATAAAAAAGGAGGGGTGGGATGAAAGCGAGGCGTATTGGTTCGCCGCACCGTAGAGGATAAAAAAGAGCGCGCCCATAAACAAAACCCATACAAAACGCTCTTTGAGAGTGGCAGAGGCGCTGAGGGCAGGATCAAACGGATACATGGTTATCTGCGTCGCGCCGAAGATACGGTGAAAATACCCCAATCATCGATCCGCATCCCCTCTTTGTCAAACCCGTACGCACCAAAGAGGGCATCAAGCTCATATTGACTTCGACGGCGCATAATCCATTGGGTTTGCTGATGGTTCCCTAACACATGGGCGATTTGCTCCAACTGCGGATGCCACGGCTGACCTGTATAGACTAGATAGCCATCCTCTGCGATCATCGACACAATCCCCTCAATAGCGTTTTGAATCAGGGCGTTTTGTTCGAACAGCTCGAACACCCCTGAGACGACAACAATATTCGGCTCATACACGCTTCGGTCGTAATTGGTTTTATCAAACGCATCGGCTTGCTCATAGCGGATGTTAGAGAGAGCTCGCTCGTTTGCCAATGCGCGTCCTTGCTCTACGTTTTGTTCCTGATAATCGCGCACTAGCACTTCGATGTCGGGATACTCAAGGGCTAGTTCGATCAGATAGCGTGCAGGCCCACCGGCGATGTCGAGGATTTTTACTTTTTTCCCCTCATTACGCAGCTGATCGATTTTTTCGCGAATGGTCGCGATGGCGTTGACTTTACGCTGACGAATCCCTCTCCATCCGATGCTTTCCAGATAGTTTTTATCGGAGAGTTTACCTAGCAGACCCACCCCGCTTGGGGTATTTTTATAGACATAATCGAGCGTCACCCCCGAATCAAATCCGTATTTCAGTCCGATCTTCATTCCATCGCTCATCCAGCCCAGAGAGTTGAGCATAAAACGCTGAACTCCAAAAGAGAGCTTTTGACACGTCGTGATCTCCCCTCGTGCAATCTTATCTTTTTCATTTTGGGTCAGGGCGATGAGATATTCCCTCATATCGGTTTTTGGGGTACTAAAACACTCCTCCATAAACGATCCGATTTCATCAATCGCCTTTTGTGCCTCCGCTTCATAGAGGACACCATGATAGAATCCCTCCAACTCCACAAACCGCTTTAGCGGTGAACTGAGGCGGTCATAAAACACCTTTTGCACACGGCTATCCACGACATAATCCGATGTTGCCGAAAGTACCAGCGTCGGAGTTACGATGTGGCTCACATCCTCTACCACTCTTCGAGCGGTATCGAGGAGCGTCACGAGTTGACGTGCAGGGATGTTCGGGGTGATCAGAGGATCAGTGTTGTATCTTTCTTGCTCTGTCGTGTTGTGAGTCAAAAACTTCGCTTTGACGTAGGATTTGATGTTCATGCGGGGATTAAACCGTATCATCAGATCGAGGGAGGGTTTGGCGAGAGGAACATAGAGTTTGATCACGAACGCCGGAGCGACCAACGCCATCCCCGCGATACGCGGTGCATAATCGTGTACCCACGTCGAGGCGACGACCCCCGCGACCGAGTTGGCGACGACGAAAATATCTTCGGCATTTTTTCCCTCTTTGGCACAGACGAAATGTCTAAACGCCTCCAAATCGCGCACCAGATTCATAAACTCATACGTCGCCTCAGCAGAGGTGTATCCGTGTCCCCGATTGTCATATGAGAAAACTTTGTACCCTTCGAAAATCGCTGAACGGGCGATGGGATCGAGTCGTTCTGAGTGTTCATGCCCACGGTGAAGGAGTACAACGATTTTGCCATTGGCTGTTTCGGGCGACCACTCGCGATAAAAAAGCTCTGCACCATCGAAGCTGGTAAATGTTCCGGTTGTCATGTTATTTCCTTTTTATTTTGCTTTGATATAGCCGATGACAACTTTTACATTTAACTCTACCAACTCTGGATAATCCTCAACCGTTTCAACTTTGATGTGATATTTAGCACCTTCTTGAAATTTAAACTTATCAATTCCTCTACTTGAATAACTTCTTCCGAGTGAATTTGTATAATAAATTTTATCGACCACTATGCTCGTGCCAGTTTTTTCATATTTCAGCACAGTAAGTTTAATTGGGAAAATTGGGAATGCTTTATGTCTCCCAAAATATTTCTCGATAATTTCCCCATACCTATCTCCGCCTATTTTTTGTTTTCTATAGTCATAGTACAACTCTACATACACAGAATACTTCTCATCAATCCGAATATCCGTCTCGGCGATATTGCCAGCCTTGCTCAAATCGATAGGCATCGCATAATACGGCGTTGGCGTAGAATCAAAGAGGTTACTCAACCACCCCGCGTGTAAAAAACTCATCGACATCATACTTATAAGTAATATTTTGATCATAATATTTTCATCCCCCTCAATTACACATTTAAAAGTTTGGTATAGTTGGTATAGATGGGATTCTCTTGCGGGAAGTACTCTAAAATCGCTTTGGCATAGCGGTCGAACGGATTGGCTTCGCGGGAGAGTTCAAACCGTTTGCGGTACGGTAGATCATAGCTGTTGAACACCGTGCTAAAAGGGACGGGGAAATCGGTGCCGAAGAGGAGCTTGTGATGGATGTCACTCTGTCGGCTTAGATGGCGCAACACTTTCGCCCGAACGGGGGTGAGGAGGGCGCTGATATCGGCGTAGAGATTATCATGCTCTTTTAGCATTTCAAGGAGGATGTAATACTCGTCGTTAAAATGTTTCGGGTTTTTTGAGAGTGCCTGAAAAATACGGCGCGGTTCATAGCTCAACGCCATATGCGCACAAATCACCTGCACCCCCGCTTCCAGCGGATGATCCAACATCTCGATACTCTCGCACGATTTAAAAGAGTGAACACTGCTCTCACTCCCCACATGGACGATCAGCGGCAGAGCGCGAGCGGCGAGTTTGTCAAAATAGGGACGGTAACGATCTTCGCGGGTATCCACCCCCCAGTAGTTTTGCAAAAATTTCGCCCCTCGAAACCCTGCATCGGCGTAGCGGTCGATGAGATCGAGGGCATCGGGGCGGTTGGGGTTGATCGAGAAAAAGGGGATGATGACATCCTCATTCCCACGGTACAACGTCGCCACATCCTCATTCGTCGCACAGACGGTGATGTCCTTGTGGAGACTTTTGCCCGCATCATCGACCCGATCATCGACGCCGAAGAGGACGATTTTCTCGATGTGCTGAGAGTTTCTGACCGACTCTACCAGTGCGCGGGTATACTCGCCATAGGGATCACGCACGAGTGCTTTGGGATCCATTCCGAACTTTTTGGCAAAAAAGCGGAGAGCCAATTTGTCGTACGAGCGTTGGAACGCAACGTCACTGCTGAGGAGGTGAGTATGGATATCAATGGTTTTCATAACTATAATCCTAAAAACTTAGACATATCGAAATATTACGGGTGATTTGCTGAATTTATTCTGAAACAAGTGTTGGATCATTTGATTTGAGATACATTCATGTGTTCCCCTCCTTTCACTAAAAAGCTCCCGATCAATGCAAAATGATCATCTTCATTCACATAAGCCGATATTTCTACAGAACATTTTTTACCCTCATGAAGGGTGATCATCTCGAATGGAAATGCGAATTTAGTATTAGCGGGATATTGTTTAACAGCATTTTTGAAAACATTACTGCGCGTCAAAATAAAAATTGATTGTTCTTTTGATATATATGAACAAGCTGTTTTTTGTTCGATTGATTGTTCCTCTGCCATCAGAGTACTTAACAGCCCAATAGTAATCCAAAAAACTTTTTTCATCTCTCCCCCGCCTTTTTAATAACCTCTTCCAACTGCTGAGTCAACACTTACCCAATATAGGAAGCGACACAAACTCATAATTCATATAATTTTACTTGAAATGTTATTTTATAACGATAAATTTGGCACGATTTAGAAAATAGTGATGTATAAATAGTGGCAATTTACTATTATAAACTAGGTACATATTTTGTTTAAGTAGCCATAAAATAGGAATGAATTTGCTTGTTACTACTTGCAAAATTAGTGGCAATGATGTATACTTTCCAAAAGGGGTCACAATGAAAATATCTCCGCTATTACCCATCGACATCAACGGTGTATTTGATCATGAACTATTGATTCTCTCGGAGCAAGTGTGTATCGAAAGCGCACAGATAGCGGGAGGTCTCAATATCCATAATATTGAAGCAATCCAAGAGCTTCTGCGTGTGACCAACAGCTATTATTCCAACCGAATCGAAGCGCAAAGCACCCACCCTATCGATATTGAAAAAGCAATGCGTCAAGACTTTTCATCTAATTCGTCTCAAAAATCGTTGCAGAAGCTCTCTTTGGCACACATACAGACACAACGCCATATTGAAAAGCTATCTACCCAAAACGAGGTATATGATCGCAATTTTGTTCGAGAAATTCATCACTATTTCTATACCCAAGAGGGGATGGAGTCATTTTTGACGATTACACATGAGGATCATACTCTACAAATAGTTCCCGGAAAATTCCGCGCCAATGATGTACAAGTAGGCAACCATATCGCCCCTCCAAACGAAGAAATTGAGATGATTTTTGGATATTTCGAGAAAATGTATCGTCAATACGCTCACAATACAACCAAAGCGATGCAGCTTTTATGCGCATTATCCGCACACCACAGACTTACATGGATTCACCCGTTTTTAGACGGAAACGGCAGGGTCTCTAGGCTTTATTTCGATGCCCTTTTAAAAAGTATGAATCTTCATGGATACGGGTTATGGAATATTTCGCGGGGCTTAGCGCGAAACGTAAGCGGCTACCAAAAACATCTCTCCCATGCCGATATGATTCGCCAAGGCGCGACGGATGGAAACGGTGATTTGTCCTTACGGGGATTAAAATATTATTTGCACTTTATGTTGGAGAGCGCACTCGATCAGATTCGATTTATGGATGAAAGCTTAAAGCTCAGTACACTGAGTGCGAGAATCGAAAGATTCGTGGAGTTTTCTCAAAAAGGGATGTACAACATCGAACCTCTCCCCCAAAATAGCGAGATGCTGTTTAATAAACTGCTTCTTGTCGGGGAACTAGCGCGAGGCGAAGTTGAAAAAACTATCGGCAAAAGCCAACGAACCGCTTCGTCATTGATTAAGAAATTATTGGAAATGGACTATCTAACTACCGATTCTCCAAGAGGGGATATACGATTAAAATTCAACGCATTTTTCGCATCGAAACTTATGCCAGATTTGATACCCGATAAAGGGTGAACGCCTTTTTAATAACCTCTTCCAACCGCTGAGTAAATATTTGAGTATCTTCCTCGCCGATCATCATCGGCTCCAGTATATGAACATCGATGATAAAGGGGACGAGCAACGCTTCTCCTTTTGGGAGGACTTTTCCCGCACCGCCGAGATAGATCGGGATCACTGGAACTGTTGGGGTCATTTTCGCCAGATGGGCAACCCCCGATTTGAATTTGCTCATCTGCTCCGCTTCTCCGCGACTCCCCTCGGGAAAGAGGATGATGCTATCTCCCGCTTCGAGGGCTTGGCGCACCGATTCGAGGGGATGGGTGTGCGATCTCTCTACCTTTCGGCTCAGGGGGATAATCCCGATAAACTGGGTCGAGAACCACGCGATTAGGCGGTTTTTCATAAAATAGTCCGCCGCCGCGACGGGGCGGATACGGTGGATTTTATGGAGAGGAAAGAGGCTCATGAGCACCAGAGTATCGAGATGGCTGTTGTGGTTGGCGACGATGATGGAGGGTTTATCGTGTGATAGGTTTTCACGTCCCCGCACGTGCACCCCAAAAATCAGCAGTACCATAGGACGGACGATGAGGGCGAAAAAGAGCCATTTTAGCACGCCATCCTCCTAATAGTAGAGATAGTAAGTGAAATGGAAAAAGAGCGGTGCGGTATAGGTGAGACTATCGACACGATCGAGTATCCCCCCATGCCCCGGCAATAGATGTCCCGAATCTTTTACCCCGATGTCCCGTTTGACCATCGAGATGACGACGTCGCCGACGAATCCCGCACCGCTGATGAGCATCCCCGCCGCGAGTGCTTGAAGCGTCGTAAAAGGGGTGAGAAACGAAAACGCTACCGCAAGGGCACTGAGGGTGACGAACGCCCCCACGAACCCCTCGATCGTTTTGTTGGGGCTTACTTTCGGGACGATTTTGTGTTTACCCAGAGCCTTGCCCCAGAGATACTGCAATACGTCGTTGAGTTCGGTAAGCACCACCAGATAAAGGACCAGCTCTTTACCCCCGACATCATGCCCACCCA